>Ga0209979_1000989_pt1 | contig 33681 bp, 13 predicted proteins | sample AnhtaG_FD_183114 | JGI IMG/M metagenome (GOLD analysis project Ga0209979, IMG submission 183114) | Deep subsurface microbial communities from Anholt, Denmark to uncover new lineages of life (NeLLi) - Anholt_01485 metaG (SPAdes) (version 2) | ecosystem: Environmental > Aquatic > Marine > Oceanic... | reverse complement strand
GGCTCAGCAGGGCACTGGCGATTTTGAGGGGAGGAACCAAAGCTACGAAGAGGCGGCGCGGGAGTTCGAAGCGGCGGGCGATGTGACCGGGGCAACCAGAACCTACAGCCTGGTCGCTGGGTTCCTCTCCTTCCAGGGGCAATTGGAGCGCGGCGAGCGGTTCGCCGAGAAGGGGCTGGCGCTGGTGGGCCCAGCAGACCAGGCAGAACGGGCCCTCCTGCTCGCTTATCGCGCCTCGGCCTCGCTGTGCCTCCACCGCTTCGACACGGCGTTCAAGGATGTGGCCGAGGCGGAGTCCCTGGCAGAGCACGTCACCGACGCCCGAACACTCGGCCTTTTGCTCAGTGCCCTCGCCTACGTGTACTGGTTTGCATGCTTCCTCCAGGAGGCCCGAGAGGCGGGCGACCGCGCTGCGGCCCAACTCGAGGCGGCGGGCGAAGTGGCCCAGGCCTGCTATCCGAGAATCCCAGGCCTGTGTTCCGCGACCATGCAGGGACGAGTGTCTGCCGCTGGCCCTGAGTGGGCGGAACTGCGCCGGCTCTCCGAGCAGCGGCTGGCGTTCCAGCCCGCCTACTTCGCCGCCATCTACGTCGCATGGCAGCGTCTTCTGGCCGGAGACCTAGTGGAAGCGGAGCGCATCGGCGAGGAAGTGCTCACCCTAGCCTCCGAGATGCGGATCTTCGCGATTGTACCGGTTGTCTTGCAGTACTCTGCGCTGCTCATGACGCTAACGCGACGCTACGACCAGGCCGAGGCCCGCCTGGCGGCGCTTGAGGCCGCCTACGAAGCAGCGGGGAGGGCTACGTTCCTGCCGGGCTCCTGGCCCTTCCGAATCCGCCTCTGCCTCGAGAAAGGGGACATGGCCTCAGCGCGGAAACTCCTTGCTGACCGCCCCCAGTGGCCATTCGAGGAGCCGCTCAGCCTGGGAGCAGCGTATAACCTGCTCGCCTGTGGGGAGGCCCTTGCCGAACTCGGCGAGACAGACGGTCTGGATGCCTGCTACCAGCGTCTGCGCGAGCTGAACGGACGAGGCGTAGAGTTCTACTGGCCCTGCCTGGTTCCTCGCGTCATGGCCATGCTGGACGCCATCAGCAGGCGCTGGGACGACGCCACCACCTACTTCGAGAAAGCCCTCACCCTGGCCCGGCGGCTGGGCTACCGCCTGGAGCTGGCGGCTACCCTCCTGCCCTACGCCAAGATGCGCCTGGCCAGAGACGCCCCCGGCGACGCCGAGGCCGCCACCGCCATGCTCAACGAAGCCCTCCGGCTCTATCAGGACATGGGCCTGCCTCAGAGGGCTGAGAAGGTCCTCGCCGTCAAGATGCAGGCCCAGGAGAAGGTGGCGCCTGGCCTGACCCCCAGCCCACGGCGGCCAAAGAGAGTCTTCCGCTCCACCATCGAGCAGATCCTGCCATCGGCGCTAGCCGACGCCCCCAGCCTGGCCCGCCACTCGGACGAGCAGGGCACCGTCACCATCCTCTTCACCGACATCGAGGGCTCCACCGCCCTGGCCCAGCGCCTGGGCGACAAGGCCTACCATGCCCTCCTCGCCGAGCACAACCGCATCCTGCGGGAGCAGGTCGCCCGCCACGGCGGCCAGGAGGTCAAGTCCATGGGCGACGGCTTCATGGTGGCCTTCGCCAGCGCCGCCAGGGCCCTGGCCTGCGCCGTGGACATCCAGAAGGCCTTCGCCGCCTACAACCAGGAGCACCCCGAGGAGGCCATCAATGTCCGCATCGGTCTGAACACCGGCGAGTCCATCGAGGAGGCGGGGGACTACTTCGGCACCGCCGTCACCCTGGCCGCCCGCATCGCCGCCAGGGCGAAGGGAGGGCAGGTCCTGGTGTCGGAGGTGGTGCGCACCGTGGGCGGCTCGCTGGCCGGGGTGGAGTTCCGCGACGCCGGCCGCAAGCAGCTCAAGGGCATCAAGGGCAGGCAGCGGGTGTACGAGGTGGTGTGGTAAGGCTAGTTCTCTGGTTCCCCGCCTCACCGGTGGGCAGGTTGCGCCCCTCTCTCCTCCAGAATGACCGTACACTATGTGTCGATGGTGCGGCTCCTGACAGCGATGGGGTGGCCGCAGCTCCCTTCCTTGCCAACCCTCGCGGCTGCGAGTAGGATGGGGGCCAAGCTATCTCGTTCATCGGGGGTGAGCCATGAAGTCTCTATGGCGATATGCGCTGGTCGTCTCCGCTCTCATGACAGCTTCCCTGTTACTGGCAGCGTGCGGCGACGACGAAGACGGGGAAACGGTGGGAGACTCCACGCCCGCCGCCACCCAAGAGGCGACCCAGACCCCTCTCGCGACCCAGGTTTCGACGCCGCCGATGACCATAGATGTGGAGAAGACCTACTTCGCTTCCATAGAGACGGAGAAGGGCACCATCCGCATCCAGCTCTTTCCGGACATCGCCCCGGAGACGGTCAACAGCTTCGTCTTCTTGGCCCGGGAGGGCTTCTACGACGGCCTCACTTTCCACCGGGTGATCCCCGGCTTCGTGGCTCAGGGGGGCGACCCCACGGGCGCCGGCGGCGGTGGCCCCGGCTACACCATCCCCGACGAGTTCGGCGACCGCCCCTTCAAGGAGGAATCCGTGGGCATGGCCAAGAAACAGCTACCCAACAGCGGCGGAAGCCAGTTCTTCATCTGTCTCAAACCTCAGGAGGGTAGCCCGGATTGCGCTCCCTTGACCGGCAGCTACACCCTCTTTGGAGAGGTGGTGGAGGGAATGGACGTAGCGGAATCCCTGACACCCCGCGATCCGGCCACCGCCACCAGCCCCGGCGACAAGATGATCACCGTCACCATCGAGGAGCAGTAGCCACCGTCGGGATGTCACGAAGCCCACGAGAGTCGCTGCCGGCACCGGCACCGACGCCGGCTCTCCTCACCGCAGGCGCGTGGTATGCTAGGAGGCGGTGGGGGAGGGGGTAGGGCTGTCGCCATTCGGGGATTGAGACCTGACTAGCATCGGGCGGTTTGATGCTCCTACAATGCAGCCGAGCCATGAGCATACAGTGCTCTGCCCTTGTTGCATCCTTTGTCGTCGCCGGCGCGCTTGCTGGTGCGATGGTCTGTCGACACGCCGCCGACGAGGCCTCCGCCCAGACCGCCGCCAGCATCGACGCGCAGGTGCTCGAGGACACGGCGGGGGGGCGCACGGGCCACTTCCTGGTGGTTCTGGTTCCACAGGCCGACACCCGCCAGGCCGCTGCCACAGCCCGTAACTTCGAGGCCCGCGGGCACTCGGTCGTCGAGGCACTGCGGTGGGAGGCAAAGGCCAGCCAGCCTGCCGTAAGAGCGGCTCTGGACGCCCTCGGCGCCCGATACCGCACCTATTGGATCGTCAACGCCTTCGCAGTGGAGGGGAGCCGCGCCGTGGTGGAGGCGATGGCGGCACGGCCGGACGTGGCCGCCATCGAGTCGGACAGGGCCTTCCAGGTCGACCTGGAGCGGCCGACGACTGGGACCACTACGGCGGCCGCGCTGGCGCCCTCGGCCATCGAGTGGAACGTCTCCTGGATCAACGCGCCCGCCATGTGGGCCCAGGGCTACACCGGCCAGGGCCAGACCCTGGCCAACGCCGACACGGGCGTGCGCTGGGAGCACCCCGCTCTCAAGTCCCACTACCGGGGCTGGAACGGGAGCACGGCCGATCACAACTACAACTGGTGGGACGCCATCCACTCCGACATCAGCGGCAACGGCAGCAACCCCTGTGGCTTCAGTTCGCTCGTCCCCTGCGACGACAACGGCCACGGCACTCACACCACAGGCACCGCTGTCGGCGACGATGGCGCTGGCAACCAGGTCGGTGTCGCGCCGGGGGCAGCGTGGATCGCCTGCCGCAACATGGACGAGAACGTTGGGCGCCCGAGCACCTACATCGAGTGCATGCAGTTCTTCATGGCCCCCACGGATCTAAACGGCCAGAACCCAGATCCTAACCGGCGGCCCCACGCCGTCGGTAACTCATACATCTGCCCGTCGGTAGAGCTGTGCGAAGCGCACAGCCTCCAGACCGCGCTAGAGAACCTGCGAGCGGCGGGCGTCTTCATGGCGGCCTCGGCGGGCAACTCCGGCCCTGCCTGCTCGACCATCGACTCGCCACCGGCCCTCGAAGCCTCGGCCATTACTGTGGGGGCCACGGGCTTCCAGACAGACGACATCGCCAGCTACAGCAGCCGGGGACCGGTGACCGTGGACGGCAGCAACCGGCGGAAGCCGGACCTAGTGGCGCCCGGCTCAGGCGTTCGCTCCAGCTACCCGCCGGAGGGCTATGCGACGCTGAGCGGCACGTCGATGGCCTCCCCCCACGTGGCGGGTGCTGTGCTGCTCCTGTGGTCGGCCGTGCCCAACCTCAGCCGCGCTGTCGACTATACGGAGTTCGTCCTGGGCCAGACGGCCGTGCACCTAACATCAGACCAGGGCTGTGGCGGCGACTCCTCGAGCCAGGTCCCTAACAATGTGTACGGTCAGGGGCGCATCGACGTGCTGGCCGCGTACGGCTACGCGTCGCAGTCCGCCCCGGTGGGAGGCATAGCAGAATTGCCAGAGCTTGGGATCGACCCGATGGCTGATTCGGGCAAAGCGGCGATCCCGTGCACGGTGGTGGTCGCTGCGGTGGTCGTTGGCGTTGTTGTGCTTTCTGCCAGCGGCTGGTACGCCAGGAGGCGGTGGTTGGGGTAGGGCTTTGTCACGCCACCTCTCAGTTCATCAAGGCTAGCTCTGTTCCATGCTATCGTGTACGCTGCAGTCGTCGAGGGAGGCGTCGGACAGGTACTTCGAGTATGCCCAGCCCTCCTCGGGGCTCGTGAGGTGATACCAACCGTACCCAGCCTCCACCCCAGTCGGCGACATCATCCCCGGCTCCGTTAGTACGAAGCTATCGACCGCAACGACCGCGTCGTCGGGGAGCAGCGCAAGAGCCTCGCTGTCCGTGGAGAGAAAAACTCGGAGATTCAGCCCGCCGCCACCGGCACAGACACGCATCTCGCCTGGTAATACCGTCAATCGGTAGGTGATGTCCTGGGTGCCGAACCAGAACTCCCATTCGCCCTCGAGTGTTCTCCCCAGGAATACGACGGCACCTCCCGCTGGATAGTCGCTAACGCCGAACGCCGCAATGCCGCGCTCCGTAGCACCTAGCGAGGGTTGCGGCACAATGCAGACCGGGCTGTCAGCAGCCGGAACACAGTCTGGGTCAGCAACGCCGCCGAAGATCACCTCCGCCGCGGCTAGTGCTCTGCTCACCTCTGCCTCCTCCTCTGTTGCACCCGGCCTGGGAGTCGTTCCAATGGTTGGCGATTCGAACGGCCTCTCCTCCGTCGGGGCGGCGGTCGGAGTAGCGGCGGGGGTACTAGCGGGTGTGGGTGACGTTGTGCTGACGTCTCCGTCGCCTTCTCCACCGCAACCAGCGAGCGCCAGAGCGGCGGCGATAACCAGCCCGGCCCTCCAGGTAAACAGGTGCCTGAACATCGATATCACCCCTCCTCGTGCTATCCGTAATTTCCCCAATCAATGGGCACTGAACTGTTCCTGCAAGATACGATCTAGCCTGGGTCAGTTTGCTAGCGGGGAGACAGCATCGGGGGCCGTTTGGTCTCGACGGGATGTACTGGGGGAGTGCCCAGCAAGCCCGCCGTGAGGCGGCTGTGCGCGCTCAGCGTGAAGCTATGCTTGCTCGTGGCTTCACTAGGTAGGATGCTTGAGCGATGAGTCCGTTACAGGTGTATACCCTCGGCTTCTTTCGGACTTTTCCCCTGTTTTCTGATGGCCACTTCGTGGCGGCGATGGGGTGGGGGTAGACACATCCTCTAAATTGGCTGAGCCCTTCGAGGCCTCTCTCCTCCAAAATGACCGCACACCAAGTCTGCATGGTGGGCGCAGAAGAGTCCACTACGGCCACAGCTGCGCTCTCCCGTTAGGGCAGTGTGAAGTGCCCAAGTCACGACCGGAATGATCTGGCTGAGCTGACGGCCCAGAGTACCAGATGCGAAATCCTCTCGGCTGCTCGGTCCTAGGATTCTCGGCGGCAGCTAGCGAGTAGACGATGTCGCCCAATCTTCGTTGAAGGGCTCAACTCGTGCCACTGCTAGGACCGGCGAGCATCACCTGGATCACATCTACAACAAGTTGGGTGTGTCAAGCAAGACATCGGCGGTCGTCTTTGCCGTGCAGCATGGCCTTGCGGGCTAGCTCCTGCAGCCTGACATCGGAACCCATTGACGACTTAGCCGAACTCCCCGATAATTCCCGTCGCTTGGAGAGAGCCGCTGCCCAGGTTTAAGAGGTCTGGCTGAATTGGAGTGCCTGAATCCCGTATCTAGGAGACCAACTAGGTGAATGGGACTCAGGAGGTCGGCGGTTCAAATCCGCCCTCCCCGACCAGCAATCGATCATCGTCGCGCCTCCTCCCAGTCTGCACCTGATCCTAGCGGGCGCCACCCGCTCAAGCAAGAAGCGCGTCGCGCGAGGCGCTCAAGCGAGTTGCTGCGTGCAATGGTGAATGCCCAGAAGCGCAAGCCGGCCGCACGTTCTTCTGAAATGGTGTGAAAAAGCCTTGACAACTTATGCTAGAATAGTGTATACGTTTACGATGCAGACAGCGGTTTGTCGGCCTGGCCGCTGGGATAGGTGATCGCGGTGATAGTTGCCAGCGGCCAAGCAGTGGAAGGGGAAGAGGCATCGGCAGCGGTCTGCTGCCGATTCGCATTTCCAGACCGGCTCGGCTTGCCGGAACGCTGAATAGGAAAACGGCCCCGAACGGTGGGGCGCACCGCCGGGGCCAGCACGCAAGGTGGGTCACCCCGTGCATTTCTACGATAGCGGCCAGAAGCGAAGAGCAGCAACACGCCACCGCTGTTGCCCCGCGAGCCGGAGCCGGCTGGACGGCAGCTAGACGCTAGCGAGTCGTCCAGAGAAGCGGGAGCGTAGAGGCAGGCGACCGCCTTGAGCGGTCGAAAGGAAGAGCAAGGAGGAGACAGATGCGTCGATTACTTGCGGGCCTTGTGGGGATTGCGGTGGTGGCGGGGGCGCTGGCCTGGTTCGCCCAGGGTGTGGCCGTAGGGCAAGACCCCGGCGAGCCAGACCAGCTATCGTGGGAAGTGATGACGGCGGAGATGCCAGAGGACGCCTATACCTTCGGGGAGGCCGGCGTCGCAGAGCTACTGCCCTCGAACAAGTACGAGGACTTTGAGGGGCCCTGGCCGAACGACTGGCAGCTGTTGTCTACTACCGGCGACAAGTTCTGGGGGCCAAACAAGTGTCTTGCCTATGAGGGGACCTACGACGGTTGGCCGGAAGCCTTCGGGCCGGCTGGCCACCCATCGCACAACGACCCTCCGGCCTGTACCAGCCCCGCCGGCTACAACGACGACTTCCAGAGCTGGCTGGTGTACGGGCCCTTCAGCCTGGTAGGCGAGACAGAGGGCGGTGTCTCGCTCCAGATCCTTTTTGACACCCAGCTCGAGCACGACACCTGTGGGGTATACGCCTCCACCGACGTTGAATGCGAGTGGGGAGCAGGCTTCTGGGGCGTGGCCTACAGCGGAGACAGCGGGGGCTGGATGCCGTGGCCGGTAGAGTACGGTGACTTCAGCAACTGGCCGGGCCTGGACAGTATCCTCGGCGAGCCCCACGTCTGCGTAGCCTTCGTCTCTCAGAGCGACGCCAGCCACACCGGCCCCGCCGACAAGGGCTGCTTCCTGGACAACATCAACATAGAGAGCAACGGCGGCACGCCCACGATTACGCCCACGATTACGCCCACGATTGGGCCCACGATTGGGCCCACGATTGGGCCCACGATTGGGCCCACGATTGGGCCCACGATTGGGCCCACGATTACGCCCACGATTACGCCCACGCCGTGCCCGATGTGCGGCGATGTCAACTGCGACAACACTGTGGACGCGGTAGATGCCCTGTTCATACTGCAGTACGTGGTGGGCCTGCGTCAGCAGCTATGCGATCCCTGTTGTATAGGACCCTAGGGGCGAACGCGGGCGTAGGCGAGACACTACCTGCAACTGAGCATCGGAGGCGATAAGCACCCGCGCCCCGGGCCGAACCAGCTGGCCGACGCGGGGCAGGGCCAGCGGCTCTGCCAGGGCGGCTCGAACGGCAGCGTCCTGATCCGCCACCGGCTCCAGACGGGGTCCGCCGCCGTCGCCACCGACCAGTCGGGTGCGGTCGGGAAGGACCACCTGTATGTTCGTGTCACCAAAGAACAGCGACTGTTCGATCATCGTCGCGCCTCCTCCCAGTCTGCACCTGATCCTAGCGGGCGCCGCCCGCTCAAGCAGGAAGCGCGTCGCGCGAGGCGCTCAAGCGAGCTGCTGCGCGCGATGGTGAATGCCCAGGAGCGCAAGCGGGCCGCGCGTTCTCTTAACCATGTAAAAACCTTGAACGGTGTGGAAGCCTTGACAACTTATGCTAGAATAGTGTATACGTTTACGATACGGACAGCGGTTTGTCGGCCAGGCCGCTGGGATAGGTTATCGCGGTGATAGTTGCCAGCGGCCAAGCAGCGACAGTGGAAGGGGAAGAGGCATCGGCAGCGGTCTGCTGCCGATTCGCATTTCCAGACCGGCTCGGCTTGCCGGAACGCTGAATAGGAAAACGGCCCCGAACGGTGGGGCGCACCGCCGGGGCCAGCACGCAAGGTGGGTCATCCCGTGCATTTCTACGATAGCGGCCAGAAGCGAAGGTCAGCAACACGCCACCGCTGCTGCCCCGCGAGCCGGAGCCGGCCGGACGGCAGCTAGACGCTAGCGAGTCGTCCAGAGAAGCGGGAGCGTAGAGGCAGACGGCCGCCTCGAGCGGTCGAAAGGAAGAGCAAGGAGGGGACCGATGCGCCGAGTCGTAATTCTGTTTGCAGGCCTTGCGGCCATTATGCTGGTCTTTGCCGCTTACGTGGGACTTCCCCATAGCGTGCGAGCCTGGTTCTCGGAACCCTTCCAGGAGCCTACGCAAGCAGCGCAAGAAGCGACATTGACCGCCAAGCATGTAGAGATCGCGCTGCCTGCTGAGCTAGCGCTCGGGGATGTGCAGTCGATGGTTGCCCTCCCTTACATTGATGACTTCGAGGGGCCCTGGCCGGGCCCATGGCAAGAGACTGGCGACCTGCTCTGGGACCGGGTGGACTGCAACTTCCACAGCCCGACGCACAGCGCGTCGGCAAGCGGGGATCCGACCTGCGCCACATACTACGACTACCAGTTTTCCTGGTTGGTATACGGACCCTTCGACCTGAGCGGCGCCAGTGCCGGGGGGGTCGGGTTCCGGTTCGACCTTGACACCGAGAGCGGCTTTGACGGGCTGGTCGCCATGGTGTCGACCGACGGAAACGCTTTCTGCGGCTCTGGCCTTAGCGGCTACAGCGCGGGCTGGATGAACAGCTACCCGGGGTTCGCCCCGTACGACTTTGCAGACCCCGACTGCCCCGTTCTGGGACAACCGCAGGTCTGGTTTGCCTACCTATTCGAGAGCGACGAAACCATCACGTACACGGGGGCATGGGTCGACGATGTCTGTATCTGGCGGGATGATCCTTCCGTTTGCCTGAACGGCGGCGACGAGGCCGACCTGAAGGTCCTCGACCAGTACATATACCCGCCGCCCGACACCAACGGCGACACCATCCCCGACCTCAACGTCAGCGAGAGCTACGAGGTCTGGGTAGACAAGATCGTCCACAACAACGGACCCTTGCCGTTGGTGGAGGCGGTGCTGGACTGGTGGGTCGAGGTGCCTCCAGGCTGCACCTTCGAGCCCCTGGTCCCGAGCCCGCAGCAGTTCCCTCTAGACGTCAGCATTACCGGCGGGACAATGGAGGACGGCTACATCCACTGCGCGGAGCCCGGCATCCACACCTTCTGGTGGAACAACTGCATCTACCCCAAGGACCCCGGCATTACTGACCCCGATCACAACAACAACTGCCGTAGCACCCCGCTGGAGGTCGACTTCCATGGCGAGGGCGCCGACGTCAAGGTCCTCGACTTCTGGACCGACCCGCCGGAGCTGTGGGTGGACGTGAGCCAGTGGGTGGTTGTCAACGCTGGCGAGATCAAGCACAACAACGGGCCAAGCAGCGCCACGGCCGCTGCCGAGTGGGGGATCGTCAACCCACCCCAGGTCAACGTCCGCTGGCTGGCTCAGCCCGGCGACGAGTGCACCCTGGACGGCGCGCCTGTGCCCTGTGACTCCCCTGGCGACATCAACGACCTCCACTTCGAGGTGCCCCTGCCGGTGAGCGAGACCGTGCCGGTCTGGCGCGACTTCGAGCTCCACTGCAAAGAGGAGGGCGACTTCGTCCTCTACCTGTGGAACGAGGAGTGGCCCATCGACCTGCCCGACCCCAATCCCGACAACAACTACCTGGAGACCCAGCTCGTCGTCCACTGCGGCCACGTGGAACCTGCCATAGTCCGCATCGGTTCAGGCAGCGCGCCGACGTGCAGCGAGGACACCGTGTCCCTGACGATCCTCGGCCCGCCACGGCCGGTGGGTGCCGCCACGGTTGACATCGTCTACAATCCCGCCGTGGCCGAGCCGACCGACTGGGTGGGCGGCGCCGCCTACGACACGGTTCTGTGCAGCCTGAATCCCGCGCCGAACACCGTCACGTGCACGGGCATTTCGGCCATGGGCGTGCCCGGCGACTCGCTGCTGGCCGACATCACCTTCCACTGCATAGGCGAGACCGGCGAGTGTACCCCTCTGGACGTACAGGTTGTCACCCTCGCCGACCCCGCCGGCAGTCCTCTTCCCTGGGTCGATGAGGACGGCGAGTTCTGCTGTAGCGGCTGCGGCGACGTCAACTGCGACGGTCAGATCGACGCGGTGGACGCCCTGTTCGTGCTCCAATACGTTGTCGGTATGAGAGACGGCAGTGACCAGTGCCCGCCGCCGATCGGCACTCTCTATCTGCCGGCGGCCAATGTGAACTGCGACTCCATTGTGGACGCGGTCGATGCCCTGTTCATACTGCAGCACGTGGTGGGCATGCGCCCCGATCTATGCGTATGCCCAGGAGCGCAGGTAGCGGGATAAGACAGTAGCTCTCGGATACTGAAAAACCTTTTGCTAACAACATAAGCGGCCGAAGGCGGCCGAGCTGACAGGCACGACCGGCCAGCGTAAGTATGGGCTGCCGTAGTCAGTGTTACTGCTCCGGCGGTCCGGGGAGGGAGACTACGTCATGAAAGCGCCGTGGCGTCGAGCGCTAGTAGTAGCAGCGCTTGTAGCCGTCGCTCTGGCGGCGGTAGCAGGCGCGCAACTGCGTCCTCTGAGTGAGGCTGCTGGCCCTCCCCCTCCTGACCGCGGGGTGACCGACCCTCGTTCAGAACCTCCAACCCGCGCCTGGAGCATGACAGGCGATTCTGAACTGCGCCTCGTCGACCAGCGGGAAGGCATCGCCTTCGCACATAGCCGCTATCAGCAGTATGTCAACGGTCTCCCAGTCGAGGGCGCGCTCGTCACCGAGCACGTCGACAAGCGCACCGACGCTGTGGTGTCGGTGACGGATCGGTCGGCGGAGCTGCCACCGACGCTCGCTGTGCAAGCGTCCGTCGAGACGAAACAAGCCGTACAGATCGCAAAGCAGAGGGTGGGCCTCGTCACACCGAGGGGAGACGTCAACAGCCAGCTCGTCTACCTGCCGCTGGACAGCGAGCTACGGCTGGCCTGGAAGATAGTGCTGCCAGCGCTGGAGCCGCTGGGAGACTGGCTCGTCCACGTCGACGCGCTCGATGGCAAAGTACTCAAGACCCAAGACCTCATTCGCTATGAATGCACCATTCCTCCTCCGTCCCCCGGGGGATGCGTTTTCGATCACAATCCTGTCGTCGAGCAATGTAGCTGGGACGGGCTCGCGGACAATGGCGACGCTGACTCCCCTTTGCTGACTGCTCTGCGCGTGGGGGTCGAGCTTCTGGGGTTGCAAACATCCGGCAATCCTCTCGGCCAGCTAATTGGCGAGTACGTGGACCTGACGGCCCCCGGCATCAGCGGCGCTTACCTGCCGGCCGGCGTGTGCCAGGAGCCCTCCTTTGTCTACGACACGACCCGTAGCGACGACTGCTTCGAGGAGGTCACGGCCTACTACCACGTCGATGCAGTTCAGCGAAAGGCCCAAGCCCTTGGCTTCACCGGAGCGAAGGCTATCTACGATAGCCCCATCCCCGTCCATGCTCACTACATGCCTGACGCCAACGCCTTCTATTCTGGCTTCGACAAGGGCCTCCACTTCGGCGATGGCGGCGTTGACGCCGCCGAAGATGGGGACGTCATTGTCCACGAGTACGGGCACGCATTGTTGGATGACCAGGTGCCCAACATGTGGACCCCTGAAGGCGGCGCTGTTCACGAAGGGTTTGCCGACGTTCTGGCGGCTCTGATCTTCCTCGAACACGACTGCGATGAGGCTTGTATGGGGGAGTGGTATGGAGCCGAATTCCAGTCGTGCGTGCGAAGGGTAGACGGCACCAAGCACTACCCCGAGGACATGACGGGGGAGGAGCATGCCGACGGCGAGATCTGGTCGGGCGCCATGTGGGCCGTCTTCCAGGCCCTGGGGGGTGACACAGCGGCTCGAGACAAGGTGCTCACACTGATACTGGAGGGGAATTTCTTCCTCGATCCGTCGTCGGGACTGCGGGACGCCGCAAGTGCAGTCCTTGCCGCCGATGAAGGGCTGTACGGAGGGGCTGACGTACCGATCATCGAACCCATATTTGAGAGCCGCGGCCTGATAGTTCCGCCAGCGCTGAATGACGATTTCGATGATGCGATTCCCGTGGAACCTCTCCCGTTCACGGATACCCACGATACTGCCGACACCACCGTGGCTGTGGACGACCCCCCCATTAGCTGCGTTGGTAGCTATGGCCACACCGTCTGGTACCGCCTGAACGTGCCCGCAGATACGGTCGTAGACCTGAACACCTTCGATAGCATGTACGACACCGTGCTCGCGGTGTACACGGGGACGCGGGGCGCTCTTACAGAAGAGGCCTGCAACGACGACGCGGAGGGTCTCTATCAGTCATTCATCCAGCTAGCCGCGACGGGCGGTGCCACCTACCACATTATGGTGGCCAGCTACGGCGTCGGGCCAGCCGGTGCTCTCACCTTCCACGCGACAGCACCGCCCCCGAATGACAACCTAGACAATGCCATCATCATACCGGCGAAGCCGTTCGACGACTCCCTGAGCACGGACGCCGCTACCACCGAGGACGGGGAGCCCCAGCCGTGCGTGGGCATCGCAAACACCGTCTGGTACGCGTTCACCGAGACCGCGGACCAGTTCGCCCAGGCAGGCACCTTTGGCAGCGGCTTCGATACCGCCCTGGCCGTTTACTCCGGCCCGCCGCCGGGCCTGGCCACCTTCGATGACCTCACCCTGATCGGCTGCAACGACGACTACGGCAGCCTGCAGTCCAAGGTCAGCTTCGCCGCCAGCGCCGGCGTCACCTACTACTTCCAGGCCGGAGGTTTCTATGGCGACACGGGAGACCTCCAGTTCCACCTGGGATCGGTTACGGGGCCTGACGTGACCGTGGACAAATCCGATTCCGCCGACCCCGTGGGTACCGGCGAGCCGTTCAGCTATGTGCTGCAGGTCACTAACGTCGGGCCAGAGGAGGCGACAGGCGTCACGCTTAACGACTGGCTACCCTGGGGTGTGGAGTTCGTGGCCGCGAGCCCAGGATGCACGTGGATGCCGATGCCTGAGCCCACGCCAATACCCACGCCAATACCCACGCCAATACCCACGCCGGAAGCTACGCCGCCGCCTGCTTCCGCCGTAATGCTCACACCAACGCCAATACCAACGCCCACCCCTCCACCGCCGACGGACGGCACGGTTCACTGCGAGCTGCCCGACCTCCCTCCCGGCGAGAGCCATCTCGTGACTGTCGACGTGCTGGCGCCCCCTTACAGCAGCCGGCTCTACAACAACGTCTCGGTTTGGGCTGCGAACGAGTCGCCCGAGAATGGCGGCAATAACTGGGATTGGGAGGAAACCTTTGTTGGGGAACCCGGCCCCAGCGTGACCGTACACAAATACGACTCGCCCGACCCCATCGCGGCTGGTGAGGTACTATACTACTGGCTGGAAGTGACCAACTTCGGCACGGAGGCCGCAGTCGATGTCATCGTGGAGGACGTGCTGCCGCCGGACGTCCAGTTCGTGTCGGCCGGCCCGGAATGCACATGGATGCCGATGCCAACGCCGACAGCGATACCGGAGACGCCAACACCAGAGACGCCAACGCCGCCGACAGACGGCTTGCTTACCTGTGTCCTGCCGGATCTGGGCCCCGGCGAGTGGTACGCAGTGAGCATCACTGTGCTGGCACCCCAGGAGAGCGGCGTCATCTGGAATCAGGCGTGCGTAAGCGCAACCAACGAGCCGCCGGAAAACCAGGGAGACAACTGCACGCAGCAAGACACCACCGTGGTGGAGCCATGCTCGCCAGATGATCTGGCCCAGGCGATTGTTGCGGCAGGCACCCAGCCCTATCTCGTGGGCGTGGGCTGGAGCGGAGAACCCCCACAATGCGCGGTATTTGACACGCCCCTTCAGCAGTTCCCCACCGATAGCGCTTCCTTCGGCGTGATCAGCGGCGGGGCAGCGACGTCTGCCGACGCTGATCTCTCCGAAACGGCCTCGCTGGACGTTGGCACCGGCTGCGTCCCCGGCGGCAGCCCCGATGGCTACGATGCCTGTGACGTGGCCACGTTCGACGTGACCCTGCAGCTGCCACCCGATGCCACTCAGCTCACCTTCGACTGGGCGTTCGGCACGGAGGAAGTAGCAGACCCTGAAAACCCCTTCCAGGATTTCTTCACCGCTACGGTGGAGGGGACCAACATAGCCCTGCTGCCCGACGACAGCCCGGCCACGGTCAATAACGCCCATCCCTTCTCGACCTGCCCGCCTGATCCTCCAGATGTCGTCTACAACTGCGTGACACCTGCCTTTACAGCCTCGCTCGACGTGTCAGCCTACGCTGGTCACCCGATCACCCTCAGCTTCCAAGTGGCAGATGCCTCCGACTCCATCGTGGACAGCGCGGCGTTCATAGACAACCTGCGAGTCCACACGGAGGGCCCTGCCTGCGGCGACGTCGACTGCGACGACGATGTGGACGCGGTAGATGCTCTGTTCATACTTCAGTACGTGGTGAACCTGAGAGACGGAAGCGACGAATGTCCGCCGCCGCTAGGGGCCCTGTACCTGCCGGCGTGCGACGTTGATTGCGACGACGATTGTGATGCGGTGGATGCGCTCTTCGTGCTGCAGCACGTGGTAGGCATCCGCCCAGAGTTGTGTGTATGCGCGGAACCCTAAGGCCAAGCATGCGCCTAGACTGCGATGGGAGGTAAGCAAAGATGAGCAAGCTGCACGCAAAAGGATGGATGGTCCTTCCGATAGCGGCCCTGGTGTTGGCCGCTCTGGGTGGAATTTTCGTGGTGCGAGGCGACCCCGCCTCGAGTGTCAGCCCGACCACCGTTGGGATGCCCAGCACAGCGATACCTTCGGGAGGCAGCGTGACCCTCCCACTAGGGATCACGGCCGCTCCCGAGCCGGGCGTGGGCGCCGCTACCATCGACATCGTCTACGACTCATCTATCGTCACCCCAACCGGCTGGAGCGGGGGCTCTGGGTGGGACATGGCGCTGTGCAACCTGAATTACGCGCCCAACACCATTAACTGCACCGCCATCTCAACGGGAGGCGTCTCTGGGGACTCCACACTGGCGGAGATAACCTTCGACGCCGTCAGCGATGGCTGCAGCGACCTGGACGTTCAGATCGTCACCTTCGCCGACCCCGATGGCATCGCCATCCCGGTGACCGTTGTCGACGGGCAGATCTGCGTGGGCGACGAAACGCCAACGCCCGAGCCCACAGTCACGCCGACGGTCACGCCCACGGTCACGCCGGTACCCGGGACCACCGTGCGCATCGGCTCCGACGAGGGATGTCCCAGCGAGTCGGTCGCCGTACCGCTCGAGGCCCTGAGCGTGCCCGAGCCGGGCCTCGGCGCTATCACCGTGGACATCGTCTACGACGACAGCGTCGAGCCAACCGCCTGGAATAACGACGGTTCCCCTCTGGACATGGTCCAGTGCAGCCTCGACTTCGCACCCTACACCATCCGCTGCACCGGCATCGACGCCGCCGGCGTCTCCGGCGACGTATTCGTGGCCAACATCACCTTCCACATCTTGGGCCCTGCCTGCGAGTGCAACCCCCTGGACGTGCAGATCGTCACCTTCGCCGACCCCGACGGCAACCCCATCGCGGCAACCGATGAGGATGGGGCCATCTGCATCCCCGAGGCATGCTGTAACGGAGCCACCGTGCGCATCGGCTCCGACGAGGGATGTCCCAGCGAGTCGGTCGCCGTACCGCTCGAGGCCCTGAGCGTGCCCGAGCCGGGCCTCGGCGCTATCACCGTGGACATCGTCTACGACGACAGCGTCGAGCCAACCGCCTGGAATAACGACGGTTCCCCTCTGGACATGGTCCAGTGCAGCCTCGACTTCGCACCCTACACCATCCGCTGCACCGGCATCGACGCCGCCGGCGTCTCCGGCGACGTATTCGTGGCCAACATCACCTTCCACATCCTGGGTCCCATCGGTGAGTGCGACGCCCTGGACGTGCAGATCGTCACCTTCACCGACCCCGACGGCAACCCCATCCCGGTCACTGACCAGGACGGCGAGATCTGCATCACTTGCCCTACATGTGAGGTTACGGTCACGATCGGGTCCGGCGAGGTGCCACCGGGCGGAACTATCACTGTTCCCCTCGAGGTGCTGGATGTCTGCGAGCCGGGCCTGGGGTCGTACGTGATCGACGTCCACTACGATCCCGGCATAGTCGACCCCGTTGCCTGCCTCCCTGACCCGGACGGCGTGATCTCCAACCCCGACTGCAACACGGACTACGCCGATGGCGTGGTGCGCTGCGGCGGCTTCCAAGTCGAAGACGGACTCACGGGGCAGGTGGCCTTGTGCGACATCACCTTCCAGGGCATCGGTGAGATCTGTCAGACCAGCCCGCTGACCCTTAGCGTCGAAGAGCTCTCGCTGACGAACCTGAGCGAGCCGTCTGTGATTGTTGAGGACGGCAGCATCCACGTGGGCGCTGCTTGTGGAGACGTGGACTGCAACGGCTCGATCCAGATGAAGGACGCCATGATGATCGCCCAGTACAAAATGGGCCTGCGCTGTGGCGGCGACATCTGCGACGAACCTGGGCCCGACCAGTGTATCTACCTGCCCGCTGCCGATGTGGACTGCAATGGCCTGGCGCAGATGCTGGATGCCATGCTGGTGGCCCAGTGCGTGATGGGCCTCATCGACTGCGACTGCGACTGCTGCTGGCCGTGCCAGCCAGGTCTGCAGACAGCCCCGTAGATGGGGCACGGCCGATATGGACGAGTGATAAGGAGGAATGATCATGGCACAAGCGTTACGGCGAAAGGCTTGGCTGGGCTTCGGCCTGGCGATCGTGGTGCTGGTTGCTCTGGGAAGCTGGCTGCTTGTGGGCAGCCACCTGGCCCAGGGCTCCGACACGACGACGATTCAGATTGGCGACGGGGAGGGCGTGCCCTCCACGAACGTTACCGTCCGCCTGGAGGCGCTGGACATACCCGGTCCGGGCCTGGGGTCGTACGTCATCGATGTGAGTTACGACTCCGGCGTAGTCGAGCCCGTCGACTGTCAGGAGGACCCGAATGGCGACATAGCGATGCCCAGCTGCAACAAAGACTACGCCGCTGGGGTGGTGCGCTGCGGCGGCTTCCAAGCCACAGCGGGGCTAACGGGCGACGTGGCCTTGTGCGATATCACCTTCCACGTAATCGCGGAGCCAGAGCCGTGCACCGACCTCCTGCTGACCGTGGATGAGTTCTTCAACACGGACGGTGTCGATATCCTGCCGCGCACCCTTGTCGACGGCAAGATCTGTGCCCCTCCGTGCCCGAACGACGAGGACGAAGACGGCGTCTGCGACGGCGTTGATGACTGCCTCGGCACCGCGTTGGAAGCAATCGTCGACGACATCGGCTGCTCGGCCGAGCAGGTGGACGCCGACGGCGACGGTGTCTGTGACCCGGACGCCCCCAGCGGCGGCCCTCCGCCCGAGTGTACCGGCTCCGACAACTGTCCCTACGACGACAACCCCGACCAGACGGACGCGCCCGACGGTGACGGCGTGGGCAACGTCTGCGACCCGGACGATGACAACGACACGGTGCCCGACGGCGATGATACCGCCCCCCTAGACCCGTACGAGTGTCAGGACGAGGACGAGGACACCTGCGACGACTGCTCGCAGACAGGCGGTCCTCCGGACACCGCCAACGACGGCCCCGACACCGACAGCGACGGAATCTGCGACGCCGGTGACGACGATGACGACAACGACGGCCTGACCAACGACGAGGAGATCGCCTGCGGCTCGGACCCCCTGAACGCCGACAGCACCTGCGAGATCTGCGACGGCATCGACAACGACCTCAACGAAGGCATCGACGAGGGCTTCCCTGACTTTGACGTCGACGGCATCGCCGACTGCGTCGACCCCGATGACGACAACGACGGCTTCACCGACGACCAAGAGGACATGTGCGGCTCCGACCCTCTGGACGACACCAGCACCTGCGAGGTCTGCGACGGTGAGGACAACGACGGCGACGGCGCCATCGACGAGGGCTTCCCGGACACCGACGGCGACGGCACGGCCGACTGCGTAGACACCGACGACGACAACGACGGCGTCGGCGACGACGATGACGACTGCCCAGCTACCGCGGAGGACGACGAAGTCGACACCAGCGGCTGCTCGGACGATCAGGTGGACCCCGACGCGGACGGCATCTGCGACCCGGGCGCCCCCAGCGACGGCCCCGCCGGCTGCACCGGCTCCGACAACTGTCCCGACGACGACAACCCCGATCAGGAGGACCTCGACGAGGACGGTGAGGGCGACGTCTGCGACGACGACGACGACGGCGACATGGTCCCCGACGACGACGACAACTGCCCCTTGATCGACAACCCTGACCAGACCGACAACGACGACGACGGGCTGGGCGACGCCTGCGACCCCGACGACGACAACGACGGCGTCCTCGACGACGACGATAACTGTCCCCTTGTCGCCAACCCCGACCAGCTGGACACAGACGACGACGGCGTAGGAGACGCCTGCCAGGGCGATGAGGACGGGGACACAGTGCCCAACGACGACGACAACTGCCCGGCGGTGGCCAACGCGGATCAGGCTGACCTCGACGGCGACGGACTAGGCGACGCCTGCGACGATGACGACGACGGCGACGGCGCGTCAGACGCCGTGGAGAACTTCTACGGCTCGGACCCAAAGGACGCCGACAGCACGCCCGAGGCGCTCGGATACGACCAGGCGTACGGTGCCACAACCTGCGAAGACGACGTCGACAACGACGGCGACGGCGCGATGGACGAGAACGAGCTCGACGGGCCAGACCCTGACGACGACGCCGACTGTGGAGTGGCTGCCCTCCCTGGTGTCGCTATGGCAGGGGGCTGGAACGACAAGTGCTACATCGGCGACGAGATGGATGTCGAGGACGCCCTCAGCGGCATCGCGGACAAGGTTCTCGCCATCTACATTCTCAACCAGTCACAGACGTTTGATCACTGGTTCCCTAGCAGGTCGGACATCAACACGATAGACACGCTCCAACCGTACGACCAGTTGTTTGTGCTCATGTCGACGGCTGGCACCTGGTCGCAGACGCCCTCGACCGAAACTCAGCCAAGCGTGAGCCTGATCGAGGGTTGGAACAGCATCTGCTACACCGGCCAGACGAAGGCGATCGAAGAGGCGACCTCGGAGATTGCCGACGCCATCGGCATCCTCTACAAGTTCTTCAATGCCACCCAGAATTGGGCCCGATACGTACCGGACAACGCAGATGTCAGCAATCTCTCCACCCTGACTCAGCTGGATTCCGTGTTCCTTCTGATCACGCAGGAGGGTGGAATCACCTGGGTGTTTGATTCCTAACGTCCCTTCCTGACGACAGGGAGGGATGAGGACGTGGACGCGGCGGTGGATGGCCTTTAGGTCCTGCCGCAGCTGCTGGGCTGGCGGCCAGTGTCCGTGTGTGCCGTTGGCTGTCGGCCTGGCTTCCAGAAGGAGGTAGGCGAAGATGACCAAATGGCAGCGAGATGATGAACGCTCTGCGAAACCAGCGCGCCGGTCGCGTTTTCGGCTGCTAGCAGCGAAGCCGGCCATGGCCATCATGGCGATGGTCCTGGCCGCCACAGCCGTGGTGGCCCTGCTGTCGCTGCAGCTTTTGGGCGGGCAGGGAGCCTTCGCCCAGGGAACTGTCAACTTCGACATTGACCCCGAGACCACCGGGAATGCCGCCGACACGCTGGGAACGGTAGAGGACTGCGTCGAGATTACCGTCGCCAGCCCCTCATTCGACAACGTCAGCGACTACATCATCGACGTCGTCGTGACCGGCGACACCCAGGCACCCGTGGCCTACGACGTGTCGCTGAACTACTGCGACGACCCAACCGTCGCCGGCGACCCCACCAAGTGCGACGCTGGAGACCCCGTCACCATCGTTCACATCGCTGACCCGGGCACGGACACCAAGATCAAGCTGCCGGGCGCGGACATGGACTTCAGCAACGCGCGACCCGACAGCGACGGCCTGTTCACGGTTGGTGTCATGTACGCTATGATTCCGCCCGCTGGTATTGCCGGCAACGGCACCCTCCTGCGGGTGGGCCTGGACATCGGCGGCTCGGGCCTGGTCACCTTCACCCTGAACGCGTATCCCCTCACTGCGTACGCGTCGGGTGCCGGTACTCACGCGATCACGGTCGATGGGGGCATGCTGGCGATCAACACCAGTTGCCCGGCGTACGCCGACGCGTACATCGTGAGCCAGGAGGTGCTGTCCAGCGACTGCGTCAACCCGATCACCACCATGCCCGTCGACATCAACACGGACGTCTGTCTGCACAAGGTCCTCCGCCAGAACGACATCGCCACCCTGGACGTCAGCGTTGCCGCCGAAGCCATCGCGCCCGGCGACTGCACAGCGATCTTCAAGAGCGGCCCCGGGTCGGCCACGCTGCCCCAGGGCGACAACATCACCGTCGACGAGATATTCACCCTCAACTGCAGCGCTCCCAGCACCCACCAGTTCACCTTCAACAACGAGATCGCCACCACCGGCGGCGTGACCGACACCAACCCCGCGAACAACAGCGACTCCACCGACAAGAGCCTCGACGTCACGGCCGTGGCCGACCTCCAGACCACCAGTGTGACAGTGGACGCGCCCGGCCAATGGGCGATCGGCAGCCCCTTCAACGTGACGGTGAACGCCAACGTCACCAACACCGGCCCCTACGGCTCGGTCAACGCCGACGTAACCTTGGACCTCGACCTGACCCTTGCGCCGAACTGCAGCAGGAGCCCGGACGAGTCTCAATCGGACCCAGACCTGACCCTGGGCACCGACGTGGCCAGCGCCATCTGGAGCGTGACCTGCACCACCACCGGGAGCAAGACCTTCGACGGCGACGCGACGGTGGTGCTCGATGATGACCCGCACATCAGCAACCCCGACGGCAACGACAGCAACACAGGCAGCGACTCCACGGACATCACCGCCTCGGCCGACGTCCACGTAGTGAGCTGGTCCATCGCGGAGGACGACCTGCCCATCGCCGGCAACCAGATCCTCATCGCGCCCGGCACGCCGGAGACGATCACCACCAATCAGGTGATGCACAACAACGGTCCCCAAGACGCTCCCGTCGTCGACGACGACCGGACCGTGACGGACACCGCTGAGTGCGACGTCACCCCCAACTCCGACAGCGATCCGTTCAACCTGGCGGTGAGCGTGAACGCAACGCAGGATGACACCTGGAGCGTCGACTGGGTCCCCGACGGCACCACCTACTGCACGCTCACCTTCGACAAGGCGCTGTCCATCCCGGCGGACGGGGTGAGCGATCCCGACCCCGACAACAACGATGCGTCGGCAAGCGTCGACGTGGTGCTTGACACGGACGGGGACACCGTGCCCGACAACTACGACGGCACTATCGACAACTGCTTCGACGTCGACAACCCCGACCAGCTAGACACGGACGGCGACACCATCGGCGACACCTGTGACTGCGACGACGACAACGACGGCTACGACGACCCCGCCACGCACGACCCCTTGTGCAGTGGCGACGACAATTGCCCGCTGGTCGCCAACCCCCTCCAGACCAACTCCGACGCCGACAGCCACGGCGACGCCTGCGACAACTGCCCCAACACCGCCAACGAAGACCAGGCCGATAGCGACGGGGACGGCATCGGCGACGCCTGCGAGGTGCTACCACCGCCCCCGTTCAACCCCACGCTGGACTGTGATGTCTCCGACTGCTTGGTGGAAGCCAACGCAGACATCCTGACCGAGTTCGCACTACCGGAGGGCGACGCCAACTTCGAATCCCTGGTTTTCTTTACACCGCCCGAGTTCTGGGTAGCCGCTGACGCCGACGTCCCCGACGGCGCGCACGTTGCCGACCTGGACAGCGAGTCCACCCTAGGCCTTCTCAATAATGTCTGCATCACCGCCTTGCCCGTCGCCTTCACTATGCTGGACTGCACCACCGACACGGCCAACACAGTGTCATTTGAGGACGGCTTCGCTGACATCAACGGCAACGGTCTAGCCGACGCCTGCGACAAGTACCCCGATTTCCTGAACACCATGTTCCCGGGCATCACTCCCCGAGCCCGCTACTATGGCCAGGCCAGCGTGGCTGGCACGGCGGTGTCCATGAACTTCGTCCTATTCGAGCCGGGCACTTCCCTACCAGGGCTCCCGCCCTTCGACGCCAGCCTGGGCTACCCGTCGGTGACCGTTCTCAACGACCCCACAGCTCCCCTGGCACCCGGCTCCATAACCGACTTCTGCACCCCGCTGGCCACCACCTACACCGTCTTCGGCATCAGCCGTGATAACCTCGACACCCCCGCCGACGAAAGCGGCGCCGTCGTCCGCGGTAATCCCTCCCTGCTCGGCGAGTATCCTTCCTACGCCTACACCCGCAGCCTGCGAGACGCCGATGGCGACGGCATCGACAACGAGCTGGATACTTGTCCCCACATTCCAAATGAGGGCGACCCCCGCGTCGCGGGGAGCGGCGACAACGACAACGACGGCATCGACAATGTGTGCGACCCCGAGCCCGACGTGGCAAACACCGACCAGGACGGCGACGTCTACCTGAACCGTGGTGACAACTGCCCGCTGGTAGCGAACCCCGACAACGCCGACGCCGACGGTGATGGCATCGGCGACGCCTGTGACCAGGACGACTGGAACGACGACGGCGACACCGACGACCCGGGCGAGCCGACGGGGTTCAACCCCGCCACGCCCGACGGCAACAATACCGAGGTGCTCCTCGAGTGCTCCCTCTCGATCTGTGCTGAGCTGACCATCGTCCGCGTCGACCAGGGCATCAGCATTGAAGCCCTCGGCGTGCCCGAGCCGGGTCTGGGCGCCTTCACCATCGACGCCACCTACAACCCTGCCGCCCTCACGCCCCTGGAGTGCAGCGTCAACCCGGAGTTCGATACAGGCCTCTGCAACCACGAGGCTGGCCCCAGCACCGTCCTCGCCACCGGCATCGAGGCAGTGTGCGGCCTTACCGGCGACGTGCCGCTGGCCACCATGCCCTTCGATCCAGCGGACACGGTCTGCCCCGATGACCTGCTGGTCAGCATGGAGACCTTCGCCTCCTGCGAAGGCGCCGACATGTCGGTCATCGTGGATGACAAGTGGTGGGTGGGAGACGCCGACCGCGATTTCGACAAGGACGCGGTCGATGCCCTGTTCATCCTCCAGTACGTGGTGGGCATGAGGGACGGCAGCGACCAGTGTCCGGCACCGGCTGGCGCCATCCACCTGCCGTCGGCGGACGCCGACTGCGACGGCGACGTGGATGCGGTGGACGCACTGTTTGTGCTACAGCATGTGGTGGGCCTGCGGCCGGTGCTCTGTCCGAGCTCCTAGCTGCCGGTCCGACTTGGGGAAGGGGGTAGGAGATCATGAGCAAATGGCAGCGAGATGGCGAACACTCTCTGAAACGAGAGCAACGGTCGCGTTTTGGGCTGCTAGCAGCAGCAAAGCCAACCATGGCCGTCGTGGCGATGATCGTGGCCGCGACGGGCCTGGTGGCCGTGCTCCTCCTGAATAGCGGGGTCAAGGCCGACGCACCGCAGTTCAACGTCGAGGTCAGCACTGACGTCAGCGACTACGCAGCTCTGGCCAACGCCAATATCGAGAGCACATTCAACGTGGGCGACGACCCCTGGCCGGCGGCCATGTACGAAGCCCAGATTAGCTTCACTCCCAGCGAGTGGGGCGTGCCGGAGTCCGCCGACATTCCCATAGGAGCTGTGGTGGGGACCCTCAACGTTAACGCCACCCTGGGCTGGTTCAACAGTCCCTGCTCCGCCGACTACGGTGGCTCGATTTACTTCAACTTTGATCCGCTGATGAACTGCTCCATAGACACGTCCGACACGATCGCCTACACCGACCCCTGCTTCTTCCAAGACTGCGACGGCAACGGCCTCCCTGGCGGCTGCGACAAGTGGCCCGAGTTCCTGAACACCATGTTCCCCGGCATGACGCCCAGGACACGCCACGCCGGCTTTGAGTGGATCGGCATCAACGTGTCGTTGAACTTCATGACCTTCGAGCCCGGCACTACCATCCCAGCCACCGCCGCGCCCGGCGTGCCCTCTTTCTCACCTGACCTGGGCTACGTCGCGATGTCTGTCCTCAACGACCCTACCGCTCCGCTGGTCAAGAACCAGATAACCGACAATTGCCCGCCCGTGAGCACCGAAACTACCTACTACGGCCTGACCCAAGACAACACGCTCACCGGCGAGGACGAGTCCGGCTACGCCTGGCGCACCAACCCTGCAGAGAGCGGCACCTACACTTTCAACGGCTACACCCATTCCATCCGCGACGCTGACAGCGACGACATCGACAACAAGATGGATACCTGCCCCCACGTCGTAGATACAGGCGACCCGAGAGTGCTGGGCAGCGACGACAATGACGACGACGGCATCCCGAACACCTGCGACCCCAATCCGGACACTAAGGTCGTCGACCACGACGGGGACGGGTTCCCCAACCGCCAGGACAACTGCCCCCTGGTGCCCAACAACGCCCAGACGGATGGCGATCTCGACGGCATCGGCGACGTCTGTGACCAAGACGACTGGAACGACGACGGCGACACCGACGACCCGGGCGAGCCGACGGGGTTCGACTCCGCCACGCCCAATGGCGATCAGGCGGTAGTGTGGTTCGCGACCGACATAGCGATCTCGGACGAGTTCTGCTCACCCGTCATACCGGGCACGTACGGCGGCAGTGTGACGATCGATGGGAATCCCGCCGCCGATGGAACGGCAATCTGCGCGATCATTGAAGGCATAACGTGGGGATGCACGGAGACAGTGGGTGACGCCTATGTCCTCGACGTTCCCGAAGTCCCGCCTCTTATGCCGCCCTGCTTTGAGGGCGGCTGGATGACCTTCCACGCCGACGGGCTTGTGTGCGCGCCGGTTGTCGAATGGGCGTCCGGCCCGCAGCCTGTCGATCTGACATGCGGTGGCGAGGTCACCGTTCGCGTCGACCAGGGCATCAGCGTTGAAGCCCTCGGCGTGCCCGCGCCCGGGGTGAGCGCCTTCACCATCAACGCCACCTACAACCCTGCCACCCTCGCGCCCCTGGAGTGCAGCGTCGACCCGGCGTTCCATACAGGCGTGTGCAACCCCGAGGCTGGCCCCAGCACCATCCTCGCCGCCGGCATCGAGGCAGAGTGCGGCCTCACCGGCGACGTGCCGCTGGTGAACATTGCTTTCGAGGCTACGGCCCCCGTCTGTCCCGACGACCTGACGGTGAGCGTGGAGACCTTCGCTTCCTGCGAAGGCGCCGACATGTCGGTCATCGTGGATGACAAGTGGTGGGTGGGGGACGTCGACCGCGACTTCGACAAGGACGCCGTGGATGCCCTGTTCATACTCCAGTACGTGGTGGTCATGAGAAGCGGAGCCGACCAGTGTCCGGCACCGGCAGAGGCCATCCACCTGCCGTCGGCGGACGCCGACTGCGACGGCGACGTGGATGCGGTGGACGCACTGTTTGTGCTACAGCACGTGGTAGGCCTGCGGCCGGTGCTGTGTCCGAGCTCCTAGCTGCCGGTCCGACTTGGGGAAGAGGGATAGGAGATCACGAGCAACCGACATCGAATACGATGGCTAGGCCTGGCGCTGGCGGCGCTGGTGCTTGCAGCTCCCGGGATGGCTTTCCTCCTGGGAAGCCAGTTCGCCGTCGGCTCTGACACCGCCAGCGTACGCATCGGCTCCGGCCAGGGAGACCAGGGCACGGAGGTCACGGTGCCCCTCGAGGCCCTGGGCGTGACGGAGCCCCCCCTCGGCGCTATCACCGTCGACATCGTCCACGACGCCAGCATTGAACCCACCGATTGGTCCGCCGGCCCCGATCTGGACATGGTCCAGTGCAGCCTCGACTACGCACCCTACACCATCCGCTGCACCGGCATCTCCACCACCGGCGTCTCCGGCGACATACTCGCTGCGAACATCACCTTCCATGCCATCGGCCAGCCCGGTGCATGCAGCGCCCTGGACGTCACTGTAGTCACCTTCACAGACCCAGACGGCAGACCACTGCCTGTGATCGATGAAGACGGCCAAATCTGCATTCTGCCGGACGAGACCTACACCCCCACCTCAACACCCACATCCACGCTGATACCCACACCCACGCCAACACCCACACCGACGCCCGCCCCGGACGACGACGGCGACACCCTGCCAAACTATGTGGACCCTTGTCCCAATGACGACGACTGCGACGATGACGGCCTCATGGATGGCCCTGCCAGCAGCGAGGACCTCAACGGCAACGGCGTGCTGGACCCCGGCGAGACAGATCCGTTGAACTGGGACACAGACGGCGACGGCCTGAGTGACGGCCTGGAGAAGGGTCTCACTGCTCCAGAGGGCCAGGACACCGATACGACAAGCCCCCACTGGCAACCGGACGCCGACCCATCCACCAGGACCGACCCCCTGAGTGCCGACACCAACGGGGATACTATTCCCGACGGCCAGGAAGACATCAACGCCAACGGCTCGGTCGACGAAGGGGAGAGCGCCCCCGGGGCCGTGGCGGCTTCGTTGACGCAGGGTTGGAGTCAGACCTGCTACGTCGGCGAAGCCAAGCCCATCGAACAGGCCTTAGGCACGGTTGCTGACAAGGTTCTCGCAGTCTACAGCCTGAGCGAGAGCGGGACGTGGAGCCGTTGGTTCCCCGGCAGATCGGACGTCAGCACCATTACCACCCTCGGCCCCTGGGATCACCTGTTTGTCCTCGCATCCGAGGCCGTTGTCTGGAACCAGCAGTTTTCCAGCGCGTCCCAGGGCAGCGTGATTCTTGCCCCAGGGTGGAACAGCGTGTGCTACAGCGGCGCCACCAAGGACATGAAGACTGCCATCGCAGGAATCAGCGGGCAAGTGGGCGTAATCTATGCGCTCCAGCCGGACCAGAAGTGGGCGCGCTACGTCCCTGGCCGACCTGACATGAGCAACCTGACCCACTGCGCGCGACTCAGCTCGATGCTGGTTCTCTCAAGAGCCCCGACTCCGACCCAGTGGGTCTTCGACCCCTAGCGTGCTGCGAGCACGTGGGGCCTTCGACGAGAGGAGGTTCCGACCATGAAGGCATCTTTATTGGTCGCTTCCGGCATTATCGCTATGGCCATTGTAGCCCTGGCCGTGCTGGGCACCCTCTGGGGACTCGGCCAGACGGCCAGCGCCGACCCCGACGGCTCGCTAGCCCTAGTGCACCTCGAGCCCGACGGCACCGACTTCACCGGCAACCCCTATTGCCCGGCCGGAGGCCCAGCCTGGGATGACTGTAACAACATCACCAGCCAGAACCACGTCATCCGCACCGACGGCTGGGACCCGCTTACCATGGTCAAGGACGGCGCAGTCGGCGCCGGTGGCTGGGTCCTCGACGGGGTGGGCCAGGTCCTTCAATACGGCACCTGCTCCGGGCTGCCCGAGGTGACCGGCCGCGCCCTCTGGGGCGACGACGACGGCGACGGCCAGGTCGACGAGGACGGCCCCGGCGAGTGCCTGAACGCCCTCGACGATGACCTTGATGACGCCGCCGAGACCGTCCTCGGCCGCAAGGTGAACGACGGCTGCCCAGCCATCGGCACCGCCGAGAGCGGCGCCAACTGCGCCAACAACACCGACGACGACGGCGACGGCCACGTCAACGACGGCTGCCCGATTATCGGCACCAACGAGCGCGACAACGATGCCGACGGCAGCCTCGACGAGGACCCGCCGGGTAGCATGGCCAACGACGGCGAGCAGTGCGTGATCATTCACTCCACCATGCCCGGTGAGACCCGCATCACGCTCTCCTACGTCTACACCTCCCACACCAACGGCGAGAGCGGGACTGAGTGCGCCGCTACCGACGCCACCGACGACGACGGCGACACCTTCATCAACGACGGCTGCCCCGGCCAGCCAGTTGAGACCGCCTGTAACGACGCCACCGACGACGACACTGACACCTTCTTCAACGACGGCTGTCCGGCCGTTGGCACCGCCGAGAGCGGCGCTGAGTGCGCCACTACCGACGCCCTCGACGACGACGCCGACGGCCGCGTCAACGACGGCTGCCCCGGCCAGGTAGCTGAGACCGCCTGCACCGACGCCCTCGACGACGACACCGACACCTTCGTCAACGACGGCTGCCCGGCTGTGTACGTCGAGGGTGCCGCGCAATCCCTCGTTACCGGCGCCGTGGTCAAGGAGTGGGACAGCCTGGTCGACACCGTCATCCTTAAGGAAGAGCCTAAGGACGTGGACGGCGACACCGACATCGACGCCGACGACCATGACCTGCTCGACCGCCAGGGCGAGACCCAGGACCACGAGGTGATCTTCGACGAGGCCGAAAAGCGCCTGCGCTCGGCCGAGGGGCCCGTTCAGTTCATCGAGATCGTTCACGGTGAGCACGACGTGCTTGTCAACGCCGAGACCGTCACTCTTCGCCACCCCACCCAGGGAGCGGTCATCCTGGTCACAATCGAGTCCGAGCGGGGCTGCACCTACTTCACCGACCCCATCGGCGAGCTCGATTTCGGCGACGCCATGACAGGCATCTCTAACGGGGGAGGCCGCTTCGTGGGGCCGCGGGTGGCACCTACCCTGACCCAACCCCCCGGGCTCACTATGTATCCCGATAGCCACAGTGGCCCCTCTCCCCAGGGCAACTACGACATCACCGATGTGTGGGTGGACACCACCTGTGAAGAGCAGGCTACCATCCACATCGACGTGGGCTACCCGGGCCCTGTCGGCTCCCTGCGCCTGCCCGCCCACGAGGAGATCGGCATCAACTGGGTCACCATCGAGCTGGCCAAGCAGCCTCAGATCCGCTGGGCCGGCGAGGAGATCGTGCTGGCCAAGCGGTGGGGCCTCCCCGACGACTGGTTCCCCAATCCCGGCCAGGAGGAGTGTCCACTGGCCACTATCTATGACGTGGACGACGACGGCGACATCGACCTCGACGACGCGGACGCGATGGGTCGGGTCGTGGACTACACCGTTATCGACTACCAGGTGCATTACCTCAAGAATGACCCCAGCCCCGGCGGTCTGGAAGGGGCCTACGCCGACGATGACGGCGATGGCCATTTGGACAGCCTCCACGCAGGCGACGGCACCACTGCCGACGGCGACATCGACAGGCTGTGCATCTCCAAGGCCCTGTACGACAGCGAGGAGCCCGGCCAGGTGAGTGTGCAGGCCCAGATCATCCAGGTGAACTGCCCAATTGAAGGGGGCCCCTGCACCCACATCCCCCACAGCGAGCATGCCTTCCTGGTGTGGTATCTGAAGATCTATCAGGTCAAGCTGTCCAACGTGGAAGGCGAGCGCGAGCTCCACAACGCCGGCAGGTGGACCCCAGCCGACCCCTGGGACACCTCCACCGACGTCAGTGAGGAAGAGCGCAACGTCTCCTCCGACGCCCTGGTGCGGATGAGGGTCAAGGGCTGGTTCGAGAGTGCCACCCTCAGCGGCCGCGGCGACGTGTGTCTCGATATGGACGGCGACGGCGATGGAGCCGGCTCTCCGCCTGGCGAGCCGTATCCAACCATCGACGGCTGCGCCGACGTGGACGATGAAGCTGTGGCGGCCGGCCACTGGGTGCTGCCCGATGACCTGGAGGCACTGGCCGGCGCCGACCCCACGCTGACGAAGCCCAACTGGGACGTCATGCAGGCCCCCGACGGCCTCATCAGCGACTCGCCAGGCCTCGTCGGGCCCAAGAGCACCCTCGACAGCCACGACGCTACCCCCAGGTCCTGGATACCCTGCCTGCCCGGCGTCTGCCCTCGCAAGACGGTGGCCCCTGCCGGCGCGGTGGACATCCACGACGCCCTCATGCCGCCCCTGAAGATCAGGGCCATCATCGCCGACCCGCCGGACGAGGTTGACAACGACGGCGACACCGTGGTCGACGAGGACGCCGGCTTCCTCAAGGGGGCCGACAAGAAGGCCGACGTCTACACCGGCGGCAAGAACCTCTACTACCGCATCATGATCCCAGCCGAGCCCGAGATCCTGCCCTTTCGCGCCGACCGCAGCTACGACTGGGATAGCTGGCTCTGCCGGATCGAGGACGCCAACCTGCCGCCGGAGCCCGGAATGATCGCCTGCCCGCCGGGTGCGGACGGCCTTGCTCTCGGCCCCTACGAGTTCTGGACCATCACTGGCCAGACCGGCGCCCCCAACCCGGGGCACATCGAGTTCTACACCGACAACCGCGGCGAGGGGATGTTCTTCGTCAACGGTGACTACAACTTGAGCTTCGAGGGCTGCGGCACCGACGCGATCAGCGGCGCACCCGACTGCAGCTCGGGCGACGTGGTGGGCAGCACCGAGATCAGCGTCATCGGCGACTACCCCTACTTCCGCAAGCACCCAGCCGTCGAGTCCAACCCCGTCGAGAAGACCTGGACCTGGGGCGGCGACAAGCGGGTCACCTCCGAGCGCATCGACGCCACTCACACGGCGATCATCGCTCACCTCAAGGACCGCGACGGCTACTGCAAGTACGACGTCGACTACCCAGACGTGACCACCTCGCCCAGTCAGCACCCGGTGCAGCTTGAGGAGATCGAGTTCATCCTCAACACTGTAGTCGGATCGATCATCGACGTGTCCTCCAACGGCGCTTACAACCCGGCGCCGCCGCACGACCCGCTGACTGACGCCACCGTGACAGGGGCGCAGGACGGGTTCATCAACGCCGGCAGGGACTACGCTGTGGCCCGGGCCGAGGATGCCCGCGTCCTGGCTGGCCTCGAGGACGCAGGGCTGGTGGATATGGGCGCCCGCGCCACGATCGACGAGGACGAGTGCCAGGCCTGGATCATCATCGAGCACCCGTTCGACCAGGACCCGGACGTCAGCGTTATCTTCAACGACCCCGAGGGTCGCATCACCCGCCACTGGCCGCCGTCAGAGATAATCGTCAGCCTGGTGCTGGGCTGGAATGACAGCTGCTACGTGGGCCCCGAGCAGCCCATTGAGGATGCCATGGCCGACATCATCGACGACGCCCTGGCCATTTTCCGCCTGGACAACGACGAGCAGGCATGGGACCACTACTTCCCCGGCCGCTGCGACACCGAGGGGCTCTGCACCATCGAAACTCTCGAGCCGTACGACCAGCTGTTCATCCTGATGGCTGCCAGCGCCACCTGGACGCAGGAGATCACCCCGCCGCCCGCCAGCGTGAATCTGGCGCAGGGATGGAACAGCGTCTGCTACGCTGGCGCCTCCAAGCCGGTGGCGGAGGCCACCGCCAGCATCGGCGACGCTTTCTCAATCCTACTCACCTACGGGTCAGACCAATTCTGGCGGCGCTACATGCCGAACCTGGAGTGGGTCAACACCATCGTCACCCTCAACCAGTTCACCTCCGTAGTGATGCTGGTCACCACCCCCGGCGGCATTACCTGGGTGTCCGACACCTTTGCTATGTCGACCCAGGTCGGCCCGGCGATCCCTTCGACGACAGGAGCAACCCCCGCGGACCTGACCCTCCCGGCCTCGCTCGCCCAGGAAGACTACTGCGCGCCTGTATTCCCGGGCACCTACTACGGAACGGTGACCGTGGGCGGCCAGCCAGCCCCTGACGGCACGACCATCTGGGCGATGATCGATGGCATCGTATGGGGTAGCGCGACGACCTCCGGCGGGCGTTACGTCTTCGAGGTGCCGATGAGCCTGCCAGTAATGGCACCGTGTTTCGCGGGCGGAACGGTGACCTTCGAAGCCGCCGGGGCCTCATGCCAGGAATCGCCTCAATGGGCTGCTGGCCCTCATGCGCTGAACCTGACGTGTGCTGGCGTGACCTCACAGGTCACCGTGCGCATCGACCAGGGCATAAGCATCGAGGCCCTCGGTGTCCTCCAGCCGGGTCTGGGCGCTTTCACCATCGACGCCACCTACAACCCTGCCACCCTCGCGCCTCTGGCGTGCAGCGTCGACCCAGAGTTCGATACAGGCGTGTGCAATCCTGATTACGGCCCGAACACCGTCCGCGCCGCTGGCATCGAGGCAGAGTGCGGCCTGACCGGCGACGTGCCGCTGGCCACCATGCCTTTCGAGCCCGCGGATACGGTCTGCCCCGATGACCTGCTGGTCAGCGTGGAGACCCTGGCCGACTGCGACGGCGGCGACCTGCCGGTCGTCGTCGACGACAAGTGGTGGGTAGGCGACGTCGACCGCGACTTCGACAAGGACGCGGTAGATGCCCTGTTCATCCTCCAGTACGTGGTGGGCATGAGAGACGGCAGCGAGCAGTGTCCGCCGCCGCCTGGCGCCATCCACCTGCCGTCGGCGGACGCCGACTGCGACGGCGACGTGGATGCGGTGGACGCCCTGTTTGTGCTACAGCATGTTGTGGGCCTGCGGCCGGAGCTGTGTCCGAGCTCCTAGCTGTTAGTGGAGCTTTTGAAAAGGGGGTAGGAGATCATGACCAAATGGCAGCGACATTGGGAACTCCTTGCGAAACGAGCACGGCGGTCGCGCTCCAGGCTGCTGGCAGCAGCAAAGTGGACGGTGGTCATCTCAGTGGCAGCCGTAGCCCTCACAGCCTTGCTCGCCCTTGAGCGCGATGCGGTGAGGGCTAGCACGTACAATCCGACCATGGCCGCCAGCGTCTCCGACAGTGGGGCGGGAGCCAATGCAGACGTCACCACGTCGTTTAGCATTCCGACAGGTGACTTTAACTTCGATGTGATGATTGTCTTCACGCCGCCGGAGTTTGGCTTGGGCGCTGGCGACGTCCCCCCCCTGGGGGCCCACGTCGCTGACCTGGCGTCAGAGGCTACCCTGGGCCTTCTCAATAACGCCTGCATCACTGCCTTGCCCGTCTCCTTCGAGATGAAAAAGGCCACAACCAACACGGCGG
>Ga0209979_1000985_pt1 | contig 33741 bp, 29 predicted proteins | sample AnhtaG_FD_183114 | JGI IMG/M metagenome (GOLD analysis project Ga0209979, IMG submission 183114) | Deep subsurface microbial communities from Anholt, Denmark to uncover new lineages of life (NeLLi) - Anholt_01485 metaG (SPAdes) (version 2) | ecosystem: Environmental > Aquatic > Marine > Oceanic... | reverse complement strand
GACAAGAATTAGCCAGGCTTTTCTATGTGACTAATATCTTCGCTTTCGAGGGAACAGGGAAAGAGAACAGGGAGCGATGGCAATGTGGTGCTGAGTTTTTCGGTGGTGCCAAATCTGCTCCGGATGTAGAGATAATTCTGCTGGCTGAAGAGGTTATCCGCAGACTTGGTCTCAGCAACATTACACTGCAATTGTCCCATGCTGGCTTGGTGAAGGCATTGCTCAAAGAGTTTAAGCTCAGCCCCGCTGAGGAAGCTAAGATGACGAACCGCATTTTGGAAGGAAATTGGCAGGCATTGACCAAGGCGAAATCCACTAACCCCGAAATCGACAGGCTTATAGCTGCGCTATTGGGCCTCAAGGGAGAATCGAGCAGCTTTCTATACAATGTAAGAGCTTCATTCCCCAAAGCTTCGCAGGACTTCAAGTCCAGCCTGGAGGACCTCATAAACATTACCACATTATTAGATAACCTGAGTTGCAGCTATGAAATTGATATCGCAGCGATACATGGTTTTGAGTATTATACTGGAATCTGTTTTCAGTTCCTGGCTGCCGGGGAAAAAATAGGTGGCGGAGGAAGATATGATAGCCTTGTGCCCCTTATGAATGGAGAAGACATCCCCGCCTGCGGATTTGCCCTCTATGTTGACCCCATAATGAAATTACTTCCGCTGGAGAAAGAGAAAAGGAGCGAATGTGGAATTTTAGTTAAAGGTAAGGAATCGACTTTGGAAATAGTAAAGATGTGCTTTGCTGTGGCGGAATCACTTCGTGACGCCGGACACCCAGCAGAGCTTGACTTCACAGGTCGAGAAGAATCTAATTATAGGTGGGTCGTCCTAGTTTCGGGAAAGGAGCCCTCTCCGTTTGTGCTCACGGATTGCATACAAAGGCAACAGCGAGATGCTGCTTCTATGGCAGAGATTCTCAAAGTGATAAGCGAGGTATGAAGGACTACCAGGCTGGCTACATTAAACTCGCCCTCCCTAAAGGCAGGTTCCTATCGCCGACAGCTAGCTTGCTTGCCGAGATAGGCCTGGGATTCCAGGATTACAGCGATAAAACGAAGCAGTATCGCCTTCGCTCGGCAAGATTTCCCGGTCTTTCCGCTAAAATACTTCAGGAAAAAGATATCTCCATACAGGTGGCTGTCGGGAATTACGACCTGGGTATTTGTGGTTTGGACTGGATTGAAGAGTTCTTGGTGAAATATCCAGCAGGAGCTCTGGTAAAAATATCGAGTCTAAATTATGGTGAAGGCAGTATACACGTGGTTGCCAGTGCTGAAGCGGGGATAGCCAATCTCAATGAGTTATCAGTCGGGAGAAATGATTATCGTATAGTAAGTGAGTATCCTAATCTGGCTGAGGCTTTTGCCTTAAATCTCAGGATGAGGAGGTTCAGGATTTTCCCGGTGTGGGGAGCTGCTGAAGCTTATCCCCCGGAAAATGCTGACCTGGCGGTGCTCTGGGGAAAGAGTGGAGCGCATATAGCAACTCAAGGCTTAATTCCCCTCGAAAAGTTACTTCCTGTTACTGCCTTTCTAATAGCTAATCGAGAAAGCCTGGAGAACAAGGATTTGAGCCAGATATTGATGTGTTTTGACTCCAAGCTTACCGCTGGAACTCAAGCCTCAACAGAAATTAAGCTCGATACTCTCGAAGAAGTAAAAGTTTCTCGCCTCTCGTGGCAGGCAAAGGAAATCAACCTGGCTTTGCCTGATGGACACCAGCAAGCACCTACTGCGCAGTTTTTGAAACGAACTGGGCTTAAGCTTCAGGGGTATTCTGAAGGAGTATTGAATCGCCGACCCTCTGCTGATTTGGACTGGCTTGGCATCAAGGTAATCAGGCCCCAGGATATGCCTCTGCAGGTGGCTAATGGTAATTTCGACTTAGCCATCACCGGTGAGGATTGGCTGCGGGAACATCTCTGTCGCTTCCCCTCGAGCCCGGTGAAGAAGTTGTTTCCTCTCGGCTTTGGCGCCGTCAAAATCGTCGCTGCCGTGAGCCAGGAAATGCCTGTGGCCGACATTGATGAATTGAGATCACTTGTTCAGAGCAACAGGTTCGCTCCTCTAAAAGTAGCTTCGGAGTACATAAATATTGCCGACAAGTACCTGCGGGACAATCACATTAACCCATACAAGCTTATTCCGACCTGGGGAGCAAGCGAGGCTTTTTTGCCCGAGGATGCCGATATGCTTATCGATAATGTCCAGACAGGGAAGACCCTCGAGCAGCACAAATTAAAGATTATTGATGTGCTCTTCCGATCTTGGGCCTGTCTAATTGCGAACTCTGATGCAATCGGAGCGTCTTCCCAGAAAAAAGAGAAACTGGAGTTCCTTACACAGAAATTACGAGGGGGGCTAAAGTGATAAGTCTTCTTTTTTGTCATTGCGAGCCCCGACTTGTCTGGGCGAAGCAATCCCCGCCGAGGGTAGGCCTATTATGAAAAGAGTCAAAGGATTCGATAAAGCCAGCCAGTTACTGACCAGGAAAAACTTCTGGGAGTCTTTCACCACGCCACCGGGATTAGTAGCTCAAATAAAGCAAGTCTTTGGCGAAGAGCTTTCAGTTCAAGAAGTGGTCAACCGTATCATCGGTGAAGTTCGGGGCAAAGGTGATAAAGCTCTCTTTGATTACACCAAAAAACTGGATGGAGTTCGCCTGGATTCCCTGGAAGTAAATAGACAGGAAGTTGTTGCCGCTTATAACGCGATAGACAAGAAATTTGTCTCGGCCCTCGAATTTGCAACTAAAAGAATACAGGACTTCCATCTTGCCTGTGGACACAAAGCCGGCCTGATTCCAATCGAAAAGCACTTAAGCCAGCAGGTTCTGCCCTTACAAAGGGTTGGTTTATATGTGCCTGGTGGCAGCGCTGCCTATCCCTCCACGGTGCTGATGATGGCAGTACCAGCCAAAGTGGCTGGTGTCAAGGAAATCATTATGGTTTCACCGCCTGGTAAGGATGGCCGGATTCCTGCCCCCACATTAATAGCTGCTGACATTGCCGAGGTCAACCGCATTTTAAAGATTGGCGGCGCTCAGGCTATTGCGGCACTGGCTTTTGGTACTGAATCAATACCCAGAGTGGATAAGATTTGCGGTCCGGGGAACATCTTTGTGACCCTGGCTAAGAAAATGGTTTATGGCGCAGTGGACCTCGATGGACTCGAAGGTCCCAGCGAGATAGTAATTGTAGCCGATGAGAAAGCCGACCCCACCCTTTGTGCCGCCGACCTCCTGGCCCAGGCTGAACATGACTCCCTGGCTTCAGTAATTTTAATCACCACTTCGGCTGAGCTGGCTGACCAGGTAGACAAGGAAATTGAGATACAACTGGGGAAATTAAAGCGGCGCTCTAGTGCTGGAACGGCTATTGACGCAGGCATGCTTGTGCTTGTTGACGACATGGCACAGGCAGTGGAGTTGGTCAATCTCTTCGCTCCTGAGCATCTCTCCATTATGACATCCGACGCTTCAGCTTTAGTCCCCAAAATTCACAACGCCGGCTGTATTTTCGTAGGCGAGAACTCGCCTGTCGTTCTCGGCGATTATGTTGCCGGTCCCAGCCATGTATTGCCCACCGGAGGCAGCGCTCGTTTCAGTTCTCCTCTGGGTGTTATGGACTTCCTCAAGGTTACCAATGTCATCGCCTTGGATGAGCCTGCCATGCGGGAACTGGCGCAAGCTGCTGTGGAGATAGCCGAAGCTGAAGGACTCGATGCCCACGCCCAGGCAATGGAAAGAAGGACGAGAGCGAAATAAAAGATTAAAATGCAAAAGGCAAAAATACAGAGCAAAAATAAAAAGTTTTACATTTTTATTTTTAATTTTTGGTTTTAGTTGAGATGGATATAAAGAAACTTATAAGGCCTGAACTCGTGACCATGAAGGGTTACACCCCTATCGAGCCTACGGAAGTTTTAAGCCAACGAGCCGAATTGCCTTCGAATAAAGTAATAAAACTTGATGGTAACGAGAATCCTTATGGATGTTCCCCAAAGGTCTATCAAGCTCTAGCCACTTATCCCTATTATCATCATTACCCTGACCCGGAGCAAAGGGAGCTGCGGAAGGCTTTAGAAGAATATACCGGCCTGGGATGCCAGCACATTGTTTGCGGCATGGGCAGCGATGAACTTATTGACCTTATCCTCAGGCTTTTCCTCAAACCCGGAGACGAAGTTATCAATTGTCCACCAACATTCGGTATGTACCCCTTTAGCACCGATGTTTGTGGAGGCAGGGTGGTTGATGTGCCTAGAGCTGAAGATTTTGCCCTTGATATGGTCGGTATGAAGAAGGCATTGACCAGGAGAACAAAGGCCATCTTTGTTGCCTCGCCCAATAATCCCACCGGCGACACCGCCACCGAGAAGGAAATTATGGAGCTTGTTGGGACTGGAAAAGTTGTTGTTGTGGATGAAGCCTATTTTGAATTCAGTAATATAACCATGGCTAACTTGGTGCCTAGTTATCCCAACTTGATAGTTTTACGCACCTTCAGCAAGTGGGCCGGGCTAGCCGGCTTAAGGATAGGCTACGGCTTTTTCCCCGTAGAAATTGCTGGTTATCTGATGAAGATTAAGCAACCCTATAATGCCAATGCCGCAGCCCAGACTGCGGTGCTAGCTTCCCTGGCAGATATAGAGTATCTTCGTGCTAATGTTACCAAGATAGTTATGGAACGGGAGCGATTATTCGGCAAACTAAAGGAACTGGATTGGCTAAAGCCTTACCCTTCCAGTGGAAACTTCATCCTCTGTGCTCTGCCCAAAGGAGAGGCCAAAAAAATCTGGCAACAACTGCGGAAGAAAGGCATCTTTGTTCGCTATTTCGATACTCCTAGATTGAAAGACTGCCTGCGAATTAGCGTGGGCAGACCTGAGGATACCGATGCCTTAATTGAGGCATTTAGAACCCTACCTGTCATTGCGAGCAAAGCGAAGCAATCTCAACCATTCTCCTCTCCCTTGAAGGGAGAGGATTAAGGTGAGGGTGAAATAAAATATTGGGGGTTAAATATGACTGAAAGAAAAGCAGCAGTTGCCCGTGAGACTGCCGAGACGACCGTCAGGGTGGAGCTCAACATTGACGGCAGCGGACAATTTCAAATCACCACCGGCATAAGGATGTTCGACCACCTCCTTAGCCATCTAGCTCAGCATGGGGTATTTGACATAAAAATCTCAGCCTCGGGTCCCGACCAGCACCACGTGGTGGAGGATGTGGCTATCTCCCTGGGCAAAGCTTTTAACCAGGCACTGGGAAAAAAGCAGGGCATTGTTCGCATGGCTCATGCTATCGTGCCTATGGATGAAGCTCTGGCAGAGGTGGCTGTGGATATCGGAGGCAGAATTTACAACGTAATCGAAGGAGACTTCGACGAAGCCAGCATAGGCGACCTGGATGCTGATTTAGTCCGCCATTTCCTGATTTCCTTCGCCTCCGAAGCTAAAATTAACCTCCACGCCAGAATATTCTGCGGCATCAACGACCACCACAAAGCCGAAGCCCTGTTCAAAGCCCTGGGCCGAGCCCTGGATACAGCCACCCGTATTGATGAAAGACTCGTCGGTAGGGTTCCCAGCACCAAAGAGGTTATCGAAGGCTAGAAGAGGCATATAAAATGATTTCAAGTCCTGTTCGGGAAGCGATTCAGCTTTTCCGAACCTGAGTAGATACAAAATCGCCCGAACCTAGCGCCAAAGTTGCAAAAATAATGTGTAGGCAACTCCAATAGAGAAGCGAGAATGTGGGACATAAGAGGATGGAACAGACTAACGGTACACGATGATCCGCCACTCGTAGCGGCGAGACAGGAGTTTCAATCGTGGCTTACAGAAGTCCCAGAGCCTTGGCAGAGCAAATGGAGAGGAAGGCTCGAGAGCGCGCTGGACCATCCCCACTTATCTGTGCGGCTTGAGCTATACCTTCATCACTACTTCAAAAGCGAAGGCTGGGCTGTCGACATTGAACCGGAAATGCCTGGAAGCTCGAACAAGCCTGATCTCAGGGTCATGCGTAGCACAGATACGATCCTTGTGGAAGCGAAGGCAATCCTCGACGAGCAGACCATCGCACAAGAGACACAGAGATTGAGTCAGATGGCCGATAATCTGAGCGGCAAGCTATCAAGATACGTCATCATCGAGCCGCTATCTGACTTACCGCCGAGTCCCCCCGCCAGGAGAATCAAGACTCAAATCGAGCAACATGCAAAAACCCAGGCAGGTGACATTTTGGAGTTTGATCTCTCAGATGTGCACCAGGGTATGCAATATTCGATAAAAGTCGTCCTCCTTCCTAAGAGTCCTGACACGACTCAACCAGGAGGTGTTGGTGGGACGATCTCAGGCGTTCACATGCTTAATATCGGCAAACGGATTCGTGATGCCCTTGAAAAGAAGGCCGGCAAATATGGCTCCACCAATATGCCCTTCGTTATAGCTGTCTATGGGGCGGGGAAGTTCCCGGTTCAGACCAAGCACGAATTTGACGCTCTCTGTGGAGATAGGGAGTGGCTAGTCCCCACTAAAGGAGTGGGTAAGACCACCGAGAGGCGAAAGCCGAATGGATTCTTCACCTCTATGCGGGAAGGGAAGCGCTGTCACGAAGACGTGTCAGCAGCGCTTTTTTATCGGTTCAAATGGCTTGAGCATACCCACGTTCACCTATTGCATATTCACCACAACCCTTTTGCCTTGAGACCAGTAAATCCGGACTTGTTTCCCGGCGTGCCCCAGATGGTGCCAGATAATGCGGGAAGTCTGAAGTGGATAAACGGTGAACCCGAATGATGCCTAGCCTGCGTTCTGCTGTTGGTCAAAGCTATAATGAGCCAGACATCCACAAAAATTCGGATTTTCCCCTGCCCGGGGAGCAGTCTTGCGCTTTCCGAGTTCAATCAGATGCAAAATCGCCCCCTCAGGCACTGTTGAAACGAGGCAAACTAAATTTGAGGTTTCTGTTATAATGAAGTTGGGGTTCGAGAGAGGCAAATGTGCTGGTAAAGATAGAAACTTACTTTGACGGTGAGGTTTGGTGTGCCCGAGGGATCGGGGAGGATATATTCACTCAGGGCGAGACTTTGGATGATTTATACCAAAATGTTAAAGAAGCAGTATCCGTCCATTATGGTGAAATAGCTGAACCCATCACTATCTTGACCCTTTCTGAAGTAAAACTAGCAAATGCCCAAACTTCCACAAGTTAGTGGCGACGATGTCGTTGGACTTCTCCTGCATTTGGGTTATGAAGTCATCAGGCAACGAGGAAGCCATATCCGACTTAGAAAAATCACACCTTTAGGTGAACATAACATCACCGTCTCGGCGCATAAGGTTTTGGCTAAAGGAACCCTGAACGATATTCTTACCAGAGTGAGCCTCTGGAATAATATTCCTAAGAAAGAGCTCATTGATAGGGTAAGAGGAGAGTTTCATTTATGCAGCACAAGTTGTTGACAGGGTTCCCAGCACCAAAGAGGTTATCGAAGGGTAGAAGGACATCTGAATTCAGTTGCAAGCTTCTCCAGGGATGCAGCTATACAGCGGGCTCCATTATGTTTAAATTGCACACACAAGGAACATCCTTGAAGTCATTACAGGAACAACTGCTGAAGGAGAAGCCATACCTGAGGAAGGGCAATGGGAAGGTAATGCGGACTGTTAATGGTTCGTAGGGAAGATTAACATTAATTGCAGTAATGTAAAATGGTTCTGTTCTATTTTGGCGTATGCCCACGTAGGTTTATTGACAAGTATTATTGGGTGCGTTAGTCTAAAAAAAGACAAAATAAAATGGGGGCTGTGAGGCTCGAACTCTAGGTATCCTCAGACTGCCGAATATGCCTAGTAGGCTCATCTTCATATCGCAGTATCCTTCTATTTACATTCCTCAAAAGGAAATATATCCTCCCTTATAACCAATACTCCCAAGAATATGGTCAAATAGCTTAAATCCTTGAGGCGCTTTCCACTTTTCATGCGCCCTTTTACCTATCGCTGCTACCTCTAAACCTTCTTTTATATCGGCATTTGTTAGGGGCTCTCCGTCTGTGGTAAGCCAGCAAATTAAATCTGGCACCATGATGATCGGTTTACCACCTCTCCAGGCAATCATGTTCTCATTTTTGTAGTCTACTATGATGTCCTCTAGAAAGACCCTCCCGTAATCAAACCCCGCCTTAACCTCTTCTGTCTTCTTGGCAACCTTCCCTTTTGCCAATACAGTACCACCTGTAGCTTCTATTACTGCCCCAACAGGGTCTCGCATACATTCTTTTGCTTCTCTTATTGCTTTCCCCACCCTTTCCGCTATTGATAGTGTGTCTGGTATCACTGCCTCCTTAAGTTGTTTTCCCGTCATTAGCTGGCAGACAAGCCCAGCAATGCCACCAAATACCGTAGTTACAGCCCTGGCCAACTTTTCAGCCATGTAAGCATCCACTGGATACAAAATAGCAGAATTCCCCTCCGAATCTGCCACGGAGAGTGGTGCAATCGGGATACCGTGAATACAAAACATGGTCAACTGAAGTTCTGGTACTGCTCTTCCCGCCCCATCACCATCAACTACAGGCAGGCCCTTTACAGCTCCCGCGTGGAGAGGTTTCAAAAAATTAGCAGCGCCTGTTTCAAAAGGAACGATGTAGTCTATCCTCTTGCCGACTACCTCCTCAAATCTTTCAAGAGCAGGTATCAATTCTCCCCTATACCCCACACTAACAGATACAACAGGAGAACCCACTCCAAGCATAACGACTACATTACTATTGTTTGATATATCCTCTGGTTTAACCAGTGTAGCCTCTCTTATTTGCTCTGCAATCGGCAAGGCGACTTTTGGGGAGCCACCTCCGCCTGCTCCGAGGAACGTTGCTCCTTTTACTATGTCTATCATTTCTTGTTTATGCAGTTTCCTTTTCATCGTTTCCTCCTTTACTTCCGAAAGTTTGAACTAGCTTAAAGAAACTGGCAACCCTTTGTCAAATGAAGAACGGTTAGTAGGCAATGAGCATGATTAAAATCAGGTAAAAATCGGGTTCAAAATGTTACAAGGCCCTTTCCCCCAGCGGAACATCGCAATCTGGTTGGACTAACACGACTTCATTATTGGCTAGTACCACGCCTAGTACCAGGACTTCAGATTCGAAATCGGCAATCCGCCGTGGTGGAAAGTTTACTACAGCTATAATCAGCTTGCCTATAAGGTCGTCCTTGCGGTAAAGTCTCGTGATTTGAGCACTGGATTTCTTGGTTCCAAGCGTGCCAGAGTGTGTCCATAGTTTATAGGCTGGTCTTCTGTCTTTAGGAAAATCCTCAACTTGGGTAATTTTGCCAGTGCGCATGTCCACTTTTTCAAAATAAGCATATGTAATTTGTGCCAGAACAGTGCCCTCCGTAGCTGACGGAATGCAGGCGTGTAGCACTTGTTTAGCTAGACCTCACCTTCATGTGCCTGCATATTTTGAATTCTAGCATCTATCCAAAGCGTTGTGAAGTTTAGCCTGTTGCGAAACTCTTCCACAACCTCCCGGTATTCAGATAATCGATACACGACAATACGAGTAATTAAGCTTAACAATTGGCATCAAGTAATCGTACGCATGTAGGTAGACCTGAGATTCAAAAGTTTGAATCAGCCATTCGAGCTGAGAAAAAAGACAAGGGATATGCTAAAATTTCTTCTGTGATTGTCCCAATATAATCAAGTGTGCAATATGTTTAAAATAATATAGAGTTAATCTATGCAGAAAGTGTCAAGCAACGGAGGTAAGAGATGACGGAATTGAGCTGGGCTACTGTAGTTAACTGGTTGATAGAACATGGCATACGCATTCTTATCATAGCGGTGGTGGCGGCTGCGCTGTGGTTTGCCTTAAACAAATTTCTACCACCTATTATGGGCCGTCTCATGACCAAGACCAAAGGCGAGAGCAAGGAAGGCATCAAAAAGAGGAAAGACACGCTTGTAGTTATCTTGGGTGGCATAGGGCGGGTATTCATTGTCACAGTTGCCATAATGATGATCTTAGACGAGGCGGGCGTACCTATTGCATCAGTCTTGGTTGGCCTGGGCATCGCCGGCATAGCCATCGGCTTCGGCGCTCAGTACTTGATAAGGGACCTCATCGCTGGCATCTTCATTATTATGGAGAACCAGTACAGGGTGGGTGATGTTGCCAGGGTAGCCGATATCGCTGGGCTGGTGGAGCAAGTAACTTTGAGAAAGACGGTGCTCCGTGACCTGGATGGCATAGTCCACCATGTGCCCAATGGCGAGATAAGAGTAGCCAGCAACTTCACCAGGCACTTTTCCAGGGTCAATCTCAATGTCTCGGTAGCATATGACACTGACCTCGACCATGCCATAAGCGTGATAAATCGCGTAGGCAAAGCACTCGCTGAGGATGAAAAATGGCGTGAGAAAATTATCAGCCCTCCCAAGGTCGAGAGGGTAGATAATCTGGGCGACTCCGGAATAGAGATCAAGATTCTCGGGGATGTTAAACCCATTCAGCAGTGGGCGGTGATGGGGGAGTTGCGGCTTCGCCTCAAGAAAGCGTTTGATGCCGAGGGCATAGAGATACCCTGGCCCCATACCAAAGTGTATTTTGGCAATCCTTTGCCAGATTTGCCTAAGAAGGAGGATTAGTCTCAGGAAGTATTCCCAGCCTGCTCCTCTAATAGTCCATTACACCGGTAGCAGTGATTTTCAGTTTAAAATTCCCGATACTGTTGACAACAAATATTGACCAGTTTATAATGTAAAATACCTAGTATAACGATATAGTTTTTAGAAACCGAGGATTATCTGGAGCCGATGAATGCTTGGGGGGATTGAAAATGATATGAGCTCCTTAAGGTAGTTCGAGGATAATGCTGTATGGACAAACCACACAGGTTACGTCGCTTGGAAGACCTGGCTCGAGCTATCGCTTATCGTCAAGCCTTAATCAGACACGAGTGTTGGCCCCGCACCAAGCTTGACGAGCTACAGGAGCGCCGGTTAGCTGAGCTTCTTGATTGGGCAACTCAACATTCTCCTTTTTACCGCGAGCTATGCAACACACTTCGGATGAGTGAGCCCTATGCTCTCCAGGACTTCCCAATCATGAACAAAAAAACCTACATGGAACACTTCGACGAAATTGTCACTGACCCTCGGTTGCGTCTCTCTCAGCTACAGGAACATATGGCCCACGTTTCCGGGGATGAGTACTACCTGGGTGAGTATCGTGTGCTTACTACGGCGGGCAGCTCCGGCCAGAAAACGGTAATAGTATTCAATCGAAGGGAGTGGAGCATTCAGGAGGCGGCAAGCATGCGGATCGCAAGTATGATGGGAGTGGCCCCCTTCTCAACAAGGCGCCCCAAGATTGTTACCATCGGTTCTCCCAGCCCTCTTCACGACAGTTATCGTCTCCCCCTGAGCATGGATATCGGCCTTTACCGTTATCACGTGCTACCGGCTACTGCCCCTATTGATGAGTTGGTCCAGCGGTTAAATCTCCTTCAACCCTACATCCTTCGAGGGTTTCCATCCATGCTTGGGTTGCTCGTGACCGAGCAGCTTCAGGGGCGATTGCATATCAATCCCTGTATTGTCGCTGGTGGCGGCGAACCCCTGAGCAAGGAATTGAGAAAGCAGCTCCAGGCCGTGTGGCAAAGTTCTGTCTTTGACATCTATGGGACTCAAGAGGGACTGCGCGCTATGGAGTGTAACCTTGACGAGGGGATGCATATCTTCGAAGATTTGGGTATCGTTGAGGTGGTAGATGAGGACAACCGCCCTGTGCCTGACGGGAGCCTGGGGCATAAGATTCTGTTTACCAGTCTATTCAGCTTCACTCAGCCCGTCATCCGCTACGAGATATCTGATATGATGGTACTGGCTCCGGAGCCCTGCCCGTGTGGACTACCGTTCCGACGCATTCTTGCCATCAACGGGAGGAATGACGATGTGCTCTATCTTCAAGGTCGAGCAGGAAGGCAGGTTGCCGTTCATCCTGTCCATTTTTGGAATGTTTTGGAGAGCTTCGCGAGTATACGGCAGTATCAGGTGGTCCATGAACCGGATGGCATCTGCTTGCGACTCATGTTTGAGGAAGGGAATGGAGACATAGCTTGTAGTGTCAGGGAACAACTGGCGCAGAAGTTACACACCCTGGGCGTTACATGCCTACTTATCCGTGTCGAACTGGTGACCACGCTGGAAGACCGCTCGCCTAATATGGGCAAGTGGAAGAATATCGTCTCCAACGTAAACCAGGCAGTGCGATAGCCGCAGGTTATTGGTGGCTGGACTGCCGGGCGTTCCACAAAGTTATGCCTGCAGAGGCGGCGTGATTAGATGGTGAAAATGAGTCCCCAAGGTGATACATGGCATCTTCCTTGTTAAGAACTATTATACGGGCTATGTTGCCCATCATAAACAGAGTTCACGCAATAGCCCTTGGTATCAAGCCTCTGGAAAGAAACAGCCTCATCTGCGTTGAGCTAAGACGTCACAAGGGCTGCACCGTCAAGGTATCGGATGGCTGTGAGGTTAAGCCCGGCGATCCTGTCATTAAACTCCACTTCAATAATGCCTGGATTAATGAGAAAATGAGGTCAAACTCGGGGTTGGGGAAGAGAGTTTTCCCACGGAGATTCGTTTCCTACTCAAAGGAGGGCTTGCAGCTCCTGGCTAGGGAAGTAGCCGATGGGAAATATGGTGCCATCGTGGCAGTGTACGGTTGGACTGCCTTTCATACTCACGCTGGACGGTTGGGATTCCAGGTCATAGATTTGCCGAACACTCTAAGGATAAAGCTGGCGCGACTTCACATCGCCGCACTGATGCAAGCCCATCGCGTTCCCTGGCTTACGAAGCTTACTCCTTCTCGTAAATCCATAAAGGTTAAGGCAGTTTGGCTCTCCCGAGCTGAACTTCTGAGAATCCACGGCTCGGTCTCGTAATGCTGCTGTTTTAATGACGCGAAGGCTAAGGCCGGACCTGTCCGCTGCCCAGGATAATCCACTTGTAGCTGGTTATCTCTTTCAATGCCATGGGACCGCGGGCGTGAAATTTCTGCGTGCTTATGCCTATCTCAGCACCTAATCCAAACTGCCCCCCGTCGGTGAAACGGGTGCTGGCGTTGGCATAGACACAGGCGGCATCTACTTCGTTGAGAAAGTGCATTGCTGCCGAATGGTCTTCGGTAACGATAGCTTCGGAGTGCCCTGAGCCATATTTCTCGATATGCTCCAGAGCCTCATCTAAGGAATCCACTACCTTGATAGCTGCGGTCAAGGACAGGAATTCCTTCCCCCAGTCTTCGTCCGCTGCCGGGACTAGCTTCAGGGACGGAGAGGTTGCTTCGCTTCGCTCGCAATGACATTGCTTAAGTATGGCCAGGGCTCGCTCGTCGCAGTGCATTTCCACCCCGGCTTTGGCCCACTCTTGGGCGATAGCCGGGAGGTAATCTTGAGCAATCTGATTATGAACCAGGATGCAATCGAGAGCATTGCACACGGTGGGGCGCTGAACTTTGGCATTGTAGGCAATAGCTACCGCCTTATTCAGGTCGGCACTCTTGTCCACATAGGTATGGCAAACACCTATCCCACCGGTAAGGACAGGCATAGCGGCATTGTCCGAGACAAGCTTTATCAAGCCGGCGCCACCACGAGGGATTATCAAGTCAATTATTCCCTTCATCTGGAGCATGTGGTTGACCAAGGCCCGCTCTGTAGATTCAATAAGTTGAATTGCTCCGTCTGGCACTCCGGCTCGGTGGCAGGCCTCCTGGGCCGCCCTGGCTAAGGCAGCGTTGGAATTTATGGCTTCCTTGCCACCCCGAAGGATGACGGCATTGCCTGATTTAAGGCACAGGCTTGATATGTCGATGGTAACATTGGGGCGGCTCTCATATATCGCACCGATAACCCCCAGAGGGACTCGCTTCTTGCTTATCTGCAGACCATTGGGCAGAGTTCGCATCTCAAGCACCTCACCTACAGGGTCGGGCAGTGCCGCCACGGTTTTTGTGTCCTGAGCCATGCCCTCCAGGCGGGATGGCGACAGCATGAGCCTGTCCAGCATGGCCTCGCCCATCCCTGAAGCCTTAGCCTCTTCATAATCAATCTTGTTGGCTGCCAAGATTCCGCCCTTTCTAGCAATAAGGGCTTCAGCAATATTGACCAAAGCCTTGTTCTTAACTTCGGTGGAAAGAAAAGCCAGCTTCCTCGAAGCTGCCTTAGCAGCCTTCCCCTTTTCTTCCAGTTCAGTTATGGCTGATTTCATATTCTTACTCCTGATGAGCATTGGCTAGCCAAGACAAATGTTATCAAGCAAACCGGAAAGTTCCCGACTAAGCGAAATAGCAGGATTGCTCGTGCGGTAAAAGAACGCGTTTCGCCATTTAGAGATATTATACCCATCCACTGTTATCAATAGAATGCCATTCAGTTTGGCAAATCCCGGACCTGTGCCGGAACGAACATCTTCGTTAATCATATCAATTGCATCACCCATAGTTGTATCGTCGATGCAATCGCTACTACTCTCGACGACCAATATATTAGGGGCGTGTTCTTTATATTGTGCTATCTTGTCTTTAGCCACATTGTAAACCTGCTCCCATGCATGTTTGCCTTCTAATGGAAATGTGTCGCCACAAGGCATTAGATAAGGACCAAATTCATCAACACAGCAATTAGGGTCACTCATTTTAGCATCGTCAATTCTATCTTGCTCCTTCTTTCTAAAGTGTTTCACTTCTGCATAGAATTGTTCATTATTGAATTTTAGAGCTAAGTCAGGAGGTTCTGCACGCTCTCTAATAGTCACACTGCAACCCACCTTGGCAAACATGAGTGCTGCTTTACCCTCAAGACGAAAGTCCTCCAAACTATCGGAAATAGCCTGTAGATTCTTTATGTACTCTGGAACACCCTTCACGTTTGCTTTTTCCAGGCTGATGCTCATATTCTTGATAATGTCATTCATTTCCCTCACCCTTATTACTACTCCATAGATAGCTGCTCTCCTTCCTTTTGAGAAACCTTTTGCGCTTTGGCGAAGGTAACACTTGTTTGGGTTTGTGGCGGCATGTCAACAGCTTTGCCCTGCAACAACTCTTCTATGGTCAATATTTGTATTTTGGGATAGTCTTTATTCCAACCCGGCGAATGGTAAAAGCCGGAGCCCACCGCCTCGGTCTGCATTGGCCCCGTTGGTTGCTCTAAAGTAATAAAGATGCCTAAAGCATCATGGGCAGCCACTGCCTTCAGCTCTCTAACGGCATTAACACCTACATGCCCGCTCTTCACCTGAACCACCGCCCGTTTCGGCTTGCCACTGGGGTCGTCTATGAACTGGATAACTCCATCAATCCCTTTATCGGCACCTTTCTTCCTCTCTCCCAATGGTCTGGCTTTAATCAGGCCAAGCGCCCACCATTGGAACTGGTAGCGGTCTTGCCTTGCCAGAGCCTTAGCGGAAGCCAAATCTACCGGCTCGCCAATAACCTCGAATTGAGTGCCAGGAAAGCTATCTCGCAGACGATTGCGCATCAGGGTAATAGCTAAGTGGGTAATATCAATGCCTATCCAGCGTCTATTCAGTTTTTGAGCAGCAACAAGTGCTGTGCCACAGCCACAGAAGGGATCAAGGACTATGTCTCCTTCATTGGAGCTTGCTTTAATGATGCGCTCAAGGAGAGCGAGGGGTTTTTGAGTTTCGTAGCCAAGACGCTCAGATGCTTGTGCTTGAATCGGTGGGACATCCTCCCATATATCATCAATGAGATTACCTTCCTGCTCGTCAAGGTATCGCTTCAATGCAGGAACTTTTCCGGGTTTGCTCTGGACTATCAAGCCGTTTTCATATGCCTGTTGCATGCGTTCTCGTGTCCACCGCCAGACACGTGTTACACCCAGGAACTCGTAAGTCAGATTTGGTCGGTTTTTGTTCGGGTTGGTCAGGTCAGCAAGTCGGTAACGACGGCCAGTTTCTGGCTCTATATGCCGATAGAATTTACGCACATATTCGGGGTCATGCTGTAAATATTGCTGATTCCATATCCATTTATCTGACTTACTATATCTGAGAATGATGTCGTGGTTTGATGCGAATCTTGTAAAGGCAAGGCTTTTCCTGTTAGTTCTCCGCCATACAATCTCGTTCCTGAAATGAGCCGGGTCAAATATCTGGTCGAGCGCCAGCTTGATGTAGTGGCTGGCGGTGGGGTCGCAGTGGAGATAAAGAGAGCCAGTGGGTTTGAGGACACGATACAGTTCTGTTAACCTGGCAGTCATCATAACCAGATATGCCATGACATCGTTCTGGCCTATGGCATCATGTAAAGCGCCAATCAACTGCCCTACTTTTAGCGGCCCATTGGTGACAATATCATGATAGGTATTCTCCGCGGCCTGAGTCCAGTGCCAGGTGTCGGTGAACGCTTTTATCTGGGCTTCAGACTCAACACCGCCGTTTTCCTTGAATAGGATGTTATAGTCCTTCTTACTGTTAAAAGGCGGGTCTAGGTAAACAAGGTCTATAGAGTTGTCAGGAATATACTTGCGTAGGATTTCTAAATTGTCTCCGTAATATAAAACGTTGGTTTTCAATGTATCCATCTCTCTTATAATACTACCATATTGTTTCTGTGAACCGCTTCGTCGCCATAATCGTAGCCGAGGAGACCGAGGATTTTGTCGGAGTGCTTCCCTCCGATGATAGCTAAATCAGAAGAGCTATAGTTGGAAATGCCATAGCCAATGTGTTTGCCCTGCTCGTCGAGGATATCCACAATATCGCCGCGGTGAAACTCGCCCTCCGCCTTCATAATCCCCGCAGGGAGCAGGCTCCTATTCTGCTTCTTGAGGGCTACCACAGCACCTTTGTCCACTGTGACCTTGCCCTTGGAAGCCAGCCCGCTGAGCATCCACCTCTTTTTGCTCTCCATCTTATTCACCTGCGCGGGGACGAAAGTGCCTGTATCTTCTCCCTGGCTCATCCTCACCAGTATGTCAGGTTCTCGTCCATCGGCGATGACTACGTTTACACCCGAAGCAGTAGCTAGTTTGGCTGCTTCAATTTTGGTGGCCATGCCGCCAACTCCCTGGCGACTGGCCGTGTCGCTAGTCATGCGTTCGATTTCGGCGTCAATCTTGTCCACCCGGCGGATAAGTTGAGCTTCAGGGTTGTAGCGAGGGTCGGCAGTGTACAAGCCGCCGATGTCGGTGAGCAGTGCCAGAAGGTCGGCATCAACCAGATTAGCCACCATGGCGGAAAGATTATCGTTATCCCCGAATTTGAACCCTTCAAGCTCCTCAATGGCAACAACATCATTCTCATTGACAATGCAGATTATACCAAGCTCAATAAGGGCTAGTAAGGTATTGCGGGCATTAAGATAGCCACTGCGGTCACAGAGGTCTTCCTTCGTGAGCAATGCCTGGGCTATGGTTATATCATATTTACTGAAAAGTTGTTCATAGGTATACATGAGATGGCTTTGGCCCACCGAAGCCATCACTTGTTTGAAAGGAGTGTTCTTGCGTTCTGGAATTTCTTTAAGCTTCTGTCTCCCCGAGGCAATAGCGCCTGAAGAGATTATTACTATCTGCTTCCCCTGGCGGTGGAGTCGGGTTATCTGCTCCACCAAGCTGGACATAACTTGCAAGTCGAGATGGTCGGTGCCCGAGGTAAGGAGGCTCGTGCCGAATTTAGCCACTATGCGACGGTAAGCCATTGGCATAAATCTAGCAGTTTTCACTTCCACTGACAACCCGGTCAGAGAGGAGGCAAGATATTCAGAAGTTTATGACGTTGAATATCTGACGCTGTAATTTTGCTTACTCGCCTGATATCTGAAGAACAATCTTTCTGGTACTGACTACATACAATAATAGTGGCAGCGATGAGTATTTCTGATGCAAATCTGAGATGTGCGGCAATGCTCTCTGGATCAGACTTTTGATGATTTAATTCATCCCCTTCCATGAATTACTGAAGCAAGCTATAATATGCGGCAAAATAGGTTTGGCGACTAAAACTGATAAACACAGTGACAAAATTCGCTCTTAAGTGTTGGCGTTGGTTCGGGCTCCATCTCAGTCACATACTGTTCATATTTTTGACGGGCTGCTGCCAAGGTTTGGCGCCGATTGCAAGTTCGGTGTCAGCATGAGTAATGAGTATAAGCCAAAGATAAACCTGCGTAAGTCGGTTTTCTTGATAGCTCTTGCTATTGTTCTTATGATACTGGCTGGATGGTTTCTATCGCGTGAGAACCTTTATCAGATGTTAGAAGTCGTCAGGAGTGCCAACCGCTTACTTATCGCATCAGCTATAGCCATATATTTTCTTAGTGTGGGGATTTGGGCCATCCGCTGGCAAACGGCACTTTCTTTCGTAAATTGTAGAACAAGCTTCGGTACTCGTTATCTGATACTTTGTGCTGCCATTTTCCTTAATAATATTACTCCTTTCGCACGTGTTGGTGGCGACCCATTTGGAAGAGTTTATATGCTGCATAAGCTGGAGAATACGAGTTATTCGTCAGCTATGGCTGCTTCCGTTGGTGAGCATGCTCTTACTCCCTTGGTCGTTGTCTCGTTTTTAATGGCGGGTTTGCTTCTGCAATTTGGGAAAGGGTCACTCCAGTTAAGCTTGATTCTTATAGCAGTATGGGCTTTAGCCGCTCTCGGAGCAGTCTTTATTCCGCGCCTCTTTTTGAAGAGAAAGATTGCAGCCAAAGGGGTAAGCAGGATTACAAGCCGTGTTCTCCGCTGGTTTGGAAAGGGCGGGAATGCTCAAGAAATAATAGAAGGAATTGAGAGTTTTTATTCCAGTTCTTATACTACGATAGATAAATGGAAAAAGGCATTGTTGATAGGGAGTTTGGCATTATTACTTTGGGTGCTTGACGTTTTTCGACTTTACATCATATTCCTAGCCTTGGGCTATCATCCTTCAATTTCCATGCTCTTGGTTGCCTCAACACTTCCCACTATCGTTGGGCTTATTCCATTTCTACCAGGCGGCTTAGTCCTTATTGAAGGGTCATTAATTTCGGTTCTTGCCCTTTTTGGTGTTCCTCTAGATGTGGCAATAGCAGCAACAGTGATTGAGCGAGGAATCTCGTTTGTTCTGAGCACTATAGTAGGGGCTGTAGTCTTCTCCTATCTGGGGGTCAAGATAGCAGCAAAGCCGGTCCCGATAAATGGGGGACAAAACTAAGCAAAGATGCGTGTAGCATTAGTTGGTGACCATTATTACCCTGATATAGGTGGTGCCCCTCATTATGCTTTCGAGTTAAGTCTTCAGTTGGTTAAGTTAGGTATAGAGGCCGTGGTGGTCACACATGCGCGTCCTGGTCAACCCGAAGAGGAAGAAATTGCTGGGGTTAAAATCAAACGAGTGAAAGGTTTGGTGCTGAATAATTCCCACCGTGCCGCCTCACCATTAGTTTTTCGCCACTGCTATAAATATATCTTGGATGGGAAATTCGATGTGGTCCATGGGTTGGACATTTATTCTCCTATGGCGCTGATTGTGGTTCCTTTTGTGCACAGAGACCGAATCCCTTGTGTCCTGACCTGCCATACAGTGATGGACTCACTTTTTTCAATATTCCTGCAGCGCCCCATGGGCTTGGCACTCAGAAGGGCTGATCGCCTAATAGCTGTAAGCCAGGCGTCGGCACGCTTCTGCTGTTTGTTGGGCTGTCCCGAAAAGAGAATAACCGTTGTCCCAAATGGTGTTGACCTATCGTGCTTCAATGGGAACCTAGATGCTTTCGTAATGCGAGAGGAACTGGGCGTTGGTGACGAGCCTCTTGTAGTGACAGCGTCGCGTCTGATTAAGCGGAAAAACCCAAACCTGCTCATATCAGCCTTTGCCAAGGTATTGAAAGTCGTTCCAGATGCCAAGCTGGTTATCGCCGGCTCTGGTCGGGAACAGGATAATCTGTCTCGCCAGGTCAAGGGGTTGAACATTGCCAATTCAGTATTCATGGTGGGAGGACTGGCAAGAGAAAGAGTCGCTCAACTCATGGCAGCGGCTGACGTTTTTGTTTTACCATCTAAAATGGAATCTTTCGGGCTGGCATTGCTGGAGGCTTCGGCTGCAGGTGTGCCAGTAGTATGCTCAAACGCAGGTGGAGTTCCTGAAGTTTTCCAAGATGGTTTCAATGCGCTATTGTATCCTCCAGGAGATGATATCGCTATGGCAAAGGCAATAATTCGTCTGATTCAAGATAGGGAGCTAGCAAAGACGATTAGCGCAAACGCCGTAGCAACCTCTAGGAGATTTACCTGGGAAATAGCTGCCGAGCGGACACTCCGAGTTTATGAAGAAGTGTTACAAGGGAATGCCTCAAGTTGCTCTCACTATTGACGTTGAGCAAGACGCTGCGCCCTTTCTCAACACGTGGCAGGGTGTAGAAAAAGGGTTACCATTAATGCTAGAAGTTCTTGCCAAACATGATGTGCCAGCTACCTTTTTTGTAACGGGGCTAGCTGCAGAAAGATTTCCTGAACTTATTGCTGAGATTTCTCAAGGGTATGAAGTTTCGTGTCACGGATATGAGCATGAAAGGTTTGATAAGTTGGCTGTAGACGAGCAACGGAAGCGGATTCAGAAGGCAACAGAGATTTTGCAAAAGATAACAGGGACAAAGCCTCTGGGATTCAGAGCGCCGAATTTCAAATTTACTGTGCAAACCCTGGCCATCTTAGAAGAGATTGGATACGTCTACGATGCTTCGAAAGCGAGCTATAAGAGGGCCCCGCGGCAGAGTTGCTCCAGCCTTGTAGAGATTCCTAATACCTTACCGTCTAGCTTGCTTCATTTGCCATTCTGGCTTTCCCGGCAAGTGCTAAGTCTATGTCTTTGCTTCTTGCCCTTGGTCGTCCTGGATTACCATCCTTGGGAACTGGTTGAAATATCGAATGTTAGATTCGACCTGAGATTTGCCACTGGGGACAAGGCATTGAACAGGCTAGAAAGGACAATGAGCTATCTGCATACTACAGGGGCAAGGTTTGTAACAGTGAAGGAAGTCGCCTTATATCGAGCGTCACAAGGCTAATCAGCATGATTCTCAAATTGTGAAGATATCAATATGATATTCGGTAGAAGGTATTTTGAAGAAGTCTTTACGAAGGAAGATCCTTGGAAGTACTTCTCATGTGAATACGAAAAGGGGAAATACGTCAGGCAGATAGAGGCTGTCACACAATATGCTCTTTACCCTCAGAATATTCTCGAAATAGGATGTGCCGAGGGGGCTCATACACTGATGCTAGCAAGAGCGTTTCCAGAGGCCAGCATATTGGGTATAGATATATCAAAAACTGCCGTTAAAAGGGCGAAAGAAAATTGCGAATATTGTCAGAATGTAAACATTATTGAAGCAGACATAATAGAACTATTCAAGCAGGCCCATTTCCCAGAAAACACCTTTGATGTTATTATCCAAAGTGAATTGCTTTACTATTTGTTCCCTGAATTGTTTATTCAACTGGAGTTGATGCATTATCTAAGGTCTATAACCAAAATTATGAAAAATAACGGTATCTTTGTCACATCGAATCAACTTAATGTTCGCACGAGGCCTGCTCTGGGAACATGTTACTTTATACTACAACGGCTTTGCCGGTTAGTCCAGAATTCTGAGTATAAAGAATGGTATGATATTAGGTGTAAATATCTGACTTATGACCTTAAAGTCTTCACCAAAACAAAATGAAGTCTTGCAAGGTATCTGCCTACCAGAGTAGCTGTTCAGCTTCAGGGAAATGGGACAGTGGGGGACAGAACTTAACCGCCACTTGATATACGCTTATTCACCCAATATCTGAATAGTAAGCTTTCTGGACCTTGGGCGGTTGTCAAAATCAACGAAAACTATCTGCTGCCAGGTGCCCAGAGTTAAGCTCTTATCCACAAAAGGTATTATCAGTGAAGCTCCGAGTGTGGAAGCACGCACATGGGAATGGCCATTCCCGTCTCCCCAGGTAATATTATGCTCATAAGGAATATTCTGGGGTATCACCCTATCCCACATATTCTTAAAATCGGAAACTAGATTTGGCTCATACTCTATGGTGGTTATTCCGGCTGTTGAACCGACTATAAACAAAGTGACTATTCCGCTATTAACCCCAGATTCCTCTACATTCTTTGCCACCTGAGAGGTTATATCGATAATGTCGCAATTACCTTTTGATTGAAGGGTGATGTCTTTAGTGACTACAGTCATATTCTTACCTCCTGCCATATGATATCGTCTAATTCAAATACAGGTCCATCACGGCATACCTGTTTTAAGCCTTTCTTGGTATTTATAGTGCAGCTATAGCAAGCTCCAAAACCACACCCCATCCTCACCTCCAGGGAGACCTGAGATTTCTTTAATTCGAGATTGCTTCGTCCCGATAAAGTCGGGACTCGCAATGACATCTCCGCCATTGCCTTATACATCTCCAACGGACCACAGGCATACACCTGGTCAGCGCGGTCTAAGAAATCAGGTAGAATATCCGTGGCTATGCCTTTCTTGCCCATGCTGCCATCCTCAGTGACGGCAATAAATTGGACTCCCTGATAGCTGATAGCTGTCGGCTGAGAGCGCTCGGTATAGAGCTGAGCAGCGGTGCTCGCCCCATGAATTAAAGTTATCTGGTGCTGTGACACAGCATACTGCATCAGGAAAACGAGCGGAGCAATGCCAATTCCTCCAGCCACCAGCAGCAAGTTCCTTGCTCCTGGCTCGATACTAAACCCCTTACCTAAAGGGCCAAGAATGTCTATCCTGTCACCCGTCTGTTGCTGGGACAGCCAGAGGGTACCTTTGCCCGCTACCTTGAACAGGAGGGCAATCTCTCGGGATGAAACCTGATGAACGCTGAAAGGGCGGCGTAATGTAAAATCTCCACACCGCACTGTGATGAATTGCCCCGGCTGAGCCGCCACCGCTATATCTGGCGCCTCAATCCACATAATGTGGATGCCAGGCATGACCTCCACATTAGAAGCTACGGAGCACAAGGTTTGTTTCTTAGCATTTTCCATTTTGCTCTTTGCTCTAATTGGGCCATTTCATTTTGCGTTATTTTTCTTCTTTAGATACTCCCTGAGTGGTTGAACGTTAAAGATTTGGCTACTATTTGCTAACGCTCCTATAGCTACCCGAGCAGTATCTAATGAGGTGAAGCAAGGTATCCTTTTTTCTGCGGCGGCACGCCTGATATCTAACCCGTCTTTTAGTGGAATGCGCCCTCCAGTGATAGTATTAATCACTCCGCTCACAGAATTATCTTGAATAACATCAATAACGTTAGGATGCCCCTCGCTTAGCTTCTTGGTTACCATTTTTACAGGGAGTCCCATAGATTCAATCATCTCTGCAGTCCCCTCCGTGGCGTAGAGCTCGTGGTGAAGGGAATGCAATTGCTTAATCAGAGGCAAGGATTCAGTTTTATCCTTTTCTGCAATGCTAAGTAGCAGACTACCTCCTTGAGGCAGCATCAATCCAGCAGCTAAAAGTGCCTTAACCAGGGCTGCCTCAAAGCTGTAGTCAATCCCCATGACCTCGCCTGTGGACTTCATCTCCGGACCGAGGTAGCTATCCACTCCAATCAATTTGGACATGGAGAAAACGGGAGCTTTTATACCTACCAAGTTTTGTCTCCTCCAGAGACCACCTTGATAGCCTTGCTCCTTGAGGCTAATCCCGGCCATTACCTTAGTGGCAATTCTTACCATGGGCACGCCGGTTACCTTGGAGATAAAGGGCACGGTTCGGCTGGCGCGAGGATTTACCTCAAAAACATATACTGTCGAGTGACCATTTTCCCCCATGATTACCATCTGGACGTTCATCAAGCCTTTAATTTCCAGAGCTAATCCAATTCTGGTGGTGTAATCCACCATGGCATTCACTTCGTCTTGACTGAGATTGATTCCCGGGTAGATAGACAAGGCATCACCGCTATGTACGCCGGCTCGTTCAATATGCTCCATCACGCCAGGAATAAGAACCCTTTCCCCGTCGCAAATGGCATCTACCTCGACTTCTTTACCATAGAAATATTTATCAATGAGCACAGGATGCTGGCTATCCATCTCCAGGGCTAGTGTCAGATAGCGGACTAGCTCGGGTTCGCTGTACACGATTTCCATAGCCCGGCCCCCCAGGACATAGCTAGGGCGCACCAACACGGGATAGTCCAAAGTTTTGGCTACATTTAGTGCTTCCTCTAAAGACCTCACTCCAGCCCCCGGTGGCTGAGGAATACCCAGCCTATCTAAGAAATCTTCAAAGCGATGACGGTCTTCAGCGATGTCTATGGCTTCGGCACTCGAGCCGAGTACTGGTAGATTGTTGCGAGCTAACACGCCGACCAAATTAAGGGGTGTTTGTCCACCGAGCTGGACGATGGATGGTGGAGCAGAACCGTTATTACTCTCATGCTCAAGCATATTTCGGATGCTTTCCTCGTCCAGCGCTTCGAAGTAGAGGCGGTCACTGGTGTCAAAATCGGTGGAAACTGTCTCAGGATTAGAATTGACCAGGATGCTCTTTATTCCTATTTCCTGAAGTGCCCATGCTGAATGGACGCAGCAGTAGTCAAACTCAATTCCCTGCCCGATGCGTATAGGCCCGCTGCTGATAACCACGGCTTTCTTCTCTACTATGGGTTTAGCTTCATTCTCTTTTTCATAGGAGCTGTAGAAATAAGGGGTCTTAGCATCAAATTCGGCAGCACAGGTATCCACCATCTTATACACCGGGCGGATTTGCCATTGGTGGCGAGCCTGTCTTACCTGCTCCGGCAACCTATCAGCCAAAGTGCCCACTTGCTCATCGGAAAAGCCGAGCCTCTTCGACTCCCATAAAAGCTCCGGTTTCAGCGGTTCGGAAAGAAGCCTCCTCTCCATGTCCACGATATTCTGGAACTTATAAATAAACCAGGGGTCTATCCCAGTGACCTGGGAAAGCTCTTCGGGCGTTGCCTCCCTTCGCAGCGCCGCCATAATCGCCCATAGTCTTAAGTCGTTAGGGTGAAGAGGGTAGGAATTAAGCCCCTTCCCTTGGCTCCAACTGGGGTCTTCCCAGAGCAGGGTGCGTTTACTGAATTCCAGGGAGCGCACCGCTTTTTGTAGAGCAGCCTCGAAACACCTGTCAATGGCCATTACCTCACCGGTGGCTTTCATCTGGCTGCCAATTTTCCGGTCACCCGAAGCAAATTTATCAAAAGGCCATCTGGGAATCTTGACTACGCAGTAGTCTATGGCCGGCTCGAAACAGGCCGACGTCTTGCCCGTAACCTTGTTAGGGATCTCATCGAGCCTCCTGCCTATGGCTATTTTGGCAGCCACCCGGGCAATAGGGTAGCCAGTGGCCTTACTGGCTAAAGCCGAGCTGCGGCTGACACGTGGATTGACTTCAATTACATGATATTCGCTTCTTGTCACTCCCTTCTGGTCCTGAGCCCATTTCTCCGCCACTATTGGACTGGGCGTCAAGGCAAACTGTATATTACAGCCGCCCTCGATTTTCAACGCCCTTATGATTCTCAGACTGGCTGACCTGAGCATCTGGTATTCTTTATCGTTGAGAGTCTGGCTGGGGGCTACTACGATGCTGTCCCCCGTGTGCACGCCCATGGGATCAATGTTCTCCATGCAACAGATGGTGATGCAGTTGTCGGCGGCATCCCGCATGACTTCATACTCTATTTCCTTCCAACCTAAGACGCACTGCTCTACCAGGACTTCATGGCTCATGCTACTATCCAGACCATTGGCAACTATCTGCTCAAGCTCTTTTATAGTATGGGCGATGCCGCCGCCAGTGCCGCCCAAGGTGAAAGAGGGGCGGATAATAAGAGGCAAACCAATGGAGTTTGCCAGTTCTTTCGCCTCCTCCACCGACTTCACTGTGGCGCTGGCAGGCACAGGTTCACCAATATCAACAAGAAGCTGCTTGAACAAAGACCTCTCCTCGGCCTTCTTTATTGTTTCTATAGGTGTACCCAGGGACTGCACACCATATTTATCCAGTACACCAGCATCAGCTATCTCCACTGCCAGGTTAAGCCCCGTCTGCCCCCCAAGGGTAGGCAATAGCCCATCAGGGCGCTCCCTCTCAATTATGCGAGCCACGACTTCCAGAGTGAGTGGCTCGATATAAACGATATCGGCAATGCCCTCGTCGGTCATGATGGTGGCCGGGTTCGAGTTCACCAGGACCGTGGTCACGCCTTCCTCCCGAAGCGACCGGCATGCCTGAGTCCCGGAATAATCGAACTCCGCCGCCTGCCCGATGATTATCGGCCCCGAGCCAATTACTAAGACTTTAGATATTTTGGACAAGTTTCCTTTTCTTACAAGTTCAAACGGTATATTCCTCTCTTTTTTCAAATAGTTTGATTTGTCCAACATATTTGTTACTTTTGTAATCAGGTTCTATGGCATTCAGTCTTTCAAGTGCTCCTTCGTAGTATTCCTTCTTAATTTCAAAACCGATAAACTGACGTTGCAAATGTTTTGCTGCAATTGCTGTTGTTCCACTTCCCATAAAGGGATCTAAAACAATTTGGTTTTCTTTTGTAGTTAGCTTAATCAGAAACTCAATCAAGGCAAGCGGTTTTTGTGCTTCGTGAATTCTAGCTTCGTTCTTGGCATATCCAAATTCAAGTAAATTAGTTGGGCTTGAACCGTTTATTTTGCATTCTTCAGTGTTTATTGCACCAACTCCATTCTTCAAAATATTGTCAGTAATAGTAATTCTGTACGGTTTAAAAAACCAAGCAATCGGTTCATATATAGGTGCCAAATTCCCAAGCCGCCATCCTCCCCATTCTTTTAATTCTTTTTCTAATCCTCTATTCTTTAAAACATTATTAAACCTTTGTGCTCTATGGTGAGCAGATGGCTTTTTCCAAACTAATATATCTTTCAAAAGAAACCCGCAATCTTCGAAGGCATTAATAGCTCGGTGCAACGTTCTTCTTGCTCCAAACACAAACAAAGATGATCCTTCTTTCATAATTGGAAACAGCAAAGAAACCCAACTGTAACACCATTCCTGATATTCTTTGCCTATGTTTCTATCTGCTGAACTCCAGCCCCTAATGGGTTTACCTCTTCGCTTAAAACCCGATTTCCCGTTCTGCGCTGGGGATGCACCTAATAAGGCTACGTTAGTATTGTCGTGCAAAACATCCCAATCATCTAAAGATATACCATATGGAATATCCGAAAGAAATAAATGAATTGATTCAGTCTCAATATTTGGTAAATGCTCTATACAATTGGCATTCATAACCTTATTTAGATATTCAGTATTCATGCTCTGTTTTACTCCCTACAACTCTGATTAGTATAAATATTATATTTCAAGATTTATGTTTATTGCTCTTTGAATTGTTGTGATTTTCTCTTCAATTTTCTCGGCTTTTATCAGTAATCTGATAGCCTCATCCTTAGGTAGCTCGTTATACTCTTTTATCTTACTTTGCCAATAAACAATTCCTTCATCACCAATTTCTTTAGTTTTTTCAATTTCTAGCACTTTGTATTTTTGCAAGTCTTGAATTTTCTTACCAACAATTAGGCAAATGGCTTTATCTAATTCATGCCAGTACACCTTGGAGTTTTGATGCTCCTTTTTATTCAACGAGTTTCCTAGGTTGTTTCCTATCTCCCAAAGTGGCTTCAAATCTTGCCCTTTATGGAAAGAGTAGAAAACTTAAGTGGGTATAAGATAAAAGCGTAACGTTTCTCTCAATAGCTTGTGCGTAAATCTGACTTTTCCTCTTAGGATATTGTATAAGCGGTGCCGCTAATATGGCATAGTTATTGGCTTTTCGCCAGTCGTCTAATGCTGTCACTTTAAAATCCTTTTGATTCTTGGCAGTTCTGCTCAATCTAAATGTTTTTGCGTCTCCAACAATTGAATAGGCTTTGCTTTTTCCGAAGACATCAGCTGCATTCCCCCGTGCTCTCAAGACTTCAGACGGTATTTCCATAAAACCCAACGCTGTTGCAAGCAAAATATCAGAATATTTTGCCCATAGCTTCTCTTCAGATGAGTCATGGGCGAACACCTCGGGTAAAATACCACAGTCAATTACATTCTTGCTCAACTGCTTACGGGTAGTTTTAGCAAGATGCTTTTCCAAGATATCAAAAGCATCCTCCTGCTTGGCTATTTGGGAGATTAACTCAATTATGTCTTTCCTCATTTTACTCCTCCGTTATTATTTAATGCAGAGATGTACCTCCCTTCACCATTTCCAGAAATCGCTCAAATAGATACGTATTGTCCAGTGGGCCGGGGGAGGCCTCGGAGTGGTACTGGATGGACAGGATGGGTAAGTCTCGGTGGAGAAGACCTTCCACCGTGCCGTCGTTTAAGTTTATGTGGCTAACTTCGAGTCCTCCTTTCAAGGTATCGGCATCTATAGCATAGCCATGGTTCTGGGCGGTGATATACACCCTGTCAGTAGCTAAATCTCGCACTGGATGGTTGCCGCCGCGGTGCCCAAACTTCAGCTTAAAGGTCTGGGCTCCTAAGGCTTTGCCTATAAGCTGATGCCCCAGGCATATGCCCATTATTGACTTTCGCCCGATAAGCTCTCTTACCGTGTCCGTTATATAATCAAGGAGAACAGGATTGCTTGGGCCAGGGGAAAGGACGATGCCATCGGGATTTAAATCTAAGATGTCTTTGGCTGAAGCAGTGCATGGGATAGCGGTTGCCCGGCAGCCGAGCTGGCTCAGGATACGCAGTATGTTGTACTTTAAGCCCAAATCAATGACTACAATATTGAGATTGCTTCGCTGTGCTCCCAATGACAGTGGTTGATCATCGCTTTTGCTGGATTGCCACTCATATACCTTCTCGGTGCTAACCTGGTGAACGAAATCAGTAACATCATATCTGGGTAAGCTCTTTAGCTCTTTTGATGCCTCCTCAGCCGTCATTTCCGAAGTGACTATTCCCATCATGGCTCCTTCCAAGCGCAGGTGGCGAGTCAAGGCGCGGGTATCTATGCCACTGAGGCCGGGGATGCCATAGGCCAGCAGAAATTCGTGCAGAGTACGGGTGCTTTGCCAGTGGCTGGGTTGGGAGCAATATTCCCGAACAGCTAGGCCCCTCGCCTGAATTTGCCCGGATTCAAAATCGGATTCGTTGATGCCGTAGTTGCCCATCAAGGGATAGGTAGGGACCAGGATTTGGCCAGCGAAGGAGGGGTCAGTAAGCATTTCCTGATAACCTGTCATGCTGGTGTCGAAAACCACCTCACCATAGGCAGTGGTCTCGGCACCAAAGGCCTGACCTTCGTAGACCGAGCCATCCTCGAGAACTAAAATCGCTTTCTTAGTCATGAGGTTGCTTCGTCACTTCGCTCCTCGCAATGACAAGGGAATCATCGGTGTAGACTAGCTTTCCGCGTGATATGGTTGCCATCACCTTGCCCTTAAACTTATAGCCATCGTAAGGAGTATTTTTACCCTTAGAGGCAAAATTGCGGCTATCCACTATCCATTCCCGGTCAGGGTCAAGTATGGTGATATTAGCCGGAGCGCCTGCCTTTAAGGTGCCTAGTTCGCCATTTCTACCGATGACTTTCGCAGGCTCACAAGTCAGCTTAGAAATCAGTTGAGTAAGGCTTATTTCTCCTTGGTGCACCAATCCCATTAGGCAGCCAAAAGCGGTTTCAAAGCCACTGATGCCAAAAGCAGCCAGCTCCAGCCCGCAATTTTTGTCTGCCGGGGTATGTGGTGCATGGTCAGTGGCGATAGCATCGATCACCCCGTCTTTAAGCCCCTCGATTAAGGCCTCGACATCCTCTTCGGTGCGCAGGGGCGGGTTAACCTTGGCATTGGTATCAAAGGGTTCGTTTGAAGCTTTACTCATAATCCTTTCCTCGGTTAAAGTCAGGTGGTGGGGTGTGACCTCAGCGGTTACTGAAATCCCTTCTTCCTTGGCACGGCGAATAAGCTCGACGGAGCCTTTGGTGCTAGCATGGGCAATGTGAAGCCTGGCCTTGGTCTGCTTTGCCAGAATCAGGTCACGGGTTACCATAGCCTCTTCGGCGGCTGCGGGAATCCCTTTCAGCCCCAACTTGGCGGATATCCGGCCTTCGTTTATGATTCCATTTTCACTCAGCGTCTTATTCTCACAGTGGTCAATGATTGGCAAGCCCAGGTCTCGGCTATACTCCAGGGCATGACGCATAAGCTGTGAGCTTGCCACAGGGTTGCCATCATCGCTGAAAGCAAGCACCCCGGCTTCAGCCAATTCGCCCATATTGGTTAATTCCTCGCCTTTTCTACCTTTAGTGATACAGCCTATGGGAAGAACGGCAACCGAGCTATCCTTGCTCGCTTTTTGCTTCACCCAATCTACAGCAGCCGGAGTATCTAAAGGAGGCTCTGTATTTGCCATACAACAAACAGTGGCAAAACCACCTATGGCGGCTGCTTTTGTCCCTGTGGCGATTGTTTCCTTATCCTCAAAGCCCGGCTCCCGAAGATGACAGTGAAGGTCTACAAAGCCGGGGCAAACAACCAGTCCTCTGGCGTCTAGATTCTTCGCACCGATTTCGTCGGGGCTCAGCATGGCGGAGAATGAAGGGCTTGGAATAACAGTATCCCCTACCTGCATAATCTTGCCCTCAGCAATAAGCAAGTCACCAACATGGTCTATACCCTGGCTGGGGTCAATTATATGGCCGCCACGGATAAGCAGAAAGATAGCCTTTTTATTCATTGTCTGGCATAGCTGCTGGGCTGAAACTGATGAGCCTGAGCTTTATTTTCCGAAGCAAAGATAATCAGATTCTCCGGCTTAATCCTGCGAACCCAGTAGCTATCAGCGCTGTGATATTTCTTGTTCTCCAGCTTTCCCTCATGCCAATCTGAGCTGGCGATATATTGAGGTTTAAGCTCATGCTCGCAATAGATACATCTCAGAGTTAAGGGCTCGAAGCTCACTATCTTGAACTCAGGTTTTATATACTTTGTTTCTGTTTCCTGGTTTGAGACACAGTTTCTATTAGAGCACTTTACCCCGGAATCTCGTTTATAAACGGGATAATCTACCTTGCGAACGAAGGAATCATCTACTTCAGGAATTGCGACGTCCTTGGCGCCTAATAAGAGGGCTAGGAGCGCCATTCTGACAGGTATCCCGTAAGCCGCCTGCTTGAAGTACGTGCTCCTGGGGTCAGTATCCACCTCGCAAGCCAACTCGTCAACACGAGGTAGCGGATGCATAACAAGCGTTTTCTTAAATTCCTTTCCCTTAAGGAGTTTTTTATCCACCAGCGGGTAATTTTTTTTCAACTCCTGTTGCTCCACCGCGGGCGATTGCCTTTCCTTTTGAAGCCTGGTGACATAAAGGGCGTCAACCCCCGCCTTCAGTTCCACCTGGATGTTTATGTCAGGCAGCATAGCAAGTTGGTGTGGGCTGCTTGGAGTCATGTATATGGCATCAATAGGGAAGACACTCCCGTCAAGTTCATGGTTGAGAGCCCCACATCTTTGCAGCTCACCTTTATACTCCATGCTTAACCTATTTAGAACGTGCTCTGGCATCTCAAGCCCTGGGCCAGGATAGAGAAGGATAGTGGCACCAAACCTGGCTAAGGCATAGATTAAGGAATGTACTGTTCGCCCGTGTTTCAAGTCTCCCCACAGAGCAATTCTGAGTCCCTTGATGGTCTGCCTTTCTTTTCTAATGGTGTAGAGGTCACACAAGGTTTGGGTGGGATGTTCATGACTCCCGTCACCAGCATTTATTACGGGAACGCCAGCGTAGTCGGCGACCACCCCGGCTGCTCCTTCCCAAGGGTGCCTGATAACAATGATATCGGCATAACTCCCGACTACCTTTGCCATATCAGCAATGCTTTCGCCTTTGGCCAGGGAGCTTGCTCCTATGTCAACTGCGCTTATGATGTGACCCCCAAGCCTGAGCATCGCAGCTTCAAAAGACAGCCTTGTCCTGGTGCTTGCCTCAAAAAATAAGTTAGCCATAATCTTCCCCTGGCATAGCCCGGACTGCTCATTTATGGAGTCTGCCATCTCGTCTGCCAGAGAAAACAGCGCTTCGATTTCCCCGTTGGATAAATCGTCTATGGTCACCAGGTTTCTATTTGCTAGATTCATGATTGTCTTCTCCTTCAATTTCCTCTGAATAGCTGCCCCTTGGTCAGACTCCCGATTACTACCTCATCTACACCATCAACCTCTTCCAGTTGAACCTGTATCTCCTCGTCTTCAGAACTGGGTATGTTCTTGCCTACGTAATCGGCCCGAATGGGAAGCTCTCGATGGCCACGGTCGATAAGTACAGCTAACTGAATAGAGCTCGGTCGCCCCAAGTCCATTAGAGTATCCATAGCGGCGCGAATGCTTCGTCCAGTATAGAGAACATCGTCAACCAGGATTACTCGCTTATTGGTGATGCTGGTGGGGATATCAGTGTGGCTTTTGTTCGCCTGCTTTAATTCCGAAGGTGCAATATCATCGCGATAAAGGTCAATGTCCAGAGCACCCACGGGGATCGGGATTCCTTCAAAGCCTTCAATTGTTTCAGCTATGCGCTTGGCTATAGGCACTCCCCGAGTTCGCAGACCTACGAGCACAACGCCTTCCGCACCCTTATTCTTTTCTACAATCTCGTGAGCAATGCGAGCTAACGCCCGCCCTATCTCTCTTGAGGTCAGGAGAACCTTCTCAGGCATCAAAAAACCCCCTGCCTTCAAACTGGCAAGAGGTCTCAATCGGTGCTTCTATTGCAGGTTGCTTAAGCATATTCCCCCTTACCAGCCTCACTGGACTGATTTAAAGGTCTAATTGGGTATTATGCCACAATTGTAAAAATAATGCAACTTTTGCCTGGATCCAATAACTGTCAACTGTCGGGCGGCGAGAATCTTGGAGGATTGCCTGAAGGCCTCTTTAGGCATTTGAAAAGGGGAATTTGGCACAGCATCGTGGGGATAAGGGGTAGCTTGAGCTACCCCTTATCCCTAATACCTAATGAGGTTCAGGTTTACTGTCTAGATATTCTGGTCGGCTCTGGAGTAACCGGTGCGGGAGTTTTGGAGCCACTCTCCAGATGGGAGGCAGGGAAATGCTGAGCACGGCGTAAGAAAGAGGGTACGTCGAGAGCATCGCTGCTGCCTTTTATCAGGCGACGAAGCTCCTCGGCGCTGTATATTCCCCTGCCTTGTTGCTTAGCGAAGCCAGTAGCGATAACGGTAATTCGAACCTCGCTATCCATCTTGGGGTCAAACACCACCCCGAAGACTATGTTGGCGGCGGGATCCACTGCTTGGCTGATTACTTCGGCCGCCTCATTACACTCAAACAGAGTGAGACTTGGGCCACCAGTAATATTGAACAGCACCCCCGTAGTTCCGTCTACGGATACGTCGAGCAAGGGGCTAGCCAGAGCAGCCTTAGCCGCTTCAGCAGCGCGACTTTGCCCGCTGGATTTACCCACAGACATCCAAGCTGGGCCAGCATCTTTCATTACCGATTTAATATCGGCGAAGTCCAAGTTGATCAGTCCCGGGACGGTAACTACTTCGGAGATAGCCTGAACTCCCAACAGAAGAGCATCATCTGCTAGCCTGAAGGCGTTTTCCACACTCGTCTTGGCATCGCAGAGCTGAAGAAGGCGGTCATTAGGTATGAT
>Ga0209979_1000984_pt1 | contig 33761 bp, 18 predicted proteins | sample AnhtaG_FD_183114 | JGI IMG/M metagenome (GOLD analysis project Ga0209979, IMG submission 183114) | Deep subsurface microbial communities from Anholt, Denmark to uncover new lineages of life (NeLLi) - Anholt_01485 metaG (SPAdes) (version 2) | ecosystem: Environmental > Aquatic > Marine > Oceanic... | reverse complement strand
GCTACGGTGGCGGCGGTATGGGCGGCTACGGTGGCGGTGGCATGGGCGGCTACGGTGGCGGCGGCATGGGCGGCTATGGCATGGGCGGCATGGGCGGCATGGGCGGCTACGGCATGGGCGGCGGCGGCATGGGCGGTTATATATCCGAAGATTTGAGATATCTTATTCAAGAGACCATCGAGCCGGATAGCTGGTTTGAAACCAGTGACATGGGAGACGGAACAATAACGGCTTATCCGTCTCAACAACCGAAGAAACTTGCCGTGCTGCAGACCCATGAGGTTCATAGAGAAATCGAAAAACTGTTGGCGGCGTTGCGTAAGTCGCTCGGAAACCAGGTTTCCATCGAGGCTGTATTCCTGGTGGTAAGTGAGAATTTCATTGAAGATGTTGGGCTGGATGTAGATTTCGCGGTCAACCTTGGTGGCAAATGGGGTCAGCTTAGTTTCGAACAAGGCTCTGCAGTTACTGCTGCACCGGATGTGTCAACAAAGGTCGGGGGCAGCTTGGGTGGTATTGAAGCATCCGCCACGATTGGCGGAGGTTATGGTTCGATACTTGACGATTTGCAGGTTGCGTTCCTTCTGCGAGCGGTTCAAGCTCATACGGACTCCAAACTTATGACTGCGCCGAAGGGTACAGTTTTGAGCGGAGAGTCGGCGACGTTCTCTGTTCAAGACATAGTCTCGTACGCGCTGCCGGGCACCACTACAAGCGTCACACAGCCGGCTGGCATCGGCACTACTGGTACGCAAGCCGGTTATACACCAAACGTACAGCAGACAATGGTCGGTAGTAGTCTGAGTATTACTCCAACTATTACTCATGATAAGAAATACGTATTGTTGAATATAACGACTCAACTAACGGACTTATTGAGGATGAGAACCCATCAGGTTGAAGGGCCTGTAGGACCCACAGGGGAGGTTGAGCTAATCGAAATGACTGTCCCTGAGACAGAGACATCGAGTGTTATGACTCGTGTGAGCGTGCCCGACGGCGGGACATTACTGTTAGGCGGCCAGAAGATAACAGCAGAGGTTGAAAAGGAATCGGGTGTTCCGGTATTGAGCAAGATACCAATCCTTGGCAGACTGTTTACTAACCGCAGCATAATAAAGGACCATAAGATATTGCTGATATTAGTGAAACCGACCATCATGCTGCAGGATGAACGCGAAGCTGAGGCAATTGCCGCAATGGAGGGTGAATGATAGCCTTGTCGTGGTTGCAGGGGTTTTTGTGATAGTTTCCACAATTTTGCAAGGCCTGATTTATAACGTTTTAGCTCGTGGGGTATCTTGAGGTATTTACAGTTTAAGGAATGAGGAAAGGCAGTTTAGAAACGGAAGAATGAAACAGCAAATTTTGATTAGCGCATTGATTTTGCTGTCCATGGCTGGTTTTGCAAGGGCAGATAATTTAACCGGTTTTGGATTTTACGGCTTATCGGAAGATGATTTCGCGGCCTATAAGGAAGGCGAGCTGATAGTTTGTTTTGCAGACGTGGATGCAGGTGCTCAGTTGCCGGAAGGGCCGGTCATAATGGGGCCGTTGACGTATCGGGCCATAAGAGATACGATTTCAAATTTTATCCTTAGCGGTGCGGTGGTAGATAGAGAATGTGGTGAGATTGCGCCAGGCCTGGTTGTCGTAAAGCTGCCTAAAGGTATGACCGTTAAGGAAGCCTTTATTCGGTTCAACCAGTCGGCTAACGTTTTGTACGCCGAGCCGAACTACAGGTACAAGTTGCTTGCTGTTCCCAACGACCCTATGTTTTCCGATTTGTGGGGGTTTGACAACACGGGGCAAACCGGCGGAACAGAGGATGCAGACGTTGATGCACCCGAGGCCTGGGATATTCAGACCGGCGACCCTGAGATCATCATAGCAGTTACCGACTCTGGCATTGACTATCAACATCCCGACCTGGCGGATAATATGTGGGTGAACACAGCAGAGCTAAATGGCAGCCCTGATGTTGACGACGACAACAACGGATATATAGACGATATTTACGGTTATGATTTTGCCGGCGCCCTTGCAAGAGACCCGGGTGATGGTGACGGCGATCCCATTGATTGTTCCTATCACGGCACTCACGTAGCGGGTATTATCGGCGCGGTTGGCAATAACGGTGAAGGTGTTGTCGGCGTTTGCTGGGATGTCAAGCTGATGGCTTTGAAAGTCACCGCAGATGATTATTACAGGGAACCTGATGTATTTGTTAGTGATGTGGTTAAAGCTATCGGGTATGCCGTTGATAACGGTGCTAAGGTTATCAACGCCTCGTGGGGTGCTAATTTTTATTCGCAATCTCTTTATGACGCTATCAAAGATGCGGGGGATGCAGGATTGCTTTTCGTAGCTGCGGCAGGTAACGATTATGGCAGCGATAATGACGTGAATCCTATTTATCCTGCAAGCTTTGACCTGGATAACATCATTTCCGTGATGTCAACGGACCACGATGACCAGAGGTCGGATTTCTCGAATTATGGAGCGACTTCGGTTGATGTGGCTGAGCCGGGGTCGGAGATCCTGAGTACATCTCCGACGTTTCAGAATTTTGCGATGCTCGTTTTTAACGTAGCTACCGATTACGAAACCTTAAGCGGGACATCAATGGCCGCTCCACATGTATCAGGCGCTTGTGCACTGATTTGGGCGGAGTACCCAACGTTGGCACACCAGACTGTAAAGGGCATTCTCCTAAAGACGGTTGACCCGGTATTGTCATCGCCCCGGCTTTGCCTGTCAGGTGGACGGATTAATCTGTATAATGCATTAACGTTAATTCCCAGCGGAAAAGCAGGAAAAGTTTTAAACAGCAAAGACGACCCCAGTGACCCCACCAATCTTTACTCTACCATCCAGACCGCTATAGACGATGCAAATGACGGTGACGTGCTGATTGCTGAGGCCAATGCTCTCTTCCTCGAAGTCATTGACTTTAAAGGCAAGGCGATAACACTTCGCAGCGGCGATATCAGCAATCCGAACGACCCGAACATCAGTCCTGAAGACACAATTATTTTAGGCATATTGGATGAGGATTCTGTAGTAACATTCCAAAGCAGTGAAGGACCTGACACTGTTCTGAAGGGCTTTACTATCAGTTGGGGTAATGCGGAGTACGGAGGAGGCATTCGATGTGACGGAGCATCGCCGAGGATTACGGACTGCATTATCAGCAATAATTTTGCAAAATATTATGGTGGTGGAGTTGATTGCTTTGATGCTTCACCGACAATCAAAAACTGCACGATTACCGAGAACCAAACCTCGTCAAACTCCGGTATAGGTGGCGGAATAAATTGTGAGCGGTCGTCGCCGGTAATTGAAAACTGTCTTATAAGCTATAATTTTTCAAATAACGTCGGTGGCGGGATAGCGTGCCATTACGCGGACCCGACCATCTTCAATTGTATAATTGCGAACAATTCGGCAATTTACAAGAGCGGCGGTATTGATTTGGAGTACTCATCGCCGACTATTACTAACTGCACTATTATTGTTGACGACCCCAATGCTGCGAAAGATGGCGGTATCTTTGCCCTCCATGATTCTTCGCCGGTGATTGCGAACTGTATTCTGTGGGGTAACGGTGACGACCTTTACAACTGTTCCGCTACATACTCCTGCATCGAGGATGATGACTCTGGTATGGGCAACATTCATTCGGAGCCGCTCTTTATGACGGGCCCGCTGGGCGATTACTATCTAAGACAAACTGCGGCTGGACAGTTGAGTGACAGTCCTTGTGTGGACGCCGGTGACCCAGGTACGAATATTGGTGATACCTATACGACAAGGACGGACGGTGTTGCCGATGCGGGTGTCGTTGATATAGGTGCTCACTACCCGGCTTTGCCGGCTAATCTTGTTCAGTTGGATGTTACTGTGGTAGATGCAAATGTGCCCGTTGACCCGAACCTGGCCAGCGGTTATGTCGAACCCGGCAGTGGTGTCTATCGGCAGTACGAAGTAGTGCAGCTCAGAGCATACCCTGATGCGGGCTATCGAATCAAGGCGTGGACGGGAACCGATGACGATTCATCTACCGAGCCTGACAACGCCGTTACCCTGATGGCTGACGCCAGTGTTACGATTGAATTTGAAAAGATTCCTCTGTATCAACTGCGTACGGAAGTTATAGGCGGCCGCGGAGCAATCTTGCCCTATCATAGGAGAAGTGAATATTATCCTGATGGCACAGTAGTAACACTTGTTGCGACGCCTGACATAACCTACATTGTTGACCGGTGGGCTGGAACCGATGATGATACATCCTCGTCCAACACAAATACTGTAATGATGGACTCCGATAAGGAGGTTACTGTCCTGTTCCGACAGCCAAAGAGTCTGCATGTGCCGGGACAATATCAGAACATCCAGCCGGCAATCGATGCTTCCTACGACCACGGTGACAAAATCATTGTATCTGCCGGCACTTATTTCGGCGGCTATGATTTTATGGGTAAGGCAATTACCATCGCCAGCGAACATCCGGATGACCCTTGCTGTGTTGCTAATACAATTATAGAAATTGGGACTGGACCTGCTTTTATCTTCCAAAGCGGCGAAGGCCCCAGCGCTGTCGTCGATGGCTTTACTATTAAAGGCCGGGGCGACCTCGGTCCTATAGCTCCGCCCGATACCGAAGGTACCGGTGCTGACGGTGACCCCATTATGTACGGCCTCGGTGGAGCGATAAGGTGTCTTAACGGCAGCAGTCCTACTCTGTCTCATTTAGTTATCAGAGACTGCGTTGCCCGAGGCCAGGACGGTGAGGATGCTACTTTCATATTTGACCCACCAGCGGATCCTGACCCACCTTTGGACCCTCTGGATCCCCTTGATCCGTTACCGGAGCCAAATGTACCGGATCCGAACGACCCCAACATGTGGTACCCGGAGGACCCTAACGGCCCTGAGCTGCCTGAAGACCCGAACGCGCCGGTAGATGGTTTCGCCGGCCAGGCTGGTGCAGATGGTCTGCCAGGTGAGCCTGGTGCGGACGGCCTCGACGGTGAGCTCGGCTATACCGGCGGCAATGCAGGTGGCGGCTATGGGGGTGCGATGTACTTCGATGCCAACAGTGCTCCGACCATTTTGTACTGCACGATAATCAATTGCCAGGCAATCGGTGGAGATGGTGGATTCGGTGGTCTGGGTCAGGATGGTCAAAATGCTCAGGATGGTCAGGAGGGCCAGGAGGGTCAGGAGGGCCAGGTTGGTGGCGAGGGCTTAAACGACGGAGAGCAAGGAGCAGGTGGGAACGGTGGAGTGGGCGGCGACGGTGGACCCGGCGGTAACGGCGGAAGAGGCGGCGACGGTGGAAAAGGCGGCGACGGCGGGGAAGCTTTAGGCGGTGCGATATACTTCGGTCCTGACTGCCGTCCGACAATACGGTACTGCAAGATTCTGGGCAGCTCGACTCGCCAGGGAATGGGTAACTACGGGGGAGATGCCGGCAGTGGCGGTATTGGCGGCGCAGGCGCAGCAAGTGCCGACGGCGGCGACGGCGGTGACGGTGAGCCGGACGGCGAAGATGGTGGAGAAGGTGCGGACAGCCCGGGCGGCAACGGCGGCGACGGCGGCGACGGCGCTAGCATGGGTATAAATGGTACGAGGTCATGGGCAGGTGCCATATACTACGGGGAAAACTGCGAGGTTGAAATCTCTGATACCATTATTAGTTACAACGCAGCTACTACGACTGTTCCGACTTTCGCTTATGCCGCCGGTGACGGCGGCAACGGCGGTGACGGCGGCGACGGCGAAGGAGATGCCGTGGGCGGCAACGGAGGCAGCGGCGGCAGCGGCGGCGATGGCGGACCCGGAGAGGATGACCCCGGAATCGGTGGCATCGGTGGTGTCGGTGGTGCAGACGGCGAAGACGGTGAAGATGGTGAGGACGGTGGACTTATTGGCTCGAGTTACACTTCAAGCTTCGGAGGCGGTAGTTACTACGAGCCCGGGTGCAAAGTCAAACTTACCGACTGCACGATAAGCTACAACACAACAAAACAAATTGACGGCAGTGGCGAAGACGGCGGCGGCGAAGATTATGAATACGGGTGCGAAGTCATACTTAATCGTTGTGAATTTATAGGCAACTCGACCGGCGACAATGGAAGCGGAGGTGGCCAATACTTTGCTGAGTCCTGCTCGCTGGAGATTAATGACTGTGAATATATGAACAATTCCACTTATCTTGATGGTGGTGGATTGTTCTGCCTGTCAGATTGTTCATTGGATATAACGAACAGCAGATTCAACGGCAATTCAGCTCTTATTTTTATTGATCCTGAGAACCCAGTCATTGATGCCAGTTCCGGCGGAGGAGTATATGGCGGCGGAAGGTTAGACCTGGTGGACCCGAATAGTAGTACTTTTGGGAAATGGTACAACGGCGGTACGATAACAATCAGTAAAAGTGACTTTGCTAACAACGAAGCGGCGTTCGGAGGCGGTTTGTACTGGCACGGCAATGGCGCAGAGGTATCAATTTCCGAATCGGTCTTCAATGATAATAGCGCTGACCATGGTGGCGGTATGTACTGGAGCTACGGCACGGCGGAAATTACCGGCTGCGGTATCATCGACAATAAAGCTCGAGGACGCATTGATCTGGATAATGGCGATAGCTTCTCCGGCGGCGGTGGCGGAATCCTCTGCTGGTCGTCTGACGCTAAGATTGAAAACTGCTTTATAAGTAACAATTCGGCATACGACTCGGGCGGCGGTGTGTATTTCGGCGGAGACCCATGTACGCCAATACTTAGAAACTGTCTGGTCAAAGGGAACTCGGCTATCCTGGACGGTGGCGGCATCGTCTCCTACTGGCTTGTAACGCCGACAATCTCTAACTGTACAATCGTTGACAACAGGGCATACGACCCACATGACTCCACGAACGGAAGAGGCGGCGGATTATCCTGCTCCTATGAAAGCCAAACGACTCTTATCGACAGCATTCTCTGGGGCAACACTGGTTCCAACGGCAACCAGATAGCGATTGGCAGTCACAAGGCTCCGTTCTATATTGACAGACCTGCTACCCTGACAGTTTCGTATTGTGATATCCAGGGCGGGCGGACTGCGGAAGCTATCTATGTCGAGCCGGGACGTATTCTCAACTGGCTCGATGGTAATATCAATGCCAACCCACTATTTGTCGGGTCTGACTATTACCTCAGTTACGCAGAGGCGGGACAGGCTGTGGACAGTCCCTGCGTGGATGCCGGAAGCGATTTGGCGGTTGCTCTTGGACTCGACCGATTTACTACCCGTTCCGATGGTGTCGCTGACGCGGGGCAGGTCGATATGGGCTTGCACTATCCAATCGATAAAGGACAATATCGATTGATTGTCAGCGTCATCGGTGAGCACGGCACGGTCGAGCCGAGTAGCGGATTTTACAACAAGTTCGCGGTGGTAACGCTAACGGCAACAGTGGACACGGGTTATCGGGTCAGATGGGTAGGCACGAATGACGATTTGTCTTCCGCTCTTACCAATACCGTTACAATGTATTCGGACAGAACGGTAACTGTCATAATGGAACAACCTACTACCATTAAAGTACCTGGTGACTATCTCTCAATCCAGGAAGCTCTCGATGCCGCGAGCGATGGGGATGTGATTATCGTCAACAAAGGCCGTTATAGAAGTGCAGGTATCGACATTCAGGGCAAAGCTATTACAATAACCAGCACCAATCCTGATGACCCAGTTTCGGTTGCTGAAACAATTATCGACTGCGAGGGATACGTTAACAGTGGTGTACGTTTTTCCAGTGACAGTGGTCCCGATACAGTTCTCAACGGCCTGACAATCGCAAATGCAAACTGGTACGCAATAGACCAAGAAGTACCCGCAGATGCCGGCGCCGATGGCATTGTTGGCGGCAACGTTCAAGGTGGTGCAATATTGATAGAGTCCGGTGCCAGCCCCACTATTATTAATTGTATCATCACCGATTGCCTGATCACTGCCGGCAATGCCAGCAGTGGAAATGTTGGTAGCGTCCAGGGGGACCTAAGCGATCCTGACGATCCGAATTCTCAACCTTTAGGTTTCGGTGGTAAAGGTGGTGATGGTGGTGATGGCGGCAGCGCGTATGGCGGTGGCATTTACTGTGGCTCGTACAGCAGCCCGGCTATCATTAATTGTACGATTTCCAACTGCCAGATCGAGGGCGCGGCGGCCGGCGATGGTGCTGATGGTGGCAACGGCGCCGATAATGGCGTAGCCGGCAGCGGCGGCAGCGGCGGTAACGGCGGCGGCGCTTTTGGCGGAGGAATCTACATCGGTTACGGCAGTATACCAACCATCAAAGATTGTAATATTGTTGGCTGTTCAGCTATTGGTGGTGATGCAGGTAACGCCGGAAACGGTGGTAACACAGGTGGTGACTTCGGTGTTGGCGGCAATGGCGGTATAGGTGGTAATAACGGCCAAGCCTACGGGGGCGGAATATATTTTGACGGTAAAAATATTGCAACTGTTTCCGATTGCGAAATCATCGGTTGTTCGGCCACTGCCGGAAATGCCGGTGACGGCGGCAACTTCGGCGATGCTGAGACAGCGGGCACGGGTAGAATTGGCGGCGGATTCTTAGGAGAGTACTGGAGATACAGTGCTTGTGGCGGTGGCGTGTACTGTGGTTCCAGTAGTAAGGTTATTTTCGAAAATTGTACTGTCAGCAATAACAGCATTGCAGGTGGGATGAGCGGAGTTGGTGGTACCAACCCGGCCGATCCTGATGTCGGTGTCAGTGCTCTCGAGGAACAACCTATCACCAGCTACCTGATTCCCAGCTACGGAGCCGGTGTATTCTGTGAGGCCGACTCGTTACTTGTATTCCGTGGCTGTGATATAACCGGCAACTTTGCCCAGGACGTCAACGATCCCAACGATCCGGCTCTGCCGGCTTATCGCCTGAGTCCTTACATTAGTTTCGGCGGTGGAATCTGCTCCATAGATGTTGACTCAGCGTTAATTTCCGACTGTAACTTCACCGACAACTTCGCAACCCTCGGCGGCGGTTTGTACTGGGACCAGACCGAGACGGTGGTAACCGACTCCAACTTTGTCGAGAACTCAGCGTTCAATGGTGGCGGAATATATTGCATTGAGAGTCCGGCTTCGACGATACGCGGATGCGATTTCACACGCAATCAGGCAACTGCTCCTGGCGGTGAAGGCGGGGCTATATATTGTTCTTCAATACCGATAGACATTACTGATTGTCAAATACAGCATAATATAGCCTATGCCTCCGGCGGTGGTGTGTATTTAGCCGGTGGTGCATCGGAGCCGAGAATACTCGCCAACTGTCTGATAACAGACAATTTGGCCGGCAGAGACGGTGGCGGTGTCTCTGCCAACTGGTATGCTGACCCGGTTATCTCAAACTGCACGTTTGTGCGCAACGCTGCTGCAGGTACCTTCGGAGAACCCAACAACACCGGTTTCGGCGGCGGCTTCTACTGCTCCTATGAGAGCAGCTCTTTCGTTACCGACAGCATCTTCTGGAACAACTATGCGTTGAAAGGCCATCAGTTCGGAGTAGGGTCAGGCTTTGAGGCCGACCAAAGATGCGCAACGCTTGTCGTCTCTTACAGCGACGTCAAGGCCTCACCAAATGATGTCTGGATTGATGATAACTGCACGCTCAAGTGGGGCGATGGTAATATCGACGAGGACCCGCTGTTCATAACTGGACCGTTCGGCGATTACTATCTAAGTCAGACTGCTTCGGGCCAGTCGCGCAACAGTTCTTGTCTCGATGCCGGCAGTGATTATGCAGGCCACATTGGTTTGATAGGATACACGACCCGCACCGATGAGGTAGCCGACACAGGCATGGTCGATATGGGCTACCATTATCCGATGGCGGAACCGTGCAGATTCTGTGACCTCATCTTTGACGGCGTTATTAACTTCCAGGACTTTGCAGTACTTGCTGACAGATGGCTCAATGAGGATTGTTCCGAGATAAATATCTGGTGCGAGGGAGCGGACATTACATTGGATAGGCGTGTTGACTTCAAAGACATAGCTTTCTTAGCTGACTGCTGGCTCGTCGAGGATACCAGTCCTCCGGTTCCTGACCCAAGTAGATGGGAAACAGAGCCTTATTTGAGGACAGGGACATCAGTTAGTATGACTGCTGAGACTGCCTCTGATGCCTGGGGCTGGGATGTAGAATATTACTTCGAATGCATTTATGGCAATTGCCATGACAGCGGCTGGCAGACAAGCCCGACATATACAAATACGGGTCTTGCAACCAGTGCCGAATATGGCTACAGGGTAAAGGCGCGGGATGGAGTAGGCAACGAGACAGAGTGGTCGCCGGTCCGTTATGTCAGCGGAATAGATAATACGCCGCCGGCACCTGCTCCAATTTGGCTTCTTGAGCCTTATGCAGTTTCGGAAAATTCAGTTTCAATGGTAGCCACGACCGCTTACGATGACAATGGTGTAGAGTACTATTTCGAGAATACATCCGGTAACGGGCACGACAGCGGCTGGCTGGATGACCCGAATTATACAGACTCCGACCTTGACCCCAACACGGAATACTCTTACAGGGTCAAAGCAAGGGACAATTCCCCCGCCCAGAACGAGACCGGTTGGTCAAAGACAGTTTCTGTTATCACTTCTGTACCTCCGGATCTGATTGCTCCTGACCCTGATCCGATGGAATGGGATCTGACTGTGGACGCGAACGGCTTCGATGGGACACCTCGGGAGATTTGGATAGACTTAGACGGCGACGGTTTTATCGGTAGCTTTGAATTTGGGGCTACGATGACAGCAGTAGAAGCTGTAGATGCTGGTGGCGGTCCTGTGGAGTATTTCTTCGAATGCACTACCCCGAACGGGAGCGACTTCAGCAGTGGCTGGCTTACATTCCCAGCGGGACAAGTCCCAACATACACCGTCCAATTAGGAAGAAGCGGACAAGGCCACCGTTTCCGTGTCAAGGCACGCGATATGTACCGCAACGAGACCACCTGGTCAACTGAAGAAAGGGCCGACTAACAAAAAGCAAACCTATCAGTGGTGAAGTAGCTGTTTCACTTGGCCTTTAATCTTTGGTAGCCGTGGTGCGCGAACAGGTGGTCAAGTATCACCATTGCTGTGTAATTCTCAGCAACCGGCCAAATGCGAGCCACAATTGTTGCGTCACGCCTGGTGATAGCAGCCAGATCCTTGTTCTCGAGTGTGTACTTGTCAATTGTCTTTTGTGGTTTGTCGATTGTTGGTGTAGGCTTGACCGTAAGTCTGACTACGATTGGCTGGCCTGTGGAAAGGCCGCCTGTAATACCGCCGGCGTTATTCGACTCGAAAATAACTTTGCCATTTTCAGCGCGCATCTGGTCGTTATTCTCAAAGCCGGTCATATCTTTGACTGCAAAGCCGGCGCCGACCTCGACGCCTTTGACCGCACCGATGCCGAGCATTTTGCCCAATTCGGCGTCGAGTTTATAAAAGACCGGCTCGCCAAGGCCGGTTGGAACACCGGTTACAACCACTTCAACTACGCCGCCGACCGAATCACCTGTGGCGGCGATGCGGTTACAGGCATCGACCATAGCCTGTGCGGCATCGGTGTCGGGACAGTTCACTATTGGATGCACGTCGTATTTATCCCGAATCGCAGCGTCAGAGAACTTGGGAGCCTTATCGCGGATAGCGTCAATTTCCTGTTCGATCTGGGCTAATATTCTGGTCTTTTCCAGAAATCTCATATCCATATTTATACGGCCTTTGACATAAACCTCCTGATAAAACGGGTCGAGGTCGTGTCGCATTTTTTTGTAATCGTTGGTGTACTTAAAGGCCGTCTCGGCGGCGACGTCGGGACATCGGACGCCGGCGATTTCTTTGACGTAGGAAAAAACTTCGATGCCGCATTTTTTCAGGACTTTTTTGGCGACGTATCCGGCAGCTACGATAGTCGAGGTATAGCGTCCACTGAAAATGCCGGCGCCGATGGCGTCATCATCCGGGCCGTACTTTTTGAAAGAAGCATAGGATGCATGGCCCGGGCGGGGTGTGCGATTCGTGTCCTGGTATTGTTTGATGTGAATGAAATGGCGGTCCAGGTTAGGAATCAGAATCGTCAGCGGTGTGCCGTTGGTGTGATTTTTATTTCCGGCATTTTCGATGGTGTCGGCTGCGTTCAGGCCGGAATAGATAATTGGAAGGTCCGGCTCTTTTCGCGGACTGCTCAATTCGTCGGCGCCGGGCTTTCTAAGAAGGAGGTCGCCGTAGATTTCCTGTTCGGTCATTAACATACCCGGCGGAACACCATGTACCATGGAGGTCAGGCCTTCCTGATAAGAGCCGCCGGCTACTGTTACTTGAAACATTCGTCCAATGTGACAGCCAATCATTTTGAACTCCTTGAAAAGTGAGCTAAAGTTTCTAAAGTGAGCTAAAGTGCCTAAAGTGAGCTAAAGTGAACTAAAGTGAGTTTCAAATTTTAGGCACTTTAGGCACTCCAAATTTTAGGCACTTACTAATTCCATATTTGCACCTATACCCTTCATCAATTCCACGTAATTGGGAAACGTAACAGCAATTGCCTCAGCGGTATCAATGGTGCATTGGCCATCGAGGTTTAAGCCGGCTAAGGACAAAGCCATCACGATTCGGTGGTCGGCCCAGCCGTGCAGTTCAGCCGGTTTGGGCCTGCTGCCGCCTATTATAAGGCCGTCTCGTAATTCTTCAACATCCACGTCCATTTTTTTCAGCTCTTCGGCCATACATTTGATTCGGTCGGTCTCTTTACTGCGTGCCTGGGGGACGTTCAGCAGTTTGGTTGTCCCTTCGGCAAAAGCGGCGGTAACAGCCATAGCGGGCAGTGCATCGGGGGTTTTGTTCATATCAAGCTCGGCGCCTTTAAGCCTTGCAGCTTTAACTGTTACCGAATTTGGGCCAATACTAATATCGGCCCCCATCGCCTTTAGGTAATCGACCACCGCTTTGTCCGGCTGACTATCTGCGAAATCCAGCCCAAGCAAAGTTACCTCGTCTGCGGACACAGCAGCGGCGCAGAGAAAAAACGTGGCACTGGAAAAGTCGGCAGGGATTGTGGCATCGAAAGCCTTGTAGCTTTGATTGCCTTTGATTTTGAATTTGCACCCCTTGCTTGGTTGCGCCAAGCAACCAGGGGGTTGATTTTCGTATTCTATATGCTGTTTGTCGAGCCAGTCGAGCGTCATTTGCACATAACCCGGCTCGTTAAGCAGAGTAACGTCAATTTCGATATCTTTGGAAGCCAGCGGTGCGCATAATAGCAGGCTGGACAGATATTGACTTGTGGTTGCGGCGATGGCGGTTCTTCCGCCTGCAAGTTTTCCAGTTATCTCAACAGGAACTTTGCCGTTGTTTTTGAGACTTTTGCATTTTGCTCCCAGATTGCTGAGGGCGTCCATTAGCGGCCCGACAGGGCGGGTTTGAATTTGTTCATCGCCGGTGAAAGTTGTGGTCCGGCCGGCCGGGGCCAGAGCAGCCGAGCCCATTGCGATACGCAGCGTTGTGCCGGAATTGCCCACGTCGATGACTTCCGGCGGGGCGGTAATTTCGCCGCCTGTGCCGGTTACCTTCCAGAGCTTAGGGTCGGATGTGTCAATCACAGCGCCTAATGCACAGTAGCAGGCCACCGCTGCCTGCGTGTCGCTTGAGTCCAATGGATTGCGAATGAGACTTTGGCTGGCTGCTAATGAGGCGATTGCGACCGCACGAATGGTGTGCGACTTAGAGCCGGGAATTACGACCGTTCCTTTTAACCGTGATTTTCTTACAATCAATTTCATAGTTTCGTATATCGTATATCGCATATTGTATATAGTATTGTGTGTTGCACTTTTATCAGAAATGATTAAGAATTGAAAGAAGATTTTTTAACCACAGATTACAACCACAGATTACACAGATTTAGACACGGATTACACAGATTTTGTGCTCTGCGAGGGTTGCAGCTTAGGAAGTCATTAGTGTAATAGTCAAATGACTAATACAAAAGACTATGACCATTCTGATGTGTCTGTCAGGATTGCACGTAACCGTGTTCGACTGATAGGCTGGGTTTTGATTATCTGGTGTTGATTTAGAGGCGAATTAGTAAGAGCTATTGCTGAACATTGCAGGAAGGATCAAATAGATTTGCGCATTTGAGCCAATCATCGGCTAATATGACAAAATCCAAAAAGTCAACGTAGCAATCGTTATTCAAGTCGGCTTTGAGTTTTATCCGGCATTGGGATATTGTGAATACCTCATCACTTGTGTCACTGACGAGTTTATTATCTAAATCACTAATACGAATCAGGCACTCGTTTGAATTTGTTAGCGGAATTGGGTCCCACTCGTACCAGCCGGTATTCCGTGACCGGCCAATCTCCTGCCAGGTTTGACTATTGTCGAGCGAATATTCGATTAACACATAGTCTGTTTTGGTGCCTTCGATTGTTTTCCAGGTGATTGTGTGCGTACTTGCTGCTACAAGATTCTCGCCGCCGTTTGGCGATAGTACAATCGGTTTCGGATTGATAGTGTAACTCCATACTTCATTAGGCTCATATATGCCCGGTGCATTTAAGTCGTTGGTTTGGCGTTCCATCCAGGTCAGAGTTACATCAAGCTCATCAATCTCAACCAGGACATAGCCGTACCGTTTGGCGTGGTGCCATTGTTCCACAATATAGTTACTGTTATTGCCATCGTAGGGCGGCGACCAGGTATAGGGCGGCGCCCCGGCGGTTCCGATGACGTATTGGTGAATGTCGTTATTCGGGTTACCATCACCATCATTAACACAGGTGTGGTCATAGAAATGGTCGTGGCCGCAAAAATATGTTCGTCCGCCGGCGTTTTTAATACTTGTCCAAAATGTATCGCGCTGGGCAGGAAAGTAATCGAGGCAATCGGAATGCCGAGTTCTAAAAGCCTGTTCGTGGCCGGCGATGAAGATATGCGGTTTGGTATTTACTGACAATTGGTCATCCAGCCACTCCTGGTTGACCTTATGGTGAAAATCATGCCTGACACCGGCATATTCATCAAGCATGACAATAAAGGTATTTTTGTGCGTAACAGAATACGTCATAAATTTCTCATCTGCAGGACCATTGTCGGGCAGCTTCTGTTTGGGATGAGAGTCACTGCCGAAGACGTTAAGCCAGCGTAACATATTATTATCATTCGGGTCGGGGTTGGTACCGGGATGTGGATAAGCACTCCAGACATCGCCGAGTTCGTGATTGCCACGGCAGACATAGACGGGGATGTCAGCATTGTAAACAGGTTTCATTATTTCTACCCAGGCTCTTAGATAAGATTCGAATTCGTCTGGGCCGGTTGCCAGGTAGCCGAAAACCAGGTCGCCGGGAAACAAGACAAAATCGACACCCTGGCTTTTAATCTCAGCAGCAAGTTCACTGAGGATAAACTGATTGATTCCATTGTCGTTGCCGCGGCTGTCACAGGTAACAATAAATTTCCAGGGCTCCTGAGAAAAAGCTGTCGAAGAAAATGCCGTTAGAAAAAGAACGGCAAGAACAAACTTCATTGGAATTGTCTTTCTGATTCCCCATTCCTCCTTAAAAAACACATTCATTTCGGTGTTGAATGTGATTGTCTGTTATGCGCAAATTATTCGGAGCTTTCTTCTTGTTTTGTGTACCAATCGGCCTAGCGATTATTGTGCTCTATAAGAATCTTGAAATCGTTGATGTCGATTGCGCCATCTGCATTGATGTCGCCGAGTAGATAACTTTCCGGTGATTTTGTGCTGTTTAAGATGTTATTGAGCAGAATAGTGAAGTCTGATTCGTTAACAACGCCATCGGCATTGAGGTCATACCAAAAGATACTGTCACTGTCTTGTTTATCACTGATATTCCAGGCCAGGCCGTATCGTTGGTCTATGGCTATTTCTCTTGGGTCGTCAGTGTCGTTCAAGGACAGAACAATTTCGTAGTTAGTATAGTTGGGGTCTGCGGGGACGTAAATGTGCTCAACGTTGTCAACATTGCTGTCGCTGTAATCGAGCAGATAGTCATTGCTGGAGTTATTGGGGTCAACAGCCCAGAGTTCGAGGCGGAGATTACTGTCTTTTTCAGGGGCCGGTTCAAAAGGATAGGTGCTGTTATAGTGTCTGTTCCAGACGACTGTGGTGGTAATAAATTTATCGGCTGGTTCCGCTAAGGTGATTTTGTAAACATTCTCCAGCCTCTGGGTATTATCCAGTTGGTTTAGGTCCCAGCCGGTTGTTGAAACATCACCAGGCTTATTTGGCCCGGCGATTAAATGGTTGTAGGCCCCGACTGCGTTTAACATACCAGCCCCCTGAATGTAGTCCAGAGGGGCGATGTGGTCGTCGTCGGTTTGGAGCAGGCCCTTGTGCCAGTAGGGCAGTTTGACTGCGGAATTTAGCAAGATTGCTTTGATTACGCAATTTCCGCCTTCCGGTGAGATAGCTGGACTTAAGTTCGGGTCCTGTTTGGCCTTTTGAACGAGCAGGCCGATTGTTCCTGCAACTATCGGCGTCGAGAAGCTCGACCAGTTACCGGTTGGTTCATAGCCATTGGGTTTGTTATCGTCTGCAGCTAAGCAATTGCCGGGGGCGACGATGTCGGGTTTGCATTGCTCATCGCCGGTCGGGCCGAAACTCGAATGCTCCGGATAGGCCAAGGCAAAATGTGCCAGGTTGGTTGCAAGGTCTTCGGTGTTTACAGAATTAACTACACCAACACCGATGATGTTTGCTCCGGCACCGGGATAAAGAACAGGGTCATGAGCATCGGTGCCGTTACCTATGGCGGCGACGATAATAAGGCCGTAGTGCTCGGCCAATGATTCAATACCCCTTGTCCACCAGTCTTCAAATTGAATGCCGTTACCGATTGTTACAATATCTGCATCCGGTGGTGAGTGCTCGAATACATTGTTGGTTAGGAAATACCAGAATTCGTAGATACCAGCCTGGGCTTGCGGAGCTGTGCCCTGGTAGTAAAATTGTCCTATGTCCGGATAAAATGCGTCGGGGTCCTCGCCGAGCAGGATAGAGCAGATGGCTGTCGAATGAGGTGAAATGCCGGCAGGCGGTACACTCTGGTCGTGAAAGCTGAGACTACTGGCTTTGAAGCAGTTATGTTCGATACCGGGGCGGTAATCGTTTTGTGGCTCATCATCGATATAGGTAATGCTGCGGCAGATAACGGCGAATTTTACGCCGTCGCCTGTTAGATTAGGTTCTATCAGTCTTAAGGCGTAAATTCCGGCATGTTCTAATCCCTGCGGCTGGAGATTGTTGGCATTCTGTGGCTCTTGGGCTCTGGCGGTGGTGCCGGAGCTTAACAATGCTGCCAAGCAGGCTATCAGGCTCAACACCTTTATATTTACCTGCCTATAAGGCAGTGTTTTTTTAGATGTATGTGTCACTTCATAAACTCCAGAGGCGGCGCTCGTATCCAGCAGGAACAAAGTTGCTCCCCCGATAAGCCAACCTCCTTAGCTGGTAAATTCCTGTCCGTGAATTCTTCTTATCATAATACCATAAACCGCCTTTGTTTTCAAGTAAATTATACGGCAGGTTCCTGTAATATTGTGTATTATAGTATTAAAAGGGCGGTTTTTGAAAACTTATTGAGAAATCTTGCCTTTATCAGTCACAATTGCTATACTCAGGGAAAGATAGATTTAGCCTGTTTTTCACTAATGCTCTAATGCTCTGTTACTGTTCGAGTGAGACGTTGTCATTCCCGCGAAAGCGGGAATCCAGTATTGTCGAAAACTCTGGATTACGCATCAAGTGCGGAATGACAGTTCGTCGAAACCACAAGTAACAAAGCACTAAGGGGTTTGCTGCAATTATGAAGATAATTTTGGATTCCGGACAAATCGAGCATATTCTTAAGGATTTGATGGGTCGCATTCTTTCCGAAACCCCGGCAGAGATGGATATCGCTGTAATCGGTATCCGCAGCAGAGGAGAGGTCCTTGCCCAGAGGTTATCGGGCCGATTATCCCAGAAGCTCGGCAAAGATGTTCCGTGTGGAACTCTGGATATAACGCTTTATCGTGACGATTTGAATTCTCCGCAAGGCATTGCTCAGCCACTGGTTCGCACTACGGAAATCGGATTCGATATAGACGATAAAATCATTATTTTAATTGATGATGTTCTATATACCGGCCGCTCGGCACGGGCAGCGATGGATGCCCTTATAGATTTGGGCAGGCCCAGGGCGATAAGGTTGGCGGTCCTTGTTGACCGAGTCGGCAGGGAGTTACCGATACAGGCTGATTACGCCGGTTACAAATCCGATGCCGCACCCGGAAAATTAGTCCAGGTTAACCTTGTCGAATCGGATGGAAAAGACGAAGTCGTCATTGAATAAAGTGAAAAACTTAGACCTAAACACTTAAAACCATAGTATAGTACAAAAGATGAAATAGGAAATCCGAGGCACGAAATTCGAAATACGAAACAAATTCAAATGACAAAAATCCAAAATTCAAAACGTTTTGGTCATTTTATAATTTGAATTTCGATATTGTTTCGGATTTCGATATTAGGATTTCGGATTTATACGAAACTATGGCCTTAAAAAGAAAAAGCAAACAATTCAAGTGGCATCGCAAACATTTACTTGGCTTGCGGGAGCTCAGTGTCGAAGAGATTACATACATTCTTGACACGGCCAAAGGTTTTGAACAGATAAGCACCCGGTCGGTTAAAAAGGCCCCGCCTTTGCGCGGCAAGGTTGTAGTGAACCTGTTTTTTGAAGATAGCACACGGACGCGAAACAGCTTTGCCTTGGCCGCAAACCGGTTAAGCGCGGATATTATCGAATTTACCAAAAAGACCAGCTCCGTCAGTAAAGGCGAGACCCTCTTGGATACGGCCAGGAATCTGGAAGCGATGGGGATTGATATTGTTGTGATTCGGCACGGTGCCGGCGGTTCGCCGAAGTTTCTGAGCAGGAATATCAATGCCTGCGTGGTCAATGCCGGCGACGGATTCTGCGAGCATCCCACACAGGGGCTTCTGGATGTCTATACCATTCGTAAAATAAAAGGCACGCTTGAGGGCTTAAAGATAGCGATTGTCGGCGATATAGCACACTCGCGCGTTGCTCGCAGCGATATGTGGGCGATGACAAAACTCGGCGCTGAGGTAATATTTGTTGGCCCGCCGACACTTATGCCGCCACAGGTTGACCGATTGCCGGTTAAGGTAAGCTACTGCCTTGATGAGGTTATCGAAAAGGTCGATGTGATAAATATGCTTCGGATTCAGTTTGAGCGGCTCGGCGGCAATCCTTTTCCTTCGATACGGGAGTATTCGCATTATTTCGGACTGACTGTCGAGCGCATGAAAAGGGCCAAGCCCGATATTTTGGTTATGCACCCGGGGCCGATTAACAGAGGCCTGGAGATGGAAAGTGAGGTAGCCGACGGCCGGAACAGCGTTATCTTAGAGCAGGTAACCAACGGCCTGGCTGTGAGAATGGCAGTGCTGTTCCTTGTCAACCAGGCAGCGGCGCAAGGAGATTGATAATTGATTATTTCAATATGAGCTCTGAACTATTGATAAAAAATGGTCGGGTAATAGACCCTGCGAACGGCGTCGATAAAAAGTGCGATGTGCTTATAGTCGATGAGAAAATCGCAGAGGTCGGAGAAAAGACTCAAGACCCAAGACTCAAGACCCAAGACTGTAAGGTTATCGATGTGGCCGGTAAATTAGTCGTGCCGGGTCTGATTGACATTCACGTTCACTTTCGTGAGCCGGGCGACGAAGAGGAAGAAACAATAGCGAGCGGCTCGACAGCGGCGGTGGCAGCAGGCTTTACTTCGGTTGTCTGTATGCCGAATACCAATCCTGTTATAGAAAATGAAACCGATGTCGAATACATCCATCGGAAGGGCAGACAGACCCGGAAAACTCATGTCTATACGATGGGGGCCATTACGAAAGGACTGCAGGGTGTTGAGCTTGCTGAGATGGGATTTATGGCTGACGCTGGGGCCGTTGGTTTTACCGATGACGGCAGGGGGGTGCAGGACCCGGCGGTTATGCTGAGGGCTTTGAAATATGCTGCTATGTTCGATGTGGTTGTGGCTCAGCATTGTCAGGACAACAGTTTTGCCGGCAACGGTGTAATGAATGCCGGTTACTATTCGACTATACTTGGGCTGCCGGGGATAGACCCGTTAGCGGAAGAGGCGATGCTGTGGCGCGATATACAGCTTATTAAAAAGATCCGCCCCGGGCGGATTCGCTACCACGCCCAGCACATATCGACTGCCGGCTCGGTCGAGCTGATAAGGGCTGCTAAAAGAGATTCTCTGCCGATTACCTGCGAGGTAACGCCGCATCATTTGCTTTTTACCGAGGAATGCTGCGCCGAATACGACACCAACTACAAGGTAAACCCCCCTCTGCGAGGGGACAAAGATGTTGAGGCCCTAAAGCAGGCGATTGCCGAAGGGCTTATCGATGCACTGGTAACCGACCACGCTCCGCACCTGCAAAGTGAAAAGGAGCTGGAGTTTTTAGCTGCTCCTTTCGGCATAGCAAGTTTGGAATGTGCACTGGGCCTTTACGTCAAGGCTCTTATTGAGCCTGGTGTTCTGGATTGGCCCGGCTTGATTAGCTTGATGACGGAAAAGCCGGCTAAGATAATCGGTGTTGACAAGGGCACACTTGGGGTAGGCAAACAGGCCGACGTTACTATTATCAACCCTGATGCCGAGTATGAAATTGACGTAAACACATTCCGCTCCAAGAGCAGGAACTGTCCATATCACGGCTGGAAAGTCAAAGGCAAGGTCGAAAAAACAATCGTCGGCGGCGAGATAAGGTTCGAAGCATAAAACGATATGGAGAAAAATCAGGCCATTACTTATGTTGAAGGCCAAGTGAAGGGGCCTAATAAAAAGCAGAAAACCGTTAAGTTCCTCATCGACAGTGGGGCAACATATTCACTCCTTCCCAAGAAAGTGTGGAAGGCGATTGGTTTAAAGCAAAAACGTAAAGTGTCATTTACTTTGGCTGATGGGACAATGGTGGAAAGAGCGGTATCAGAGACATATATAGTTCTTCCACAGGGCCAGGCCCATACACCGGTGGTTTTGGGGGAAGAAGGTGATGAGGCATTGTTAGGTGTAGTAACATTAGAAATTCTCGGTCTCGTGTTTAATCCATTCGACCGCACCCTTAAACCGATGCGCATGCTGCTATGTTGACAAATCATAGCTCGAAATTGATTCCTTGAACAATCCGCAAAACTACTCCTTAAAATATGAGTGAATCAGCCGTAAATAGTAGAGTCAATTGGCGGTTCAACGTGAGACGTTCCAGAGTGAGAGTGTAAGAGATAACCTTGAGTTTGAGTAAACGCATGTAAGCGTTCAGGCAGTTTTGTTTAATTGTTCGCGATTTTTATTATGGAATAGGAATACTTTCCGAATGGCAACGACACGCTTCACGCAAATATGCGATAACGCTTCGCTCTTGCAGGCGGCAGGTCGCACACACCGTGAGAATTCGCTCCACATAACGCCCGCCGCGTTCGCTCTGTGTGCCAAAACTGCGCTTACGCCACAAAACAGCCTGACGCACAATACGCTCAGACCGCCAAGACTCATCGGCACAGAGAATACTTCATTCATTATGGCCAACGCCTTACGTTTGCTGGTGTTCAGATCGCCGGTCAGAATCCCCACCAGCGAGAAGACACCTGGGCCGAAGTAGGTGCGTTTAACCTCGTCGGGCAAGGGTGCGTAAACGAATTCTCCGCAGTCTTTGCATCGATAAACAAGTTGGAGATACTCAATCACTTCAGGAACGATTGGCGGCACGTCGATAAACTGATGACGCAGTGGCTCTTGGTCGGAAGGTTCCAAACTTTCGCTGCCGCACGTACATTCTTTTGGCTCAAGTTTGATGCGTTTGGTCACCTTTTCCGGCGGCAACAGTTCACGCAAATGCGGTTGGTGGCCTTTTTTCGCACCGCGTTTCTTACGCCGCTGTTTTGTGGGTTTTGCCAATGTCTTGGGCAAATCGGAAGATGGCGGCTTGGAAGAGTTCCGCGAATTCATGCCCAACAGCCGTTCAAGCTCTTCGATACGCTTTTTCAGTTCGATAATTTGCTTTTCCAATTGCTCTATATACGTGTCTTTGTACATAGAATCATTATCGGACAAAAACAAGCTTTTGCTTCAATTGTTCGAAATTCAGTGAACGCTTATCACTTTCGATTGCGCAGGAAATGATTGATATTTTGGATGCGGATTTTGAAAGCCGGGTGTGAGGAAAAATAAGTGCCGAGGTCAAATTCGCCGGCAGGTGGACTCAATTTGGCCAGGCGCGAGAGCAACTGCACGCAAGCTTGAGAGTCGTAACCGGCAGCAGCGACGAGACGTACCCCGAGCTTGTCGGCCTTGGATTCCAGGTCCTGGGAATAGGCACTTTCAAGAAACTGTACGCCTACCCTGCGGAGCCAGCCGGCAAGAACGCCACGAACAGGTGCGGCCCGCGATGCAGTGGCAATGGCTGAATTGCTTATAATACGGGACATAGCGTGGCCTTTAATAACATGGCCCATCTCATGTCCGAGGATGAATGCAATCTCGTCCCGATTCCACCGGCACAATTCCATCAGCGACCGTGTCACAAAGATGAATCCGCCCGGCAGGGCGAACGCATTTGGTTCGGTGCCTTTGATGGTCTCAAAGCTGAATGTACGAGACTTGTTGGCTACTCGGGCAGCCAGACGACGACCTACTTCGCTCAGTATTTGTTCGGCCTGAGGTTCTTGGTCAAGTTCCAACTGACGCCTGATTTCGCGTGCCAGGTCCTGGCCGACTTCGTGTTCGACTTTGATAGCGTCAGCTTCACTGCCGCTTATTGACTGCCATACCCACTTAGCCTTGCGAACTTTTGGTCCGATCTTTCTGCCCAAATTGTAGAATAGACCGCTCACCTTTATCAGGTCTCCTTAATCAGCCACACCGGCCGGATCCAGACTCAAAACGAGTCTAACTTTGTCTCAAACATCGACAGACTTCCCGCAAGCCCAGTCGTTTTCCGTACATAAGGATGCCGGTTCGGAAGACCTTAGCAGCGGCCCACATCGCAACAAGGACGGTTAAGGCCAATAGAACTACGGACGCGAATATCTCAACTATCCAAATATCAGAACCGGCGGACAGCCGCAGTATCATTACCATTGGCGTCAAAGGCGGCAGGAATGAGAACACCCGCGCCAGTGTTCCATCAGGACTCTGAACGATTTTGAACCAAGACAACAACGGTATTATGAAGACCATCATAATCGGCATCATCAGGCTTTGGGTTTCCTTGATAGTATTGCAGATTGAGCCAACTGCCGCCAGGATTGAGCTGAACAAAAGGAAACCAAGTATATAATAGATTGCAAAATATAGTGCGAGTTCGGCGGTGATGTCAATGCTGAGGCCTTGCCAGCGTGCGGTCAGATATGCCGCTCCGGCCCACAGACTCACAACCGTCAAACCTATGCCGCCCAATCCTATGATCTTGCCCGCCATCAATTGGAACGGACTTAGTGCGGAAAGCAGCACCTCAATAACGCGGGAAGTTTTTTCTTCGATTACACTGCTGATCATGTGTTGACCTGTACCGACGATTCCCATAAATATCAGGTACATAAAAAAGAAGGGAACCATCATCTTTATAACCCTGTCGGTTTCACGTTGAACGCGGTCCTGGCCATCAGCGGAGCCCATTTCCACCCGCTCAATCGGGACGTGTTGAAGTTTAGCCAGAAGTTCCTGAGAGAGATTCTGCATTTTGTACCGCTGATTGACAACCGCCTTGCGGAAGAAATTCTCGATGGTCCAGAATATGTCAAGGTTGCTCGCCTTTGGTTTGTAGGTATAGAGATATATTTTGCCGGAACCTTCTAGGATGTCTTTGTCCAGAACGACGTATGCGTCCACCTGGCCTTGGCGCAGCTTGTTTCTTCCCTGGTTTTCGGCTGTGTCCGAGTCTTCCTGCGCTTCAAGCTTGTGGAACCGAATCTGCCTTCTTGGATTGGTCTGATTATACTTGTCAAAAGAAGCTTTGATCTCAGCGGCCAGTTCGTTCGACAAATCAGTGACCGCGACGTTAACCGTTGGTCGAGGTCCGGTTTTGTCGCGGGACATTCGGCTCGTGAAGAAAATGACCCCACCGATTATAAACGGTACCATCACAATGCCCAGGATGAACGTCTTGGTCTTGACGGTCTCGATATATTCGCGTTGGGCAACCTTAAGAATCTTTTGCATTGCTTGTTCCAACCAAATCAACAAAGATTTCGTGCAGCGAAGGAATCTTCACTTCGAATCTCTGTACACGTACTCGCTCTATAAGTGACTGTAGTAATTGTTGAGTGTCGGCACTATCGGACAATGTAATCTCAAGGTGATTTCCATTAGTTTCGACCGCTGTTACCATAGGAAGCTTCTCGATAAAGCCTGTATCACCCTCAAGCTCGACGCTTACCACATGATAGGTTCGCTGCGATTGGATGCGAGACAATTTGTCATCCAGGATAGCCTGGCCTTTGTTAATAAGAAGGATAGAATCGCAGAGCTTCTCGGCCTCGTGCATCACGTGGGTGGATAAGATGACGGTCTTGCCTTCATCTCGCATCTCAAGCATAATGGCTTTGAGCAAATCCGTGTTTATGGGGTCCAGCCCTGCAAATGGCTCATCAAGTATCAGCAGCTCCGGCTCGTTGATTGCAGTGACCGCAAACTGTAGTTTTTGATGCATTCCCCGTGAAAGCTCCTCAACCTTCTTACGCGCCCAGTTTATCAAGTCAACGCGCTGAAGCCATAGGGTCACACGGCGGGATAGTTCGTTGCCGGTCAGGCCCTTGATCGCGCCAAAATATGCCAGTACCTTGTTAACCGCCATCTTACGATAGAGCCCTCGCTCCTCAGGCATATAGCCGATCCGAGCTTTGGTCTGCTCGACCGAGGAGTCTCCGAATATCTCGATGCTGCCGCCGTCCGGGCGGATGATGTTCATAATCATACGCAGCGTGGTGGTCTTGCCGGCACCGTTAGGCCCGAGAAATCCATAGATACTGCCCGGAGGAACCTTAACGCTGAGATTGTTCACGGCCCGGACATCACCGAAGGACTTATGCACACTGTTAAGCAAAACCGTATCCATATTTGACGGTCTTTCATTCAGAACTTTTAGCTCAGACAAATTTAGTTTCAGAGCCAGTCGCTGGTTGCTGGTCTGCTCTTGCGAATTCAATAGCAGGATAAATGAGAGCGCTGGGACTCGAACCCAGGACCTACGGCTTAAAAGGCCGTTGCTCTACCGGCTGAGCTACACTCCCAAAATCTTCTAAGCTGCTGTAATATAACACCTTCTCGAACACGCTGTCAACCCTTGAATCACCAAAAATGGGGCAAAAACGGTCTATGGTGTCAGTTTGGTGTCAGTTTGCCCTCGCTCTGGCCAAAATCTCATCCAAAAACTTGTTTGCAGAAGCCAAGCGGTAGGGTGGGGCTTGCCCCACCATTATTTCTCCGACACCAGCAATAGCCTTCCAAGAAAATATTTGAGAAGCAAATAGGTGCTTTCTTTTCGCTTAATACAGGGATTTGAATTAGCCAACGGTCTTTCTAACCGTTTTTATCGTTATGTAAGTTGGTGTTTGTAACGTAGTTATTATTTTATGTTACAATTCGTAACGCAAAATACGGAATAATATTAAAAACAAATATAGCTATTTTAAAAAAAGCTATGCCGGCATAATGAATTGCATTGAATGTTTCTACTGGAATCTTGAACCACTTGCTATGTATGCGATAAACCAAATCATGAGCAAATACCAGGAATAAAAACCACCACAGCAATAATCCCATATTAATTACAGCGCACCATCCTAATACTCCACGCAATATATCAACTGTCATTTGAAACCTCCTTTTTTTGTTAATATTTCATTATTTATTTCATCTAACGGTTCGCCTGACCGGCGGCGCTTCGCCGTCCGTGTCGAGGCGGTGGTTGGGCAGTTTGTCGGGGTTTGCCTGTACGGTATAGTATAAGAATAACTCTCCTTCTACCAGCCGTGGCATTGGCAGGTATCTGCGGCAGCTCTTGAGCAACTTCAACTTCTTCAGCCGCAACCGGCAAAGGTTCTAAGGCTTCCGAATTTTGGCCAAGCCAGTCTGCCATTCCTTGCCTTTCTTGCCTGCATAGACCATGTAGTAGGTCTCGCCGATCTCGATGACTTGGGGCGTCAGCACGCCGTCGCAGTCCCACGCGTCGCGGCTGGCCGACGGCGTGAATACGGGATTGTGGGGATTCGGTTCAAACGTGCGGAAGTCGCGGGTGCGGACGTGCCCGATCCGCCAGACCTTGCCGTCGTAGCCGCCGTACAGGATATGGAAGTACCGCGGCCCCTTGAACAATTCCGCCTCACGAACGGCCCGCCTGTCCCATGCTTGCCCGCTGCCTTTGAAGACGGGATTGGCCGGATTCTTTGTGACCGATGCCGGGTCGCTGGTCGGCGCGGTCGCATGACACATGGTCAGTCCGTCCTCATACGACCGCGTCGCCTTACCCGTGTAGACGATATGAATCGTGTCACCCACCACAGCGACAGAGGGATGGGTCGAGCCATCTCGCTCGTGCTCGGTATCCGCGCCAATCACAGGGGTCCGCCGGACGCGTGTCCACTTCCCCATGTCACCGTCGCTGACAAGCAGGCCGGTCTGCTCAGGCGTCGCCTTTCCCTTGCCCCGGTAGTACATGTAGAATTTGCCGTCGGCCGGGTTCAGGAAAGGGAAAGGGTACTCGACGGCCTCGTCGTCGAAACCTTTCTCCGAGGGTACGAGGATGGGATTGCGGGCGTCCTGCTTGATGTCGGTGAGGTCGCCCACCGGAGCCGTAGCGTGCATCATCAGCCAGCGTCTGCCGTGGTCGCGTTTGCACCAGATGTAGTGTACCGTCTCGTCGACCACGATGGCGTGGGTCGCCGCCGCCCACAGCGGCGGTTCGAGGGCAAGGATCGGGTTGCCCTTCTCGATCCTCTTGAAACTTGCGAACACCTCGAACGGGATGGCGTCTTCGCCTTTTGGTTGATCGCCAGGATCCGGCTGCGGTTGGCCAATAGCGGCCGAGGTCCAGGAAACAGCAAGCGAGAGAACCATGCATACCAGGACAAGTCTCATTGATCCTTCTCCTTCACTTGATGCCCAACTATGTATATATGGTTTCCGTATAATATCCCGAACTTCTCGTCCTTCAGAGGAATCTCAGCTGCTGTTGTCTCGCTCACAAAATACAAACAAATTCTGGTTTGTCAAGAAAGATTTGACAAACAAATAGGTGCTTTCTTTTCGCTTAATACAGGGATTTGAATTAGCCAACGGTCTTTCTAACCGTTTTTATCGTTATGTAAGTTGGTGTTTTTAATGTAGTTATTAAATTCTCACAGATTCTGGTTGCTTTTGAGTTGCGATGGGTGGCAGCCTCAAGCGCAGTACCCGCTTTCGCGGGCACAAGCTTGGGGATGGCTCGCTGCGTTCGAGACCCCGGTGGCATAAATCTCCCCCTCCCGGCACAACCAGACGAGCGTCACTCAGTGCCAAGGCCGATACAATCAAAGGCTATTTTTTCTCCGTTAATGTCTTTATTTTCTCATCCAATTCATTAGTGCTGAATCCCTCAGCGATGACAGCGTGTGCTTTATTAGCCAGAATCAACCACGGCAGTGACCGGACGCCCCAAATGAAACGTGTTTTTTCCCCATTGGATTGAATCATTCCGACTGGGTAAGGAATATTCTTTTCCTTGATCCAATCATCAAGTACGCTTTGGTTTACCTTTGAGGCATGGACAGCAACGACGACAATATTTTTTGCCTTCAAGTCATTTGCCTTTTTACTCAACTGTATAATGCAGTTTCGAGATGGCCGTTGCTGCATATCGAAGAAGCAGACTAATACGATTTGCCCTTTTGCCTGCTCGGGAGCAAAGTCAGAGATGATACTTTCCGTGTCGGGCAAAGGCTTACCGACTAAAGAAGGAGGTTGCTTCGGTACAGGTCTGCCGCTGGAGTCCCGCTCAGCAATGACAATTTTTACATCCGTTGCACCCCCTTTGGCTTGAATGCGGCCATGGAACTGTCGAGGAGCTCTATCTCTGCTATTTGCCTGGATACTAATTTGGCCGGGACAAACGTTCTTAATGGTAAACTCACCCTTACTATTGCTGAAAGTCTCCCTCGTCGGCTGACCATTTCCATAAGCATAAACTCTAATATTGAAGACAGGTTGGTCGTTCTCATCAACCACAATACCGGAGATCGAAAGGTTTGCAACCGCCAGAACCAGCGGCTCCAATTCCATGAGATTACCAACGGCTTCGCTCGTATGGGCATGGACATATCGCTGCCCGTATCCATCAGCAGTTGCATTAACAGAGTAACTGTAACCTACAGGAATTGCTCTGATTTCAAAATTGCCTTCCGGATCTATTTTTAACTCTTCATATCTACCACCATAGCCCCAGTCTGATACCCAAAAAGTCAGAGAAATTTTAGCATCCGGAATTCCTTTACTATTTACATCAACAACTTTACCGGAGAAAATTACACCGGTTGACAATTCGATATCGAGATTCTCTGAATTTTCATCAATTTCTATAGCTGTGGCGAGATTACGCTCTTTGTTTCTGACTAGGAGATATATTGTATCTTCTCCAGGGCCCAATCTAGATCCTAAAATGTTTCTTCCTCTGCTTCTGAAGGTAAATGATCCTTCTGAATTTGTGATTGTTTCACTACCTATTGTTGGCCTGGTTGATACAATAGCACCCGATACCGGCTCACCTTTTTCATCCCGTACCACCCCTGTGATCCTGGGTTTTTCAAGGATGGCGTTTTCTTTTCGTGGTTGACCAGCAGTTTTTTCATTAAAATCAGAACTTCTTGCCAACTGAAAGTTGATAACACGCCGGCCTTCGTCAATTTTGATTTCTTCCGAAACCGTTGACTCATATCCCACGGCTGTTATCTGGAGCTGTCGGCTCTCAGGTCGAGCCTCATGAAAGCTCAGTTCGTATTTACCTTCGACGAAGGCAACAGGACTGCTCGTATTAGTTCTGCCTCCGGTAGAATATATTGTGACTATTTCGAAATTGGGAATAGGCTCGCCGGTTTTGGCATCCGTAACTGTCCCCTGCAAGCGTAAGGCTCGTTGCATGGTTAAGATAACTTCGTCCCGGGACGGTTGTAGCACATAGTCTCTCACTGCGATATAACCATGTTTTCCAACGGTAAGTTTAATGTCGTTGTCAGGAACGTTCGGTATTTTAAATTTCCCTTGTTCATCCGTATCTTCCAGCCATACATCGTATTCTCGATAGTCTTGTAGTGGTTGAATTACAGTCCAAGCCCCAGCAATAGGTTCCCCCTCAGTGTCCACGACACGACATTTGATAGTTGTGCCACGAGTCAGACGAAATTCCAAAGGCTCTATGTTTGGGTCAAGATCTATGGTTTCTTGTACGGGTGCATATCCGGGTGCTTCAACTATGATTGTTGGTGCCTCGCGATAGTCAGACTGATTGCCTGAACAAACCAGTCGAAATTCTCCGGATACGTTTGTGAGAGCGTGTATTGGGCTATAAGATTGCAATTTTATCATGACGGTTGCTCTGGCAATTGGACTTCCCTGGTCGTCGATTACCTTGCCTGTTATGGTCAAGCCCTTTTCTAAAGTCTCTACGTGCTTTAGAGCACGGGCATTTACTAGCGCCTCGCCCGTAATCACTCTGGGGCGACTATGGTCACCGCCGTACTCTGGATGTCTCAATCCCAAAGTGATACGATCCACTTCAGAGGGGACACCATCAACACGCCAGCGGCCATTTTCATCTGTATGAACACTTCTTCTGATAGAGTTCCTCCCGTTGGCATCTTCAAGAGACGCTGAAAAACGGACATCCACCGCTTCAATAGCATTACCGGCTTTATCCTGAATGATTCCCCCAAGAGAAGAAGCAGGCAGCATTTCAAAAATATGGCTATTTGGTAGGTTAACAAGTGGTAATCTGCCAACATCCGACGAACCATAATTAGAAAATGATTCGAACATCGTGGAAAAGCCCTGTTTTTGTGCAGTGACACTGAGGGAACAAAGTTTTTCTGCATTAAGCCTTATTTGGCAACGTCCCTGAGAATCCGTCGTATATAAAGTTTGTTCTCGTCGATATGAATCTCTGATATAAAGACTACTGAGTACTAAAGATGCATCAGGAACAGGTTTCTTATTTGCCTGTTGTACTACCACAACCTCAAGTGTGTGTGTCTTCATATCGGCAGTTTTTGTCACATCAAATTGCTCTTCTACCGGCTCCAGATGAACGCGAAATTGTACCGCATGCCTGCGTCCCTGGTCTTGCATAGCATCCAGATCCAAATCAACATATTGCATTGCTGTCTGGTTTGACATACCAGCTTTGCCGGTGAATACAACCGCCTCATCTCTTGGATGCCGCAGCACCTTGCCCTTTTCATCGAGCAATTCGACCTTAAGTTTCCATGTGGCATCTATGACAGGCAACCAATCCACACGAGCAGTCACCCCCCAGGCATTGCCGTACGTACTCTCAAGGCGTATCGATTTAATTTCCACAAGCTTAGGATGTTCGGAGGTTCCTGCGATAATTCCAACAGGAAGGTCTTCATGAAAGGTAAGTTTGCCTTCGAATTCAATTGTGCCTGTCGAGTCTTGCTTTGTTTCCACAACTTCTGAATCTTTTCTATTAGCTTTTGCCATCGGTAGCAATGTTGCTGCGATAATTACTATCGCTACAAGACCGGCAAAACCTAACTTTGCACTTTTTGGGAAAGGCCGGCTCGTGACATGTTTAATTCGACGGATTAAGGCTTTCTTCGATTCGACAACACCGATTAGGCGTAAACTTAAAAAAGGACGGCTGAAGGTCAGCAGGGAAACGTGCAATAATGTTTCCGGATACTCATCCGCCTGCTCACCCATAGTCACCAATACTAACTCATCAACGGCCTGCTCTCTTACTTTCCGGATAATTACATTTGCCACCCAGACCAAAGGGTTATAGAAGTACACAATCTGAAGTATGGTCTGAAATAAACTCACCCATAAATCCTTTTGTTTGATATGGGCCAGTTCATGTAGAAAAATCGATTTCAAATGCCGGGGATTTAATTTCTCAGGTAAACATTCTGGGATTAATATCGTCGGATGAAACAAACCACAGACCGATGGGCTGGCTGTAACTGGAGATAGTTTGAGGCGAACATGTCCGTGAATTCCCATTTGTTTACAGCACTGCTCAAGGATCTTGTGGAATCTTTCACTGCTATCTTTGGACTGATTGAGCAATCCCTTTATAAAAAACATTCGCTGAATCAGTAAAAGAGCCATTGTGATAATCACTACCAACCATCCCATAAAGGCGAATCCCTGCCATGTTAAAGTGGCTATTGGAATCCTGGTAGTGGGCAGAACATCATTATCAACAGACAGAACTGCTTTGGATTGAAAATCGAAATTACTTTGGGGCTGGACTGCGACTATATTCTCCGAATTAGTTTCTGGCTGGGTAATTGGTAATATCTCACTGTTTTCTGCAGAATGAGTTGGCTCAACTGGAACAACGGCCGACAGTCTATCACCATACCAATACCCAAAACCTGTAGGAAATGAAAGTGTTGTCGGAAGGACCAATTTGACTAAAACCAACATCCAGATACAGTAACGAAATACAGCTCGTACCTTTCTTCGAAGAACCAAATCCAAGATAAGCAAAACAATGATAAGCAGACTAGACTGAATCAGCATCACAAGAGCAGAATCAACGAACGACCTGGCCACCGAATTTAATGTAGTTATTACGCTGTTCATAATACTATCTCCTATGAATCAGACGTTCTTTTTATGATTCCGTTACACAAAATCTTACATTTTTTTCTTTTTTATGGTTTTTTTGCGTTTTCTCTCTTTAATCAGTCGTCCCAAATGGTGGTATTCCTCTTCTGACAGCTCGTCGTTTTCAACTAAAAATTGCATCATAGGGGCGAGAGTGCCGCTAAACGCTCTTTTCAGCGTTCGAGTGATTTCGCTTTTCCTCGCTTGTGTTTTAGTAATCCCTGAGCTGTACAAGTAAAGATTGCGAATCTTCTCTGTCGTGAGTAATCCCTTCTTAACCATACGGTCCATCATGGTTTTAACAGTAGTATAGGCCCATCCTTTCTTGCTTTGGAGTGCCTCCTGGACTGTGGGCGCGGCACACGGCTCAAGCTCCCAAACCTCTTGCAGTATTGTCCATTCACTTTCAAAGAGTTCAAGATTTTTCTTTTTCATAGTAAGCTCCTTAAATCTATCTGAGTAATTAATACTCTATCATAGTAGATATTGCAAGAAAAAAAGGAGCTTTTTTCAAAATTTTTTTATGCCCCAAAACCGTCAGATATTGCTTTTTTAATACCTAAGACGCCAAAACCACAAATTCGTTACAATAATTCTTCGGAAAATATGGAAAAATCTCACAACTTCCATAAAAACTGAGCGAGTGTCTGTAATACACATGCTCACTTTTAGAGCCTATCCGAATAACCGGGTCGTTATGAGGCCTAGCGAAAAGTCCGAGGCCAAGGCGGCAGGCCAAAAATGCTCGCCAAGCGTGGTTTTCTCCACGTTGAGAACGTTTATGGACGACAACGCAGTCATCAGACTTTGCAGCCGACCGCAATAGAGCGGGTTATTTGGATAGGCTCTTAATACAGGGATTTGACTTAGGCAACGGTGTACTCAACAGTTTTAATCCTTGGATTATCACCTAATTTTGGTCAATTCGACAAACTAATTGCATCTAAGTTGCGTTCTCTTTCCCGATAAACCTCATTTAATCGACAACCTTGAACAGCCTAACCTTCCCCTTCACCCTCGCCCGCTCAGACGTTATAAGGCCTGCTCGTACGAGCCTGTTTTGTCATTTGAGGTTTGGATTTGTTGAGAGCTTCCTATTTAGTGCTTAGTGCTTCGAGAATCGGAGAATCCAGAATCCAGCTTTGTAGCATGAAAAAGCTCGTAGTCATTTGACTATGGTTCGTTTCCCAACCTTTCACCAGTTGGAGCGTGAAAAAGCCCGTAATCATTTGACTATGGTTCGTTTCCCAACCTGTCCCCGGCCGGTGCATGAAAAAGCCCGTAGTCATTTGACTATCCGTTTAAAATTCGCGACACTTTCGACGGGTGGCAGCCACTGAGCGAACGCAGTGAGCCAAGTTGATGGTAGTTACGGAATCTGATAATCTAAAGCTTATGGATGCCGAACAAGCCCAAATCTCCGAGTAAAGGGCAATTTTCCATAAAAATGCGGATTTCACTTGTTTTTTGGACTATCTATCGTATAATACATATCTAACTAGTTCCTGTTGCGGAAACGATTTTATGCGAAAATTTATACAAAAAAAAGCCTGCTCCTGTTATCATTCAGTTATTGAAAAACCAATGAGAAAGGAACAGGCAAATGAGAACAAAATCAACAAAACAACAATACTTCGACTTCTCTCGTAAATCAAGCATAAAAGTTGTGAACGAATACAGAAAAAAATACAAAATAATCTCGCAACTGCTGGACGATAATCCTCAATTGGTTTCTCTTGTCCATCAGG
>Ga0209979_1000983_pt1 | contig 33771 bp, 31 predicted proteins | sample AnhtaG_FD_183114 | JGI IMG/M metagenome (GOLD analysis project Ga0209979, IMG submission 183114) | Deep subsurface microbial communities from Anholt, Denmark to uncover new lineages of life (NeLLi) - Anholt_01485 metaG (SPAdes) (version 2) | ecosystem: Environmental > Aquatic > Marine > Oceanic... | reverse complement strand
GAGGGCAATCAGCATAGGTGGAGCACCACCAGCCCTATGGTCCGCGCGGGAATTTGAAAGAAGGTGGAACATGGAAATCGGGAATATCTGGGGGATGAGTGAGGGGCCAGGCATTCATTCTGGACCGCTGGATGCCCCCAATTTAGAGAAAAGGATAGAGGGATTGCCTCAATATGGTAAGCGAGGGGTAACATGGAACGCAAAATACTTAACTAGAGGCGTTGAAACAAAACTCCTGGACCCTGAGACTGGCGAGGAAATAACTGAAGTGGGCCGTGTAGGAGAACTACTTTACAGAGGTCCAAATGTAATATCCGGTTACTTCAGGCAGCCCGACTTGACAGAAAAGGCATTTGATAAACAAGGGTTTATTCGCACAGGAGACCTGTTCCGAATAATGGAAGGAAATTTCATTAGTTTTGTTGATAGAAAAAAAGATATCATAATTCGGGGCGGCTTCAATATCAGTTCACTGGAGGTTGAGAGTATCCTTCTTGAACATCCTAAGGTTTTGGATGCAGCAGCGGTACCGATGCCTGATGAAAGATTGGGCGAAAAGATCTGTGTTTATGTAGTTCCCAGAGAAGGAGAAAAAGTCACCCTGGGTGAATTAACTTCATTTATGAAGCAAAAGAGTATCGCTATATATAAGCTTCCACAGCGACTTGAAATTACGGAGGAGATACCTAAAGACCAAAGCGGCAAAATCTTGAAAAATATACTGAAGGAAGATATCAGAAATAAATTGGAATCAAAGTGAACCGGTCCAGTTATGCAGCCTGATGCAACGTTTTGAGGAATTTCTTGATAGTCAAGTGCCCTGCTGGCTTTCGAATAGGCCGTGTGGGACTCGAACCCACGACGCCCTGATTAAAAGTCAGGTGCTCTACCAAACTGAGCTAACGGCCCATTGCGTTTATTTTTGTGTTAGTAGATCGGAGATATAGCAGGCAAATGATGGATGTACATCACAAATGAATCCGCCGTCAACTACCTCAACGTCGAAGGTAACCCTGCTCGGCTTTCTGGCAGGCTCACCAAATTTGCTAAGTCCAACTTCATCCCAGGGCATATCGTGTCCCAGTATTTCCAGAAAGCCCTTGACATCTCTGGGCTGGTCCAGTATCACCTCAAAAGGGAGGTGCTTTGCTAGCTGGCTTAATTGTTTGTCTTTCAGCTTTATACGCATATTGCTTCCACAGCGGGTGATGGGGCTCGAACCCACGACAACTTGCTTGGGAAGCAAGCACTCTACCGCTGAGTTACACCCGCAAAAACTTTATCTTAATTCTAACCCGATGATGAAAAGTTGTAAAGCAACACTTTGGCAAGCAGGGCTTAAGAACACGGATGACGGTTGCCGGTGAAACTCAATGTGCTCGGAAGTGGTGGAGTGGTGATTTCCTGTTAAACAGTCAACGACCTTGTGAAACCATCTCTTCTATGATCGCCTTTACGGGTTTAATCTCCTTAATCAAAGCGCTCACCTGTCCTCCGCCTGCCGGGAAGAGGTCAAAGTCTCCGCTATTCCAGGCTCGAGGGGCGTTCATTAAACTATATTCTTGAGTAAGGTCTACATCGGGATTATCCATCTTCTCCTTGAGCTTGGGATTACCGATGACTCGTATATTCAAGTTTCCCAGAGGAAGGAGTCTGGTCTCTCCATCGCCACAATTGAGTATAGCGTTCTTCCATTCTGTGGGGGCAGGGCTTTCCTCAGAGGCTATAAAGCATGTGCCGATCTGTACTCCTTGAGCACCGAGAGCCAGAGCAGCACGGTAGCCTCGTGAGTCAACAATGCCTCCAGCGGCGACCACCGGGACATTTACATGGTCTACCACTAATGGGACGAGAACCATGGTCGTGGATTCAGGACCAGTAGAGCGAAGACCCCCCGACTCTAGTCCTGAAACAACCAGCCCATCCACACCGGCATCTATAGCCTTCGCGGCGTGAGGAAGGGAAAGAACAACATGCATTCCCCTCATCCCCAGGGCGTGGATTTGCGGATAGATATTGCGGGGAGAACCTGCTGAGGTGGTGACAGCTTTTACCCCGGCATTTGCCAGTATCTCGAGGATGTCTTGATTTGCAGGGTTCATGATCGAGAGATTCACCCCGAAGGGCTTATCGGTCAGCTCCTGGATCTCTTTTACCAGGCGCTTCGCTTCCTGAAGGTCGCTCATGAACCCCATAGCAAGCATTCCGAAGGCTCCTGCTTCACAAATGGCTGCCACCAGCTTCGAGCTGTTCATGGCACCAATTGGTCCGTGAATGATAGGGTAGCGACATCCCAATATATCCAGTAATGCAGTCATAAAAACCTCCTGTTCTGGCTGGCGTCCATTGCTCCATGACGTTCAGGCAGTTGTTTTAGGTTGAGCACCTCTTTTCTGAATTCCCTGTCTAAAGCTCTCACTGGAAATAAGGAGACTTTGGACGATGCCCGCTAATTCAAGTCCCTCAACTGTGCTTAACGAAAAGTTCATATCAATGGCTTTCTTTGCCAGTCCCACCGCTGATGGTTCGTTCTTCATAATTGCCTCTGCCCAGGCTCTAGCAGTATCTCGCAGTTGTTCCACAGGGACAACCTTGTTTATCAGCCCAATTCTTTCTGCTTCTAAGGCGGAAATCATCTTGCCGGTCAGGATGAGTTCTTTTGCTCTGCCTGTGCCTACTATTCTGGAAAGTCTATGCGAGCCACCTAAATCTGGGATTATGCCCAAAGTCACCTCGGGTATGGAAAATCTTGCTTCTTCGGAAGCGACCCTGAGGTCACAGGCTAGTATCAATTCAAATGCTCCCCCGAGGGCATATCCATGGATTGCAGCGATAACCGGTTTCTCGAGATGTTCTATCTCTGAAAATGCTCGCTGAAGTTTTCTTACTGACGCCCGAAAGTCCCGGACATCACCGCCTTGCTGTGCCAGTTCTGCCAATTCAGTCAGGTCTGTGCCGCTGCTGAATGCTTTTCCTTCCCCTTGAATGATCACTGCCCCGACGTCATTCTTAGCGGCTACCTCGGTCATGCACTGCTCAAGGTCAGCGAACATTTGCAAATTCATGGCGTTCCTTTTCTGGGGTCTATTCAAGCTGACATACAGAATCTTACCCTCCTGTGATACAGAAAGCGTCTCGAAGTCCATAAAAAGCACCCTCCTTTAGAGTTTTACTTCAGTGGGCGAAAAAAGAGAATTCGCACTATATACTACTCAATCGGGGATTAAATAGTCAAACCTCCTATGACGGCGATGTGGCTCAAAAAATGAGGTATAATAAGCCAAATTTCTGAAAAAGGAGGTAGGACATTGTTTAACACAAAGATAACTGAAATGCTGGGGATTGAATATCCCATCATTTGTGGTGGGATGCAGTATGTATCAAATGCAGAGCTTGTTGCCGCTGTGTCCGATGCTGGTGGCATGGGTATGCTTGCTGTGGGCAATTTTGCTTCTAAGGAAGAATTAAGAGACGAGATTCGAAAGATTAAAACGCTCACTGACAAGCCCTTCGGAGTCAACGTTACTTTCATGCCTGTGCTTGAATTCGTGGATAGGGAAGGCATGATGGATATAGCTATTGAGGAGGGGGTTAGCGCTTTTGAAACATCGGGAAGAATCAACGAAGAGCATGTGCAGCGTATTAAGAAGGGCAATGCGAAACATATTCATAAGGTAGCTCGGGTGAGGGATGCTCGGACGGCGGAGCGGCTGGGGGTGGATGCCGTGGCTATAGTGGGATATGAATGTGGCGGCATACCACCGATGGATGAGATAACTACCTTTATTCAGGTTCCGCTTGTCGTCGGTGCTGTGAGCGTTCCTGTTATTGCTGGAGGTGGGATCGGTGATGCCCGCAGTTTTGTAGCGGCCTTAGCTTTAGGAGCGGAGGGTGTAATTATGGGCACTCGCTTCATGGCTACCAAGGAAAGCCTGATCCATTCGAATGCTAAAGAGGCTATGATCAATGCTAAGGAGACTGATACTATATGTGTGATGCGTTCACTGGGCATCATGGAAAGAACTCTAAAAACCGAAGTATCACAAAAAGTTATCGAGATGGAGAAAGAAGGAGCCACTCTGGAGGAGTTGATTCCGCTTATTATGGGTAAAAAGGTTCAGGAGGCTTTTGAAACGGGTGATTTGCACGCGGGAATTCTGCCTTGTGGACAGATCACCGGGCTTATCAACGAAGTCTCTAGCGTGAAGGAAGTGATCGATGATATGGTAAGTGGTGCCGGGGAAATCTTGAAGCGCTTAAGCAGGATGGTTGTGTTGGGCTGAGTGGGGTGGGGAGGAGATTTATTGTCGTGTTGTAGGAGATGTTTGATTTAAACAAAATACGAGCTCAGGCGAGGAAAGATTTTACCGAGACGTGGACATCGACGGCCAGGCTTTTGCCTGTAGATACTGAGGTCCGTCTTCAGGGTCGTGGTAGACCTCACCTTTTGCGTGACCTGATTCAAAAATCCAGGGAGATATTATTGAATCTTGGCTTTGATGAGGTGGAAAATCTTACTATCTTGCCTGACAGCGATGTTTCCAAACAATATGGTCCTGAGGCGCGAGTCATTCTTGACAGGGTTTATTATCTTGCCGAATTGCCGCGTCCCGAGATAGGTTTGAGCAACAAGAAGATAACCGAGGCAAAAAAGATAGTGCAGGAGCTTGATGTCAGGAAGTTGCGGGACATCTTGAGGGCATATAAGAAAGGAGAAGTTGAAGCCGATAACCTTGTAGAGGAGCTTATCGGTGGGTTAGGTATTACTGACCATCAGGCTACTGACCTGTTGAGTCGAGTTTTCCCTGAACTGGAGAAAATGAAGCCGTTGTCTTCCAACAAGACGCTCAGAAGTCACATGACGGCTACCTGGTTTCACACATTAGCGGCGATACAGAATAAAGCTAAGTTTCCCGTCGCCTTGTTCTCGGTGGGTCTTCGGTATCGTAATGAACAGAGGGAGGATGCTCACCATTTACGAGTTCATCATTCAGCGTCAATAGTGATAATGGATGCCAACATTTCGTTAAGTGCTGGTAGAAAAATAACCGAGGAAATTCTCAAGCAATATGGTTTTTCTGATATTAAGGTTGAAACGAAGATGGCAACATCCAAATATTATGCTCCTGGTCAGGAACAGGAAGTTTTTGTTAATTACAACGGTGAATGGATAGAAGTTGCTGATATTGGTATGTATTCGCCGGTATCGCTGGCGAACTTTAACGTTAAATATCCGGTATTCAACGCTGGTTTAGGCATCGAGAGATTAGCGATGATACTTCATGAAATAGATGATATTAGGAAAGTAGCATATCCTCAATTCTCTGTGGTGGAATTTTCCGATGATGAGATAGCTGGGTCTATCAGCTATATAGCAAGTCCAGGAACTTCTCGGGGGAAAAGGATAGCCAGTGCAATTGAGCAAACTGCACAAAAGCACAAGGATGAAATTGCTCCCTGTGAGTTTCTGGCCTGGGAGGATGATCTCGTTGAGGTGAAGGTCGTGGAGACGGAGGAGGGTAAGAGGCTCATCGGCCCCGCGGGCTTCAATGAGATTTGTGTAGCCGATGGTACTATTTATAGCGATATTGTCCCTTCGGGAGAATACAGCGGCGTAAACTATATGCGTGCTATCGCTATGGGTGCAGCGGCTCTAATAGAGAATAGCCACGAGGGTTTAACCTATCAGGTAAAGGCGATAAAGCATCTCTCAGACCTCAATTTGCAGATTCCCACGCCTATTCGTGAATATATAGAGAAACAACAGAAAAAGATTGGAGTTGGTGGGGCTGTTTTCATAACCGTAAAATCGCAATTTAAAGGAGGGAAGGACAAGGTTGAGGGATAAGAGGCTGCAGAAGCTTGGTGAGTTACACCGAAAGCATAAAGATATTATAACTCTTATGCCCTTGCAGACAGGTGGGCTGCTCACTGAAGCGGCAAAAAAGGCTTTGATAGAATTTGGAGATGGTTACTCCGTGTGTGATTTTTGCGCGGGTAATCTAAGTAACATTGCAAATCCTCCTATTCGGGAATTTGTGCACGAGCTTTTGCCTGAATTTTTGGGTTGTGAAGTTGCCGCTGTGACTCATGGGGCAAGAGAAGCTAAATTCATGATAATGCATTCGCTGGCCAGGCTGGGTGATTCGATTATCGTGGATGGTAATCGGCATTACACTACAATTGTTGCTGCGCAAAGAGCGGGATTAAACGTGGTTGAGGTACCAAGCTCGGGCCACCCTGGATTCACCATTGATGTTAACGAGTATGAGCCATTGATAGAAAAACATCACCCCAGGATGATTTTATTAACCTACCCTGACGGTAACTACGGAAATATCCCTGATGCAAAGAGGCTGGGGGAGATTGCCAAAAACCATGATGTTCCGTTTATCCTCAACGGGGCGTACGCTGTAGGTAGAATGCCTGTGAATATGAATGAGCTGGGGGCTGATTTCATTATCGGCAGCGGTCATAAGAGTATGGCGTCTGCCGGGCCTTGTGGAGTATTGGGGATGAAAAAGAGGTGGGAGGAGGTGGTATTGAGGAAATCGGAAACATATAGCAATAAGGAACTTGAGCTTCTCGGTTGTGCATTAAGAGGAGTTCCTGTGATAACGCTTATGGCATCGTTTCCTTATGTAGTGGAAAGGGTTGATGATTGGGATGAGCAGGTATTAAAGGCACAGTGGTTTTCCGATGAGCTTGAGAAATTGGGATTCAAGCAGTTGGGGGAAAAGCCACACAGGCATGACTTGTTGCATTTTGAAACGCTGATGTTTTGCGAGATATCCAAGCGTGTTCGGGAGCGAGGATATTTTCTTTACAAAGAGCTCAAAGATAGAGGAATTTGGGGTCTGCAACCAGGCTTGACCAGAGCTTTTAAGCTCTCCACTTTTGCTGCTAGCAGAGAACAGTTGAGTTTTGTGGTCGATTCCTTTAAGTCTATCTTGAGCAAATATAGCTGACTGCGGCAGTTAAGCGGCAATGAAGGACTCTTTCCACCTTTGTCGGTGAGCTTGCTTTAATTCCTGAAAATGTGCCTGAAAGGAGGCAGAGGTTATAGTATTTGTGCTCATAAGCACAGCATCCTCACTGTTATTTGAGTAGTAACGAGGGCGTCTCCCTACTGTTTGGAATCCATATTTTTGGTAAAGTGACTGAGCTGCTTTGTTGGAAGCGCGTACTTCTAAGGTGATTGTTTTGATGCTCAGTTGGGTGGCAAGGTCAATAAGTGAGATAAGTAATCTCTCTCCCATTCCATTGCGACGGTAATTGTCCCTTACTCCAAGGGCGGTGATGTGTGCTTCAGCGGGCGTAATCCAAAAGCCGGCGAAACCAAAGACGTACTGCTCACTAGTCGTGTGTTGTACATTGTGATGATTGTGGCTAAGAAGTCGCTTGTACCAGGGAGGTTCGGGCATGATTTGCCTGTTTGTATTCAGTCCATGCTCTTCTTCTGCACATGCTACAATATAGCGGGCTAATGGATTGTGAATCTCCCGGTGATATGAAGCATAGGAGCGAAATAGTTGCTCCTCAGAGAAAGCTTCCCGGTCTATCTCAGCTACTTGATGGATGTCTCTATCCTTTGCAAGCCGGATAGTATACTGGTTTTTCCCCACCATTTTAACCTACTGTAATTGATTGATATGGGTTTATTATAGACTACCTTGATATAATGGTGAAGGGTCTAAGAATGAAAGGTGGTTTGTTAAACACCAGCGTTCAGCTAGCGCCACATCATCCTGAAGGATTAACCTTGGCTAATCCGGTGATGACTGCTTCAGGCACTTTCGGTTATGGCATAGAATATAGTGAGCTCGTTGACATACAGAAACTGGGGGCCATTGTATGCAAGGGAATCACTCTTAAGCCGGGGGGTGGCAATCCTCAGCCACGATTGATAGAAATGAAATACGGCTTGCTCAATTCCGTTGGGTTGGAGAACATTGGCGTTGATGTCTTAATCAAGGACAAGGCGCCAATGTGGGCAGACTGGCAAGTTCCAGTCATCGTTAATATTGCCGGGGAAACAATTGATGAATATGTTCGACTTGCTGGTAAGTTAGAAGGTGTGCCGGGGGTAAGTGGCATTGAGTTGAATATCAGCTGTCCTAATGTCTCAGCAGGAGGGATGGAATTTGGATTGACTCCTGAAGCGGCAGCTCAAGTAACCTCAGCAGTTAAGGCTGTGACCAGTTTGCCTCTCATTGTGAAATTAACTCCAAATGTGACTGATATTAAGGAAATTGCTCTGGCGGTAGAGGAAGTCAAGGCTGATGCCGTGTGCTTGATCAATACCATAAAGGCAATGGCGATAGATATAAATGAAAAGAAGCCATGCTTGGGAAATATTGCTGGCGGACTTTCTGGCCCTGCCATCAAGCCGATAGCCCTCTACATGGTGTACGAAGTAGCCAGAGTAGTCAGCATTCCGGTGATAGGTTGCGGTGGCATTGCTTCCGGTGAGGATGCCCTGGAGTTCATCATGGCTGGCGCCAGCGCAATCCAGGTCGGTACAGCGAATCTCACCAATTCTCGTGCTAGTCTTGATGTTTTGCAGGGGATAGAGCGCCTTATGAAGGAGAACGGAGTCACAAATTTAGTTGACATAATCGGTACAGCGGCGAAATGAACCACAGGGTCTGTTTAGGTAGCGTTGAACTTGGTGAAGTAATTGATGACCTGGTTGGTGAGCAGGAAACCAAGCGGAAACAGGGAGCAGCAGGGTATTTCACTAAAGGTGTCATAGATAGGGAGAGAATTTATACTGATGGCTTGATTGCTGCTTTAGTTCCCTTTTTGAACGAGAATTTGTTTATGAAAGGAGGTTCCAGATGAAGGTTGTCTTGCTTGGTGGGGGGGGGATGGGAGAAATTGCGCTGAAGGATTTGGTCGACAGCGGTGTTAAGCAAATTGTTATCGCCGATTACAATAGGGCCAGGGTGGAGTCCTTGGTGAAAGACTATAAAGGTCAAGGGATGGAAATTTCAGCGGCGTTTGTGGATGCCAACGACCGTGCTTCTTTAATAAGGGTAATGAAGGATGCCAGCGTTGTAGCCAACGCTATTGGTCCATTCAGCGAATACGGGGTTAAAGTCCTCAAAGCGGCGATAGAGGCTCGGGTGAACTTCGTCGACATTTGCGATGACCCCCAGCCAACGATTGATGAGCTTGATTTACATGACGAAGCTAAAAAAGCTGGCATAACCGCAGTAATCGGCATGGGTAACAATCCCGGGGTGGGAAATTTGTGTGCCAGATATGGGGCGCAGAAGCTGGACGAAGTTGAGGAAATCGAGTTCATCTGGGTTCATCCTGCTATTTCTCGAGTGGGAGGTGCTGGCGTCCTGCATGCTATTGGCGCATTTTCAGGTGATGTACCTTCCTATCACCAGGGGCAGTGGGTTGATGTGCCTGCTGGTTCTGATAAAGAGGCAATTGATTTTCCCGAACCTGTGGGCAGAGTCGAGGTATTCCATTCGGGACATCCTGAGCCCATAACCGTTCCCAGATATATTTCAGTCAAGGATGTCTCCTGTAAAGGTGGCATCGTTCCAGTATGGGTAGGACAGGAATTCATAAGGTTGCTCTCCTATGGGCTGGGGGATGCTGAACCTATAGAAGTGAAAGGAACCCAGGTAGTGCCCAGGGAGTTCACCGTTTCTCTGCTGGAATCACTGCTTCACAAGAGGGGCAAGGACATGATTGGCGGAGGGCAGCTTACCAAGGTATCAAGGGTAATCGTGAAGGGCAAGAAGGAGGGTAGGGCGACAAGTTACACCTATGATAGAATAGGCAATGATTGGGAAGCGGGTATAGCATTATCCATCGGGGCTCAGATGCTCGCCGGCGCTGCTATCATAGAGAAAGGCGTGTTCGCACCGGAGGGCTGCATTGGGCCACAAGAATTCTTCCGGGAACTGAAGAAAAGAGGATTAACAATCTTGGAAAAGATGATGACAGAGCAATATCTGTAAAATTGGCTGCAATGCTTATCTTTTCATTTATAAATATCCTGAAATTGACTCCTCAAATCCTTCTTTATGACCTTCCCTGAAGGGTTTTTGGGGGCATTTTTAAGATAAAGTATTTTCATCAAGATTTAAGAAGGAGGAAATGTAAAAATGAATGTGGCGCGATTAGGGAAAGAAAATCTCGAGAGGTTTGGGGAATATACTTCATTGATATTCGAGGGTAAGGAATATACCAATGTTGAAATGGATCGCTGGTCAAACAAAGTTGGTAATGCGCTTAAAAGCCTTGGTGTGAAAAGAGGTGACAGGGTTGTTATCCAGCTACCAAACTGCCCAGAAGTTGTAGTCAGCTTCGGGGGAATATTCAAAATTGGCGCTCTGGTTGTCCCTCTCAGTTTCCTCTACACCGCTGAAGAGACGGCATATATCTACCAGGATGCTACCCCGGTTGTAGTAATAAGTGCTACAGAGTTCATGGAAAAGGTCTCCCATGGCAAAGCAGCAACACCGAGTATAAAGCATGTAATTTCAGTTGACGAAGCCCCGGACACACTCTTATTTCGGGACATAGTGGATAAGAGCTCGGATAAATTGGAAATGGAAGATACCGCTGACGAGGAGTTAGCGGCATTGATCTACACCGCTGGAACTACGGGAAGGCCTAAAGGGGTCATGCTTTCCCACGAGGCTTTGTACGCTAATGCTAAGGGGCAGTATGAATTCAATAAGGGGTCCATTGTGCCTGGCAGTGTGGGATTGAGCTCTCTTCCCCTTTCTCACTCTTATGGCATGGCATTGATGAACACTGCCTCCCTTTTTGGCACGAGGGGGGTGTTACTCAGATGGTTCAACACAGAAGACATTTTTGATGCAATACAAAAATACAAAGTAAATATCACAACACAGGTGCCAACCATGTTCGTTTACCAGAATATGTATCCTGAGGCCAAGAAATACGACCTCTCTTCAATGAAATTTTGGATTTCTGGCTCTGCTCCATTGAGTGAGGAGACCAGAAAGGAGTTCGAGTCCAAGTACCCCGGCAAGGTATATCAGGGTTGGGGATTAACCGAGGCAGGGGCCAATAATTGCTGTTGCCCGTTTGATAAACCATATAAGCCCGGCTCCATAGGTAAGCCGTTGAATTGCGAGATGAAGGTGATGGACGAAAATGACAATGAAGTCAAAGTTGGCGAGATTGGGGAAATAGTGTTGAAAGGACCTGTGGTGATGTCAGGATACTGGAACAAGCCGGAGGAAACTAAGGAAGCACTGCAGAGAGGCTGGCTTCGCACTGGAGATATGGGCTATATGGATGAAGATGGATATTTCTTCATTGTAGAGCGCAAGAAGAATATGATAATAAAGGCAGGGGAAAATATCTTCCCACGTGAGATTGAAGAGGTTGTCTATCAGCATTCTAAGGTCTCCGAGGCAGCCGTTATTGGCGTTCCTGACCAGATATATGGCGAGGAACTCAAGGCTTTTATCGTGTTGAAGCCGGGGGAGAAAGCTACCGAGCAGGAGATAATCGATTTTTGCGGAGGAAAGCTCAGTAGCTTTAAGACACCGAAGTATGTTCAGTTCCTCGATTCGCTCCCGAAGAACCCTGTGGGTAAGATACTGTATAAAGAGTTGCGGAAGATGGGCTAACTGGCGCGCCTGGAGGGATTTGAACCCACGACCCCCAGTTCCGAAGGCCGGTGCTCTGTTGCGGTAACCTCGCCTTAACAAGGTTGTTGGAGGCTTGTTTCGTATTGTTTTTGGGAGCATTTTTAAGATAAAATATTTGAATAAAATAAATTTGGGAAGGAGGAAGGGTAAAAATGAATGTGGCGCGATTGATAAAAGACAACATTAGTGACTTTGATGAGTATCCGTTATTGGCATTCGAAGACAAGGAATATTCCAATGTTGAAATTGACCGTTGGTCAAACAGGGTTGGCAATGCACTTAAGAGCCTCGGTGTAAAAAGAGGTGACAGGGTTGTTATCCAGCTGCCCAACTGTCCTGAGGTTGTGGTCAGCTTTGTAGGAATATTCAAAATTGGCGCTGTGGTTATCCCTCTCAGCTTCCTGTACACCGCTGAAGAGACGGCATATATCTACCAGGATTCCACCCCCGTTGTGGTAATAAGTGCTGCAGAGTTCATGGAAAAGGTCTCCCATGGCAAAGCAGCAACGCCGAGCATAAAGCATGTAATTTCAGTCGACGAAGCACCGGACACACTGTTATTTCGGGACATAGTTGATAAAAACTCAGACAAATTGGAGATAGAAGATACCAGGGATGATGAATTAGCAGCCTTACTTTACACTGCTGGCACTACAGGAAGACCCAAGGGAGTTATGCTCCCCCACGGGGCTTTGTATGCTAATGCTGAAGGGCAAGCTGAAACCCTCAAGGGACCACTCATGCACGGGGATACGGTGTTAAGCTCGCTTCCCCTTTCTCATTCCTACGGCATGTCAACAATGAACGCGATGTTCTACGGCGGCAGTAGATGGGTATTGGTCAGGTGGTTCGACACCGACCTTATTTTTGAAGCGATACAGAAACATAGGGTAAAGCTGACAGCCCAGGTGCCTACTATGTTCGTCTACCAGAACATATATCCTGAACCGAAGAAATACGACCTTTCTTCGATGAAGTTCTGGGTTTCTGGCTCTGCTCCGTTGACCGAGGATACTAGGAAAGAGTTCGAGTCTAAATACCCCGGCAAGGTATACCAGGGTTGGGGATTAACCGAGGCGGTGGCCAATAATTGCGCTTGCCCAGTTGATAGACCGTATAAGCCGGGTTCGATAGGTAAGCCAATGGGTGGTAAGATGAGGGTGGTGAACGAAAATGGTAAACCACTCAATGTTGGCGAAGTAGGGGAGTTGGTGGTGGGGGGACCTGTAGTGATGCAGGGATACTGGAACAAGCCGGAGGAAACTAAGGAAGCATTTCAGGGTGGCTGGCTTCGCACTGGAGATATGGGCTATATGGATGAAGATGGATATTTCTTCATCGTAGAGCGCAAGAAGAATATGATAATAAAGGCAGGGGAAAATATCTTCCCAAGTGAGATTGAGGAGGTTGTCTATCAATATCCCAAGGTCTCCGAGGCAGCCGTTGTTGGCGTTGCTGATCAGAAATATGGGGAAGAACTCAAGGCTTTTATCGTGTTGAAGTCGGATGAGAAAGCTACCGAGCAGGAAGTAATCGATTTTTGCAAGAGGAAGCTTACCAGCTTTAAGACACCGAAGTATGTTCAGTTCCTCGATTCGTTCCCCAAAGACCCTGTGGGTAGGATACTGTATAAAGAGCTGCGAAAGATGGGCTGAGTTTGCCGCACTGTCACCTCTTGAGGGATCTGAACTGGCCACCTGCTTGATAAGGCAACCCGGCGGGGATTGACCAGCGAGTAGATGATAAGTTGTAACCTGTCGCTCATTTTGCCTCCTTTCTGTGGTTAGCCAGGTTTGTTGGCTTAAACAGCGTTTTTAGTAGAAATGTCCGCTTTTAGAGCTAACTACTATTGACAAATACAGCAGTTTGTCTATAGACTTGTCTAGTGTTATGGCAGATCGGGGTTTGACAATAGCACAGGCAGCCAACTCAATGGGGGTATCCGCCCGGACAGTCAGACGGTATATCAAGAGCGGCAAGCTCTATGCTGAGTTTGTTCGAGGAAATTATGGAGGAGAATTCAGGATATCCGCGATACCGCCTGAGCTAATTAAGGGAAAAACCCTGGACAAACAGCCTGGCCAGGCCATAGACACCCTTCAAGCGCTACTACACGAGTTACAACAACAAAATCTCCAGCTTGCTGCTCAGCTCGGGGCAGCCAGCGAGAGAATCCACACGTTGGAAAGTCAGGTTAAGTTACTCACTGCCGGCAGACAACCCTGGTGGCGAAGACTATTTAAACGTTCCTCCAGGAACTCTCCTTAAGGGAACGATGCTGGCCGAAGGCCTGGCAGTTGGAGTTAATTCCTATCTCGTTTCTTCAGGTGTTGGGATGGAAGGGGAAAGAGGAAACCCAAGATTGGGTGGTTCAAAATCGTTGGCACAGTGCGACTTTTTAACGGGGAAGTTGGAAACGTAGCTTATATTGTGGCTTAGGCATAACGCTTGACCGCCAGTAATATTAAGACTCCGGGGAGCGGCGGCTTCGTCTTTTGATATGTTCCTTGGGGAAACAGCTTGAACGGAAGATGTTAGCAAAATCCGATGATTTAGCTGGCACGCCTAGAGGGATTCGAACCCACGACCCCCGGTTCCGAAGACCGGTGCTCTATCCGCTGAGCTATAGGCGCATAATTAAAAAGGGTGAGCGGTGGGATTTGAACCCACGATCTCCAGGGCCACAACCTGGCGCCTTAACCACTGGGCTACGCCCACCACAAACATAGACATTATACCGACAATCGTCAGCTCTTTCAAATTCGTGCTCTCGTTCATATAGCCGATGACATTTCCCCTCGTTATCGTTGTGTGGCATGCTCTCTTTTTGTCATTGCGAGGAGCGGTAGCGACGAAGCAATCTCACGCCCCGCCGAGATTGCCACGCTTCGCTCGCAATGACAGTTAAAAAGAGGCTCGTAATGACACACCACTCTGTCATTGCGAGGAGCGGGATTCCTCGTTTTACTCGGAACAGGCTCTGCAATCCACGCGCTGAAGCACTAAATCCCAAGCACTAAACCCTAAACAAATCCTAATGTCTAAATTCAAAACCTTTGTCTCGTAGAATCCCTCGCCCTTGAAAGGAGAGGTTAGGTGAGGGTGAGTCTCCCTCTCCCTTTAACTCCCTCCCGCCAGGGGAGGGAGAATTGTAAAAGAACTTTAAGGTTAGCTATCCGTTGGCTAACGGATTTGGATTTTGGTCATTTGATATTGTTTAGTATTTCGGATTTAGTCCGTCAGCCGACGGATAGAATTTTGTTTTCATGGGCTTGCCACGCTTCCCCTTCACTACATTCAGGGTTTCAGCTCACCGCAATGACAATTAAAAAGGGGCTCGCAATGACAGAGGGGGGGTTATTCGTCATTGGGATAAGCGTATAGAGAGGGTTATCCCTGTGCATAACCTCATTTCCTGCACTCTCTATTATTATTGGGCAGCGATGTAGTATTATATTGCCTGAAGCTAGCTAAAAGGTAATTTTTATGAGAATAGCCAGATGAGTGAACGACTTAAAGCATGGCGAGGCAAGCTTTTTGGTGGGGAGCGGAAAGGACCTCAAAGACGGCGGATTAAACTTTCCCCGGCGGCTATCGCCGGTATAATCGTATTTGCCCTCTGTGGCATAGCATTATACATTCGGGTGTATTTGCCCTACGACTCGGTTTTTGTCGGTGGTGAGGTTTGGTTCAAGGGAGCTGACCCTTGGTATCACATGAGATTGGTGGATAACCTGGTTCACCATTTCCCCCAGCGTATTTACTTTGATGCCTATTCCAATTATCCGCATGGCCTTGTAGTACCATGGCCGCCTTTCTATACTTGGCTCATCGGTGGCGCTGCCTGGATAATTGGCCTGGGGCATCCCAGCGTGCATACTGTAGAGACAGTCGGTGCCTTTACCCCCGCTGTTCTCGGCGCGTTGACGCTTATCCCGGTGTACTTCATTGGCAAGGAGCTATTTAATCGCTGGGTGGGCGTAATATCGGCTGCCGTACTGGTTGTATTGCCCAGTGAATTCTTGAGCCGCTCCCTTCTTGGCTTCACCGACCACCATGTCGCTGAGGTTCTATTCGGCACGGTAACCATTCTATTTTTGATTATGGCGGTTAAAAGAGCCAGGGAAAGGGAAATATCCTTCAGTCACTTGATGAACAGGGATTGGGCAGTTATCAAGAAGCCTCTTATCTATAGTTTGTTGGCCGGCATTTTCCTGGGTATTCTCTTTCTTACCTGGTCGGGTGCGCCGATGCTGCTGTTCATCATCTTTGCCTATCTCGGAATTCAGTTCATCGTGGACCATTTAAGGGGCAAACCAACTGATTACTTGTGTATCATCGCTGTACTGACTTTTGCCATCGCTTCTATAATGTCCATCCCTTTTTTGCCTAAAACGCACATATCAGCTACGTCTGTGGCCTCTCTGGTAATCGCCATAATTGCCCCGCTGGCATTAAGCGGTGTTTCCCGATTCATGGTGGGCAAGGGTATGAAACCTGCTTACTATCCGTTGGCATTGCTCGGAATTGCCGGCATTGCGCTTCTCATTTTCTGGGCCATTGACCCTTCACTGCTTCATTCAATGCTTGGCAAATTGAGTATCTTTGCTCCACGAGTAGCTGGAGGCCTGACTATCCAGGAGGCGCGACCTCTCGACTTTGCCATGGCATGGTCTAACTTCACCACTGCGTTGTTCATCGCCTTTGTTGCGTTGGGATTGCTTATTTACCGTGCTGTTAAAGAAAGGAGTGCCGATAAGACGCTGTTCCTGGTATGGTGTGTGGTAATAGTGGCGCTAACGTTCGCTCAGCGCCGCTACTGCTACTACTTCGCCGTAAATGCGGCTTTGCTCACCGGTTATTTCTCCTGGAGGGTCCTGGACTTCGCTGGATTGGGGAAATTACTGACCAAGCCTAGAGAAATAGTGAGTGCATATACTACCAAGAAGAAAAAGAAAAAGGCAAAGGAAAAAGTAAGCGAAAGAAGGTTCTTACAGCCAAGGGAAACCTGGATAAAGGTAATTGGGGCTGGGATAGCCATCTTTTTCCTGGTTTTCTTCCCCAATATATGCCCTGGACAGGGTTTTTCCTTTGGAAAACTGGAGGCAACTGCCGAGAGGGGAGCGGTTGGGGTTGGCGATGACTGGGGCAGTGCGCTGGTATGGTTAAGGGAGAATACCACTGAGCCTTTCGATGACCCTGATTACTATTATCAGCTATATGATTTCCCTCCTAAAGAAGACGGCGGCTTTGAGGATTACGATTATCCTGAGACAGCCTATGGCATAATGTCGTGGTGGGATTATGGTCACTGGATAACTCGTATTGGGCGTCGCATACCGATTGCCAGTCCGTTTCAGGCACTAGCTGCCCCGATTGCAGGCAAATACCTTACCTCCCAGAACGAAACCGCGGCTAACCAGATAATGGATGAATTGGGGGGAGAATATGTGATGATTGATTATGCCATGCCCGTCTATAAATTCTACGCTATGGTGGTCTGGGCGGGTAAAAACGAAAGCGATTTTTATGAAATCTACCATGTGTCTGTGGAAGGTGGGGTATTGCAGCCGTGGAGGCTCTTCTACCCTTCTTATTATAATTCCACTGTTGTCAGGCTTTATAACTTTTATGGTCAGGCAGTGGTTCCCTCCGAGAATGCCACCGAAGTCATTTCCTTCAGGGAGAGAATAAGTCGGGAAGGCGAGCCATATAAAGAAATCACCGGCTTATGGTCTTTTTCCACATATGAGGAAGCCACGGATTTTATAGCGAGCCATGCTTCTGAGAATTATCGAATAGTAGGGAGAGACCCATTTAACAGCCCTGTGCCGCTGGAGAAGCTGGAGCATTATCAGCTGGTTTATGCGTCATCATCACCATATCCCGTGAAGATATTTGAGTACACTGAATGAGGTTGTCCGAGCTTGCCCCATTTAAGGTAGTTGCTGAAGCCATAGGTATAATCACCTCGAGAGAAAAGCTGAAGCAGTTTGTCGCCATTCCTCTCTATAGCAATGCTTTTTACCTGATGCTCAACACCGGGGTTATGGCTCTTTTCGGCTTCTTCTTCTGGATCGTAGTGGCTCGATTTTACACCGAAGCTGAGGTGGGACTTGGTTCGGCCATAATCTCAGCAATGAGCCTCCTTAGCATCATAAGCCTGGTTGGCTTGAATATCTCTCTTGTTCGCTTCCTACCTCACGCTGACAAACCACAGGAATTGATAAACTCCTGCTATACCTTAGGTGGTATCATCAGCCTGGCGGTAGCCGGCATTTTTCTTGCCGGCCTGGGCTTTTGGTCTCCCGCTCTAGCCTTCGTTAACCAAAACGCCGTCTTCGCCTCAGCCTTCATCGTTTTTACGATATTGTGGACGCTACAAAGCCTGGTGAATTACACCTTTGTTGCTCGACGAAGAGCTGGCTTTGTGTTATCCAAAAACACCATTTTCTCAGTGCTCAAGCTTGCCTTTCCCATTCTTTTTGTCCTCTTTTTCCATACCTTTGGCATAGTTGCCTCCTGGGGCATTGCTATGGCGGTGGCTCTCGCTGTTTCTATTTTCGTGTTTTTGCCCAAGGTTCAGGATTCCTATAAGCCGCTGCCGACCCTAAAGCTAAGTTTATTGAAGGACATGTGGCGCTATTCCAGTGGCAATTACTTAGCCGATCTATTTTCGACTTGTCTCCCATTCATTCTGCCGCTGATGGTGGTCAATGTTCTTGGTGCCGAACAAAATGCTTATTTCTATATTGCTTGGATGATGGCTGGCTTGCTTTTTGCTATTCCCGTGGCTATTTCCACGTCACTGTTCGCCGAAGGCTCTCACTTTGAGGATAAATTAAAGGAAAATGTCACCAAATCATTGAAATTCACCTATCTATTGTTGGTTCCCGCAGTCATCGTGCTTATCCTGGCGGGAAAGTGGGTGCTGCTTGCCTTCGGGCAGAGCTATTCCGCTAATGGCTTGCACTTGCTCTGGGTTGTGGGCGTATCGAGTCTGCCATTGGCGCTTACTCATATCTATAGTGGCATACTTCGGGTAACGGGGAGGATAAAGGAATTAGTGGCAATCTGGGGATGCATCGTCTTAGTTGTGCTTCTAGGTAGTTATCTAATTATGCCGGTAACTGGGATAATTGGCATTGGCTACGCCTGGCTTGGCGCTCAGGCCGTGGTAGCTAGCTATATCCTTGCCCGCAGACTTTCCGTATAGCTGTTCTCATTCCGATAGATGGGTGACACGTCAAAGAAAGTTAAAAGGCAAAAATCAAAGGGTAAGATGACAGAGCAAAAATAAAAAAGCAGTCAGCAATCAGCAGTCAGCGGTTAGCTAATGACTGAAGGCTGATAGCTACTAACAGGAAAGCCAAAACTCAAAATACTAAATCCGAAATACTAAACAATATCAAATGACCAAAATCCCAATGACCAAAACGGTTTTGAGTTTTGAACTTGGATATTAGGATTTGTTTAGAATTTAGTGCTTTGAGTTTAGGATTTAACCTGGGGGGTGTCATTGCGGTGAGCTGAAACCCCGAGCGCAGCGAAGGGGCCAGGGCGTGGCAATCTTACGATATTGATTCATCTGCATTAGGCTGCCTATAATGTGAATGATGAATATTACAGTTATCGGTGCTGGCTATGTTGGCTTGGTAGCTGCTTGTTGTCTGGCTAATGCAGGTTCACCGGGTAGCCTGGGTCGACCCTGACGAAGCCAAACTAAAGCTTCTAAGAAGACGGAAGAGCCCCATGTCATCTTTTGATAGCCGTAGCGGCGTAAGTGGTCGTATCGCAGGGCATCAATCGTTATTAGAATAATATTTGGTGCCTCTGTTTTTGCCACCTGCTTCATATGACACAGTAATTCTCCAATTTTTTTATTCTGTCTTTTGGTATGTTTTTCGGCTCTTGGTCAAGTTGCGTGGAAACAGCCAGGTGGTAGTGGAAACCTCAGGGCCATGTTGGGTTACACCATCTGGCTGGTTATCTTCTCCCATACCCTCAAAACCTCTCTGCCATCTTCTGCGGTAACGGGTGGCTCAGTACCATTCTGGATGCTCTCCATGAATTTCCTAATCCCGGCGGGAATTCCTCGATGCTTTCCTTGAATGAAGCTGACACCACCGGCAAAGGTATCCGCTAGTATCCGAAAGCTTCGCTGCAGATTCTCCCTGGCGTATAGAGAGGCGATGCCCTTTCCCATGTCTGTTTTCCCGCCATATGTGATTACCACCGAATTATGCAGGTTTGCGTGTATATTCTTTTTTGTCCCGAAAATATCAATCATCATAAGGCTGGGCCAATTACATGATGAAATGATTGTTCCCACGCCTTTCTCACCTTCCAAAATTATCTGGACTTCATCAAAACGCATATGGTCAAGGTTACCCATTTTCTTGGGATACACTGCGACAGGCTCTATCTCGCCCAAGAATTCCCTGGCGAGGTATATTGGATGAGGTAAAGCATCGCCAAACACTCCTCCGGGCAATTTATGCCACCAGTGGTTTGGGTCTGCAATTATGGGGAAGTCCTGTGGGGGAAAACTTTGCTTAATTTCCACCCTCACTAAATGCCCTATAATGCCTTTGTCCAGGATGCGTTTTATCTTTTGAACGGGAGGTATAAAAAGCAGGTGATGATTGGTGCCCAGTTTCACATTATTTTTCTTCGACACCTGTATCATTTCATCAGCATCCTTGGTATTGAGCGCTAATGGTTTTTCGGTAAAAACATGGCAGCCAGCTTCCATTGCCTGGATGGCTAAAGAGGCATGGGTATCTATTGAAGTACAGACATTTACCACGTCAAGTTTTTCCACATCCAGCATTTCCTTGAAATCGGTGTAGTATTTGCCAATCTTGAATTTTCCTGCAACGCTCCTTGCCAGACCTTCGTTCCTGTCACAAATTGCTGCTAACCTGACGTTTCTGCATTTGAGGAGCGAAGGTATGTGGGCATTCTGAGCTATGAACCCACATCCAACTACCCCCGCTTTCAAAATTCTTTCACCCATTTCTTATTCCCTACTTTTTACTAAGTTTACTCCTAAGCGCTCAGTTAAACTATGTCACCCCGACCCTCTTCGTTTCCTTGACACAGCAACTACAGTTCCTGGAAGAGGGTAACTTTGCGTTAATAAGCGAGGAATATATTTCTCCTCCAGTATTTCATGGAACGCCCCTTTTGAATCGATATCTATTTCCGCTAAGGAGACCAGATAATTTTCTGGAAAGAGCAGTCTTCTGAGTGGAATTTGAATTGATCCAGGAATGGAATGGATTATAGGCGTTAATCTCCATAGCAATTCCCTTCTTAGTATATCTGACCTTCTCAAGAAATCCTGCCCATAAAGTTTTATCTCTGCAAAATACCTCGCTATTAGCTCATGGAGTTCATCTACTGAGAATTCTCTGAAATGGTAAGGATCCCTGGAGCCGAAAGTTGCCTTTCTGTTAGGCGTTGAGCATATAAAGGTGCCGTCTTCCTTGAGCATCCGCTTACAGTCTTGCAAGAAATCTTGATATCTCTCCAGATGCTCGATTGTTTCCAGTGAAACTATCACATCGAAGGAGTTGTTGCGAAATGGCATTTGCTGGGCGTCTAAGCGCAGGAAGGAAGGTCCGTCCTTTGAGTAATGGAGTCTGGCGTATTCAATAGCCTCTTCTGAATAGTCGCACCCAACTACCGTCTTGGCACTCTTGTGTATCAAGTAACTCGAACCGTAACCGTTGCCACAGGCTATATCCAAGACGGTACCGTTAGCAAATTGAGCTGCAAAAACATATCTGCCTATATGTTGCTTCAACCAGAACGCTGACATCCTCTCGTCAGGTATCATCCTTTCTCGTACCTTTCCCATGTTCGTATTTTCCATAGAATGGGGGCTTAGGCAGAATGCTGTTTTTAGTCCAGCAGTTCCTGCACTTCGCTTACCAACTCCCTTTCCCTTCTCTCCAAAGGGAACATCCTGCGAATTCTTTCCCTCGCCTCTTCGCCTTTGTCAGAGTTCAAACCTTTCTTAATTGCCCGCACAGTTGCCCCTACGTCCCCATAAGGGACATAAAATCCGGTATCCCCCATTGCTACCGGGATTCCACAATACTCAGTTCCTACCGGCACGCACTTACAAAGCATAGCCTCACATAATGCGTTCGGAACTCCCTCATATCTCGAAAGCTGACAGTACACTTTAGCCTTGCTATACCATTTAGGCAATTCTGTCTCGGGAATAAAGCCAGGAAACTCAACATTTAAGGATGCCATGGATTTAAGACGCTTAACGGAACCGTCTTCATCTGGACCAATCAAGATGAATTTTGCCCCTGGCAGATAACCTGCCGCTTTAACAAAGGTTTCAAGTCCCTTTCTCCTAATAACACTATCGTTCATATAAGCAACAGTCACCACTACATCTTCCTTTTCTCCAGAGGGTTTCCAAAATTCTGGATTATAACATTCTGGCACCGTTTTGATGTTTTCTCCACGAATCTTAGCATTACTGATAGCATCCTCTTTTAGTGACTCGGCAGTGGTCAATATTCTATCAGCGTGCTTCAAGACAAACTTGACAACTTGGGTATATAGCGGATTCAACATAGCTCCATATCCTATTTCGGGCACCCTGGCTACTTCATAGCCGCCGACGATTACTATGGATTTTTTCCGAAATATTTTTGAAAACAAAACTGCCAGAAAGGCATGCGTGTCAGCAAATTGTGAAAAGGTCAGATCTGCCCATAAAGTTCCTTTCAGGATTTTGAAAATGCTCGGGATGCTACTGACGGACTTCTTGCGGTTGAAGGTGGGGGCAGTTCTTATATCAAAGTGTTTCCTAAGTATCTCCACATCTCTCTCGAGGAAAATGTCACCCTCCGGAAGTGCCAAAATTTTCCTCCTAGCCATCATGAGTTTCCTTCCCCAAAAAACTTCGTAGCCTGAGCCAGTCTTTCCGAATAGTCTCTGTGTTCACCTAGTCCTCTGCTTCTGCCACTGCAACCATAATCCTAGGGGTTTTATATGAACTGTTCCTGACAGAAACTACTTCGTAATTCCTATCCACCATTTCATCAATATCTTCTCTGAAGCCGGGAACACAAGGCTCCCGAGAAACAAGACGATAGAGTCTATATAGGAAACTGCGCATCCTATCCTTACAAAAGACAGTAAAAAGAATATGAGCTGTGCTGTATACCAGTTGCAATTTCATTTTATTCCCCAGGTTGAGTTGCTGTTGGCCATAGGGTTCGACATTCACAAAGTACTTGCTCAATAAATCATAGAACTCCTCGGGGAGAAACTCTCTTACATGATAGGGAATCACGGGTTTTCTAAACAAAGGGCTGTAGACTTTTTTATTCGGAGTGGAGCAAACAAAAATACCTTTCTTCCCAAGGACCCGCCTGCACTCAGCCAGAAATCTATCAGGGTGCTTTAAGTGCTCAATTGTCTCCAGGGAAACTATCACGTCGAAAGAATTATCTACGAAGGGTAATACTTCGGCATCGGAAAGCATGAATTCAACCCTCTCCCTTCCTTTGTTCCAGCTCTTGGCGTCTCTCAAGGCGTCTGGCGAGACATCTGCTCCGATTACTATCTTTGCACCTTTACCGCCTAAATATGTGGTTCCTGTACCTGAGCCGCAGGCTATGTCAAGCACGACCTTGTTTTGAACGAACTTTGAAGCGAAGATGTAGCTATTGATATGTCGTTGGTATTCAGCGTAGGGAATGGCTTCACCAAGATTGATATACTCTGAAATCGCAGGTCTGGCTTCAGTCATTTTGGCTTTTTCTGTCTTTCCGTTCGGGCTGTCTTGTCGGCATAAACAATTCATGCAGGAAACCACAGGACCAGGCAATCGCTAATATCAATGTGGCTAAAGGCATATTCAGCGCCACCTGGTATGATTTAGTTTTAAGGAAAGCAAAGCTCGCTGAGGATATAGCTACAAACAATACCCCACCCAGAATAAAAATCAGGGGAAACCAGGGGTTCAAAATTGCCAGTGCGATGGAGACTATGATGAGGATTGGAATAGTGAGGCCAAGTGCAACTTGTGTGGGAGTGATGGTACCTGATATCTTTCGCTTCATTAATATCTTCCCTAATCCATACCTATACATTTGGGACCACCACTTTCTGGGCGTGGCTCTGCGATAATGATAGACAATTACATCGGGGACATAAAGTAATTTGTGGCCCAGACGTGTGATTCTTTGGTTCATCACCACGTCTTCTCCCTCAAACATATCTTCGTCTATCGGCATCACCCTGCGAAGCACATTGGCTCGATAGATAGCGTTGGAACCATGAGCTCTGGACTCAATGACTTTGTCATACACCCTTGTGGGAGCGCCCCCGCCAAAGGAAAAAGCATAGTCGAAAAGCAGGCCGATAGCTTTACCAAAAGCAGACTCACTTTCTGGAACCAAATTTGGCCCACCTATTCCGGCTACCCTGTCATCCTCAAAATACTTTATGGAGTTTTTGAGCCAATACCTATCCATAACGCAATCAGCATCAGAGAAGGCAATGAATTCACCTTGCGCTGCCTCAAACCCCACATTTCTCCCTGAGACTACCCTTAGCCCAGAATTCGTTATTACCTTCGCTCCATAACTCCCGGCAATTTCTCGAGTTCGGTCTGTGGATAATCCATCCGCTATGATAACCTCCATCCTGTCTTTGGGGTAGTCCAATTCCCTCAGGCTTTTGAGACAATTGTCGATTATATCTCCCGCGTTTCTGGCAGGGATTACCACCGAGACGATTGGTTGAGTTTCTTGATTTTGTTGGGTTGATAGAGTTTGGTTCATAGTTAAATGTGCAACGCTCTAGGTTATAGATTTTACAGTTCGTTGAGTTTGTCTCATGCAACCGATATCTCCAACCTTCATCGCACAATCCTTTTCTTTATGAAATGAAGAAGATTAGTGAGGAAGACTCTCAAATCACCCAATTTTGCTTTCCCTGAGCGAGGTCGGTATTGAATAAGAACCTCCTTCCAGTGACATTTGTTAGAGTAACCGGCTTCAACCTTCATCTCACAAGTCTCTTTTTGAAAAGGTGCAGCAAGTTCGTCGTTCCCACTTTCCATCCGCCGAGCTTCGCTTTTCCGGTGCGGGGCTGGTAGCGAATAAGGATTTCTCTCCAGCGGCACTTAGCAAAATGGCAGGCCTCGATTTTTAGCTCTTGGGAAAGAGGGGTATTCGATGTTAGCCTCAGTTTACTGAGAATGCTTCTCTTGAAAACCCACATCCCTGACTGCGAGTCCTTTATATCAAGTCCAAAGAGTAATCTCATCGTCAAGCTCAAAATTGTATTTCCCACCTTGTTCCTGAAGGACATAGCATTTTTGTCCATGAGGGCAAAGCGGTCAGTTGTAAGAAAATCCAGGTTTTCCTTCTCAAGAATTTCCACCAGCCTGGGAATGTCTTCAACGGGATAAGTGGCATCGGCATCAGCAGTAGCGATTACATCCCCTCTGGCATGAACAAAACCAGCTTTATATGCACTCCCATATCCATGCTTGGGCTCGAAGATAACCTCTGCTCCGGCTTTCTTCGCCAGTTCCCCCGTTCCATCGTTCGAGTCATTGTCCACCACCAAAATTTGGACTTCATAGTCCATCCTTTCAAGCTCGTCTTTGGGGATAGCTCGAATTGTTTGTTCAATTCCATCCCTCTCATTCTGGGCGGGAATTACAATGCTGATTGTTTTCATGTTCTATGTTCTATGTTCTACGTTCTACGTTAGCTTTATTCCCTATTATCTACTATCCATCGGGCTGCTTCAAGAAGATTTTGGGCAGTGTAGTCGGGCATTTGAAGTTCAGGGTTCAAGTTCATGGATTGGGGACTAGGGACTGGAGATTGGGGACTGGGGACTGGAGACTTGGGGCTGGATATTGGGGGCTGAGGGCCAGTGGTTACCAGAGCTGTTTTGCATCCCACGGCTTTGCCAGCATCTATATCCATCTGTTGGTCACCGACCATATAAGAGTTTTTTAGAGCAATGTTATGTTCCTCTGCCGCTTTAAGGAAGAGGGCTGTCTTTGGCTTGCGGCACTGGCAACCATCATCAGGATGATGAGGGCAGTAGTAGATGGCATCCACCCAGGTGCCATATTTTGCTAGCTCATTTTTCATCTTTTGGTGAATCTGAGCCAGGGTTCCCTCAGTAAAATAGCCCCGGGCAATTCCTGACTGGTTGGTGATTACCACAACCTTGAAGCCATTTTCGTTTAGGAGCTTTATGGCTTCAGGGACAGTGGGAAGGATCTCAAAGTCCTCTGGTCTGCGGCAATAAGGGGCATCCCTGGCGATGGTGCCGTCTCTATCGAGAAAGACTGCTTTATTCATCGAGTTTGTTAAGTTTCTTGGGTTTGCTTGAGTTCTTTGCGTGTTTGTCCTTGTTTAGGAGATATTGGATGAAACCAGAGATTAGTCTGGCCACTTCATCAGATTTGGAGTATAGGTCATTGAACTTTTCCTGGTTGATATAGCCTTGATCCAATGCAACATAGAGTTGACTTTGAACCTCGGCTGTTGAGCCCTTAGCAATAAATAAGAATTGAGTAAATTCCTTCGTCGACCTTCTGGAAAATCCCTCTGCTATGTTGGACATTATCGAGACTACCGCACTTTGAATCTGCTCTTTAAACTTATAGTCATTGCCAAAGCCTTTTTTAGACTTTGCAGCCTCGTAGATCATTTTCACCAAAGCCCTAGCTTTCTGCCAAGCTCTAATATCTTCAAACCTCTCTATCTTCATGATGGTTGAGTTCCACTTCTCCTCATACTCTCCCTACAACTGTGTAAACTCTATGAACACCATAAACTCCATTAACTCAATAAACTTTGAACTTCATAATAACTTCTTGTGCTTTACGGTATTTTTCAATGGTGCCAATATCAATGAGATAGTCTTGGGACTTCAGGGCATAGCCATAAATAGGAAGGCTTAGTTCTAGCAACTTGGGGAAGATGTCATAGGCGAAATCAGAGAAGCCTTGAGACGGGATGTAATTAAGGACTTCTTTTTCCAGGACATAGACCCCACCGCTGGCGAGGGACTGGAGTTCTAAGTTCGATGTTCTACGTTCTAGGTTCGCTGTTTTGGGTTTTTCTACGAAGCTCAGGATGCGGCCTTCGGGGCTCATCTCCACTACCCCGACTTCTGTTGGATTTGGCGCCTCAAAAATGACCAGGGTAGCTACAGCCTTTTTCTCTTGATGAAATTTGATCATCGCTGAGAGGTTGAAATTAGTAAGTACATCAGCATAAACTACCGCAAAAGTGTTGTGGAACAAATGCTCCATCCTTTTAACGCCGCCTGCAGTCCCTAATAATTTTTCTTCGGTCGAGTAGAAAATTTTCACCCCAAAGTGAGAGCCATCACCAAGGAAATCCTTGACCTTATTGCTCAGGTGATAGAGATTTATAGCTACTTCTTGAATACCGTGATGTTTAAGCCAGGAAAGCTGATACTCAATCAGAGGCTGCCCACCTATAGGTAAGAGAATCTTTGGCATTTCTAGCGTAAGGGGTCTGAGTCGAGTCCCCTCTCCAGCAGCCAAGAGCATGGCTTTCATTGTTCAATGTTCGATGTTCAACGTTGAACGTTGAACTGCTCAAACCTCAATACCCCTTTGGGTGCTTCTTCATCCATGTCCAAGCGCTTTCAATAATAGCCTCAAGTTCGGGGAACTTAGGCCTCCACCCGAGCTCCTCTTTAGCCCTGCGTGAGCTTGCCACCAGAACTGCCGGGTCTCCTGCTCGCCTGGGAGAGATTTTGACAGGGATTTCAGCATGGGTGGCCTTTCTCGCTGCTTCTACCACCTCAAGCACGGAGTAACCCTCTCCATTACCCAGGTTGTAAGCCCTGCCGCTTAACTGTTCAATCGTTTCCAGTGCCAGGATGTGTGCCTGAGCAATATCTATTACATGAACATAGTCCCGGACGCAGCTTCCATCCTTTGTAGGATAATCCGTGCCGAATAACTTTACTGGTTCTATGTTTAATGTTCTATGTTTTATGTCCTCACTTCCTGGCTTAGAACCTTGAACCTTGAACCTTGAACTTTCAGGTAGAGCAGCTTTGAGCACATTGGGGATGAGGTGAGTTTCGGGGTGGTGGTCTTCACCCAGAAGCTTGGTTGCTCCAGCGGCATTGAAGTATCTCAAGGAAATGTGTTTAAGCCCGTAGGCTTTCCCATACCATTTCAGGATGCGCTCAAACATGAGCTTGGACTCGCCATAGCTGTTTACCGGAAGCTTGCGATGGTCTTCCTCAATAGGAATGCTCTCAGGGTCTCCATAAACCGCAGCGCTGGAGGAAAAGACAAATTTGTAGACCTTGTGCTTAAGCATGGCATCGAGGAGGTCTATCCCACCAACAATGTTATTGTGGAAATACCTTTTGGGGTCAGTCATGGAATATTCCACCACTGTCTCTGCTGCCATATGCATTACAGCATCAATTTCAAATCGGTGAAAGACATCATCAAGAGTCTGAGCTTCACAAATATCAGCCAGGACAAATTCAGCTTCGGGAAGAATGGCTTCTTTATGCCCTTGCTGAAGGTTATCTAAGATAATGACTCTGTAACCCTTATTCAGAAGTTCCTCAGTAACGATACTCCCGACATAACCCACTCCACCAGTGACCAAAATATTCATCTCAAATCCCCTTTCTCAAGCAAGTGGTGATAACGTGTTCCAAAAGAAGGTGGATATCCTCGACTTGTTCCATGTTATGATTGGGCACTACTATGGCTATATCTACAAGTTCCTTGAGTTTCCCTCCATCGAAGCCAATAAAGCCAATAGTGGTAGCGCCTTTAGCCTTTGCCACCTTCACACCATTTAGCACATTTTGAGAATTGCCACTCCCACTGATGCCAATAGCAATATCCCCCACCTCGATAAAATTCTCCAGTTGTTCAGCAAAGATGTTTTCGTAGGCGGTATCGTTTGCCCAGGCGGAAAGAAGGGGGACATTATCGGTCAAGGCAAAGGCTTTTATTCTAGGCTTCCCCTGGGAGATTGCGCCTTTCGAGAGATCAGAGGCAAAGTGGGAGGCAGTAGCAGCAGAGCCACCATTGCCGAAAATATAGACTCTTTTCCTGTTCGCCCGCGCCTGTTCAAGCAGTTCAACAACCTGGGCGATTCCCTCCACGAGGAGCTTCGCCAAAGTGGCACTAACTTCGGAAAGATATTTTTTTATAATCTCAACATATTCTTGATTCATCACTTTTATGTCCTATGCCCTCTGTCATGATACCTAATCCCTAGACTCCAATCCCTAACTCCTAACAGTTTTGAGCACACCTTCTTGCTTCATCACTTTCTCAGCCGCAGCGTAGTAATCTGAAATCTCCGGTTGTTTCCTTGCCCAATCGATGAATTCCGTGGCAGCTTGCTCGATGGAGGTTCGTGGCTGCCAGCCCAGCTTCTTTATTTTAGAGACGTCGGAGATAATATGCCTTACATCGCCAAAGCGAAACTCCCCAGGGATTTCGGATGTGACACCTTTACCCATAACATTCGAGAGAAGCTTACCATACTGTAACACAGAGAGAACCTCACCCCCACCGACATTGTAAACTTCGTAGTTTACAGCATTGCTTTCCATCGCTAAGATATTAGCTGCTGCTACATCTCCCACGTAAACATAGTCCCTAAGTTGCTCACCATCCTCATAAATAATAGGGGGAAGATTGTGGAGTAACCTGCTGGCAAAGATACGCAGGATGCCTGAGTAGGCGTTGTAGAAGCTCTGGCGTGGTCCCTGCGTTATGCTGTAGCGGAGCACTACAGTGGGGATATCAAATCTTTTTCCTAGAGTTAAAGCATAAAGCTCCTGACTATGTTTGGAAACAGCATATTGATTATGCGGGCTAGTCCTAGATTCATCGGTGGGGAGAGGTTGCATCGGTTGTTGACAAGTGGGGCATTTTATCTCCCAATCTCCGCTTTCCAGTTGCTCCGAAGAACGGGGTGAAGGATACTGAATGCCATGCTCACCACAGCGATATTTTCCCTCCCCATAGACTGCCTGAGAGCTTCCCAGAATCACTTTCCTTATAGGAAGCTTTTTCTGTACGATAACTTCGTATATCAGAGCGGTGCCACCATCATTGGTAAAGGCGAACTTGCCGAAGTTGGTAAGATAACCTTGATAGGCGGCAAGGTGAAACACATAATCTACTCCTTGAAGTGCCCTCTCAATATCATCCTTACTTTGGACATCACCAAGGATAAATTCCACATTATTAGGAAGGTAATCAGGCTTCTTTTTTTTAGGATGCACTGGCGACTCAAGGCTGTCTAGGACACGAACCTCATAGCCCCTTTCAAGAAGCAAATCAACAGTGTGAGAGCCAATAAACCCGGCACCACCAGTAACCAAAACCTTCACTGGCTTCTCCTGTAGTTGAAGATGACCTTGCTCCCATCCTGCTCGAAACGGAAGGGGAGTTGCCTGAGTCCCTTAAGTGCTCTGGTAACATCGTCCTGTTTATCTTTGCGACAATAGAAGAGTATAAAACCACCTCCCCCAGCCCCGCTGACCTTACCACCGATTGCTCCGGCCCTGCGGGCAGTTTCATAAATATCGTCAATTGCTGGATTGCTCACCTTACTTGCCAACTGTTTTTTGAGTTGCCACCCCTTATGCAGTATCTCGCCGAATACATCAAGCTCGCCCTCGAAAATGGCATCCCTCGCCTCGAATGCCAGCTTTTGCATTCCACAGAGCACTTCAATACGGCTGCTTATGTTTGCCTTTTGCTCCGACAAGATTTCGCTTGACTTCCTGGTTACGCCAGTATAAAAAAGAAGAAGGTTATCATTTAGTCTCTTCTTATCTTCAGGGGAAAGCTCGATTTTTTCAACTTTAACACCACTCTTGTCAAAGGTGATAAGTCGCATGTTGCCGTAAGAGGCGATATATTGGTCCTGCCTCCCGATAGGTTTGCTGAGAATATCTATTTCTATATGGCACGCCTCCTCAGCCAAGGTTTTCGCTGGCGTAATTTCACCACGGTAAGCATAGAGAGCTTGAAGTAAGCCAACTATGATGCTACTTGATGAACCAAGCCCGGTTCCCGCAGCAGGGATATCAGCAAGAGTAGTGACCTCTATTCCTTTTTCTACACCAGTAATTCTCATTGCCTCTCTCACCAATTCATGCTCCAGCTTATCAAACCTGTCTACTATTTCTTTTTTCGAGTAGTTTACATAAATCATATCATCGAACCTTTCCTTGACGATGACAAAAACACACTTATCAATGCCAGTGCTTAAGACAGCCCCACCGTGATTTACGTAGAAATCGTCAAAATCAGTCCCTCCGCCTAGAAAGCTTACTCGCAGTGGAGTTTGAACCACAATCATTTCTCTCCTCGCGTTCTAAAGTCAATCATTCTGTTACACATTTGCTGAAAACCCGATGCACTCAGGTCTTTGCTGCAAAAAGTCCTGTTACTTTTTTCTTATAGCCTTGGTTGAGAAGGTTGAGCCTATCAGCGATATAAGTGGCGGGATAGGTATAATCGGAATTAATCATGAACACAAAATCGCCGTTGACTGGCTCAAACGCGGTCCTTACTGCCCTACCCTTGTCCCTTCGAGCTTCAGTGATAACCCTGGCTTCCTTTTCACGGGCGATTTGGGTAGTCTGGTCAGTGCTCCCATTATCAACCACCAGAACCTCGACGCTATATCCTGCTTGCTCTAAAGCCTGTTGGGGTATTTCGTCAATGACTTTGCCGATTGTCTCGGCTTCATTAAGTGCCGGGAGAATTGTGCCAACTTTCGCTTTGTTCATTTACCTTATTGTAATTGGAATTAGGGGCATAATTCAATGCAGGCGGCGAAATTGTATACCGTGCTTGTGCGTATTATAATAGAGTAGTATGGCTAGTTTGGTAACCAAAGGAGACTGGCGGAGGGATTTGATTGCCCTCGGTCCCAGCACATTTCTGGGGTTGACTTTGTTTATGTCGGGAGTGGGCAAAATACTGGGGCAACCGATACCTGGTCAAATGGAGTTTGTTGACTTGCTGCTGAAATCCTTGTGGACTCCTACTATGGCTCACCTCATCGCTGATGTTCTTCCTGTAGGGGAGATAATTCTGGGAGTGGTTTTGCTTTTGGGGATATTTACCCGAATTGCTGCTGGGTTATGTCTTCCCCTTATCATTGGCTTTATGGCTAGCAATTCGGTGGCGATAAGCCGGGGGATGGGAGAATTTCCTTCATGCGGCTGTTTCGGGGTGTGGGAGGAGCTTTTCGGGATGGTGACGCCAATGCAAGCAATGGCGTTGGATGTTGTGCTTTTGTTGCTGGCTGTGATTATATTGGTATTTCATCCTAGGGGATTTCTAAATTTTCGCCCCTGGTTTATTAAGGAGAAGGCAAAGGAGGGTGGGTAATGAAGTTGTTATTATGGAAATGGCTGCTCGGTTTAATTGGTCTGGTCATTATTGGCGTCCTTGTCTGCGGTTGCGGCCCAGTTGATCATTCCCCGGTTATCACTGGCCTCGAGGCTGATAAGACGGTATTGCTTCCTTCAGAGGTAATCAATATAGAATGTAATGCCAGTGGTGTTGACGGAGGCACCTTGAGCTACAATTGGTCAATGAGTGGAGGTGCTATTCATGCTCGCGGGAGCGGTGAGTCTGCCGGCTGGACTGCTCCTGTTGAGCTTGGTAATTACACCATCATGGTAAATGTAACGGATGAAGAAGGTAATTGGGCTGTGCGGTCGGTAACCATTCGTGTTCGGCTAAACCACCCTCCGATTATCACCATCCTAAAATTTTGTGACGATTGGATAGTCCCTTCAGGCAAATGTCAATTAGAATGCCTCGCTGAGGACCTTGATAGTGGCGATATTTTGACATATGAATGGGAAGCTGAAGGTGGTAATATTTCGGGCAGTGGTTCACCAGTTACCTGGACTGCACCTGAAGAACCGGGCATATACAACATCACGGTTGTGGTTAGAGATGAACTAGACGCCGAAACCAGGACCTCGCTGCCTATAGTGGTAGCAGCGGAACAACCGGCGCCAGTTATACAAAGCTTAACTGTTACCACCAATATTCCTGCTTATATAAGGCAAAAATCCGGCGGGTACGAAATACTGCAAAAAAGTGAATACTGTACCCTCGAGTGCATCGCCGCTGATCCCAATGATGGTGAACTGCATTATATTTGGTCAACTGAGAGAGGGGGCATCTCTGGGAGTGGTGCCAAGGTTACTTGGACTCTGCCACCCAGCAGCGCAGAGGGATTCGTCATTACGGTGATGGTAGCTGATGGCAGGGGCGGCATAGCCTCTGAGGATGTGACTATTAAAGTAAGAAGCTGCTTCTGCGGTGGATAAACCGAAGAGCAAATACTGATTCTAACTCAGAGGCATGATTCTTACCTTGCCCCATATTCCTATCTTGTCGTCCTTAATGATAATTATGCCATATAACCCCGGGATGTTTTTGGCTTTCTCAATTGCTTGAGGGATATCATCGATACTTTTGATAGTGTTGCCTACGGTAGTAGCTATAGCATCTGCCAGAGGTGTGGAAGGTGAGAGGACGACCACAGCGTCAGCGCAGCCTAGGCTTAAGGAATGCCCCACAGTTCCCGATGAAGTGCATATCCCCAGAGGCGTTTCCTGGGGCTTGATTTCCAGAGCGATTTTGCCAGTAGAGGAGGACTCTCCGGCATAGATGCCCACCAGCCTTTTTTTCGATGTTTTCAGAAATATATCGCCTCCATTTTCTACGATTATCTCGGGCGAAAAGGGGAGTAAATCCTTGCCCACAGCTTCGGCGATGGCGCCAGCCACAGCAGACATGGGACCAATGTTGGCTACTTCACTTGCTGTTGTCATTGCTTTGACAATAGCTGGAGCATTCTGTTCTACTGGATATGGCTCAAGCGTGGTTAAAAATAAGGGGTGGTGCTCGATGTATCCCTCCAGGGAGCGGCGATGTTTTATCACTGATTGGAGCGCCTTGGTTTTGAGGTTGCGTTCTGCTCGGATATACAGGTTGGTCTGTTCTACCACAATATTGAACGAAACCAGGTCGGTGTCTTTAATC
>Ga0209979_1000982_pt1 | contig 33792 bp, 32 predicted proteins | sample AnhtaG_FD_183114 | JGI IMG/M metagenome (GOLD analysis project Ga0209979, IMG submission 183114) | Deep subsurface microbial communities from Anholt, Denmark to uncover new lineages of life (NeLLi) - Anholt_01485 metaG (SPAdes) (version 2) | ecosystem: Environmental > Aquatic > Marine > Oceanic... | reverse complement strand
GCTTGAGGTCGGCTCCTGAGGAAAAGGCTATTCCCGCCCCGGTTAGCACTGCCACCCTGACCGCATCGTCGTTCTCGATGTCCTCAAATGCGCGCTCCAGCTCCTCCAGGGTCTGGCGGTCGAGGCAATTCCTCACCTGGGGACGGTTCAGCGTTATTTTGGCAAATCCTTCCCCCTTCTCCAGGATAATATTAGTGAAACTCATATCCAATCCCCCTCTTAAGGTTATAGCTTAAAGACCTTAACAGCTACCTCTCTAAGGAGTGGGGCCTTAGCCTCCTCCTTGAGGCCCAGGGCCTCGACCTCGTCCCGGCTCCTCTTTTGCTCCACCACAGGCCAATCGCTGCCCCACATTACCCTGCCGATTCCCCGGGTATTCAGATACTGGACCAGAGCCGGGTCCCAGTATTTAGGTGCATGCGCGGTGGTGCCAATGTACAGGTTGGTATAGACTAAGCTGAGGGAGATCAATTCCTGCACCCAGGGCCAGCCAGTATGGCCCGCGACTATCCTGAGATCGGGGAAATAGAGCAGAATGTCCTCCAGGTGGATGGGGCGTCCCGCCTCATTGGGCATCATCTCCAGGGAGTGCCCGATCTGCATCACCACCGGCACATCCAACTCCACACACTTGGCATAGAAGGGATAGTAGTCGCGATGGTTTACCGGTCGCTCATAGCCAAAGGGATGAAGATGAGCGCCCACGAAGCCATATTCCTTTACCGCCCGCTCAAGCTCCCTCACCCCCTCCATCCTGGCGAAGGGATTGATGCCACACAGGCCGGCCAGTCTATCGGGGGCTTTGGCAACAAGTTCGGCGATCTCCTCCACAGAGAAGTTCCACATTAGCTCCTTTCGCTTGAAGGAAAACATCTTCCACGATGGTATGAAGGCCTTCTCCACCCCAGCCTCATCCATCAAACGGGTGAACTCCTCAACCGTGTATCCGGTGAACCGGCCAATTAGTTGCCCCCCACTGAACATGCCGAACTCTGGCTCATCCGCCCAACATCTCTTCATGTACTCCGGGGTAAAGGGATTAACCCAGTAATCGATTGCTTCTATCATATGGCCTCCTTAGGGAAAATGGTGTTCCAAATATACAAGACATGGAACGATTCTACAATACTCGTCCCGTATAGTGTTTCTATCAGTAGCTTGAAAAGGAGAAAAGGTACAGTATTGTCACCAAGGTGACCTTCGATGAGCGACAGACAGGCTTACGGGTAAGACGAAGAACTATATCTTAGATCATATCGGCGATGCCCTGGGTGGTTACACCGCACAAGTAGCCAAAGCGTTTCTCCCTGTGATGCAGAGCCTGTGGGCCAAACACTACTCGATCATTAATGGCAGGGTTGCCCGATGTTGACGATGTTCTATTCTGGTATTTGGCTCAGGGTAGAGCCTTACTATATTCCAAGAGGAGCCTCTCTGCATCCTCGACAATGCCCTCGATGAGTTCCCTGCAGCTCTTTACCCTGTCGATGACGCCCACCGCCAGCGAGCCGCCGCTTATCCTGATCGCTACCTCCGGGTCCCACTCCTGAAATGCCGTTTCCCAATCGATGGCGGTGTCTGGCGACTCCTTGAGCAGCACCAGCTCCAGCTTATGCAGCCACTCGCTGGTAGACATGGAGTCTTTTTCCTTCATCACCTTTTCGTATTCCTCCATCCTGGGAGGGGCCAGCGCCCGATCGCGAAATACGGGGTCCCACGGCTCTCCTTCCACCAGGGTCTGCTTATATCGATCGGAGATGGGGCATTCCTCGGTGGCCATAAAAGCGGTGCCCATGTAGACCCCCTCAGCGCCCATGCCCAGAGCGCCGAGAAAGCCATGGGCATCCCCGATGCCGCCAGCGGCAATCACCGGAATCTTCAGAAGCCTTACCGCTTTGGTAATCGTGATGAGTGTTGGGAGCTGGCTAATGTTCTTAAATCCGGCTCCCTCCAGCCCCACAATGACCACAGCATCGGCACCCTGGCGCTCCGCAGCAAGGGCGTGCTTGATCGTAGCCACCTTATGAATCCACTTCAGGCCAGCCTCGTGTATCCTCTTTCCGTGATCGTCGGCACGGTAGGCTGCGGTGAAGATCACCGGGATCCCCTCCTCGATGGCTACCTCCCTCATCTCATCGATTTGCGGGCAGAGCCCTATACTGAGGTTCACCCCGAAGGGGTTATCGGTCATGGATCGAGCCTTCCTGATATCCTCCCTGAGCTGCTCCGGGGTGCGTAGGGCACCCGCCGTTATGATACCTAATCCCCCGGCATCGGAGACGGGGGCGGCGATGGCCGAGGTGCCAAAGCCGCCGTAGGCCCCCTGAATTATGGGGTACTTGCTGCCTAAAATCTCTGTGACTCTAGTTTTCCATTCCATTCTTCCATCCTTAGTCTAGATTTTGAAAGTTCTCTCGGATTGCCATGCTGCCAAGCCGAAGTGCGACGCTTTTCGGGCCTTCTTTGTCATTAGCATAGATTATCATGGATCGGTTGATTAGTAAAGTTGCCTCCTAGGGTTCAACGGCTAATTTACCCGGGTTCATTATGTTATCGGGGTCGAGAGCGCTTTTTATGGCCCTCAGCACCTCTAGTCCATAGCCCAGTTCCCGGTCCATAAGATGGGCTAGTCTGACCCCGACCCCATGGCAGTATTCCATGGAGCCGCCCATGTCTTGGGCCAGCGCCAGCAACTCATTCACTACCCCCTCTATCTTGGCTACCGCCTGGCTCTCACTAAGTGCCATGCCCACCATGACCAGTGAAAATAGCTCGGGCCGGGTCCAGATGGCGTACTCCACTAGATGGGTGTGGTGCCTGGAAAGTATCTCCGGGCAGCGCCTGCGATACTCCGCAACCCGGGATATGGGCAGGGAGACATGAACGAAATCGTATTTCAAATTCCTCAGCAAATTGCTGAGGAGGCCATAGCCAAGGGGGAAGAGGGGGCTTCGATAATACCTTTCGGCAATCCGATGTCTTGTATCCCAGAAGTGTTGCGCCTCTTTAGCCTTTAGGCTGTGGGCCCCGTATTCCTGGCAAATCCGTATCGCCCGTCCCTTCTGAGCTGCCACCTCCTCCCTGAATCCCTCAAAGCCCAGGTAAAGCGTGGCAGGTGGTGAACCGGGCGATAAGACGCGACGCAGCATCCGGCCGGGCAGCGATGGGTTCATTTCGCTAAAGTCAACCAGGGCCGGCGTTAGCCCGATAGCGAACATTTTTACTATGGCACCAAACCCGTCCTCGAAGCTGGAAAATCCAAAGGCATGTACCGCTCGTTTCTCGGGCATGGGGAATGCCCGGAGCATCGCTTTCGTGATTATACCGAAGATGCCCTCAGCGCCGATAAACAGGTGGTTCTGGGAGATGCCGGTAGACGACTTTGGGATGCCCCTCGTCTGGAGAACCCTCCCATTAGGGAGCACCACCTCCAGGCCGAGGACCTGATCCCCCATGGACCCATACTTGGCACCACGGTACCCTAGGCCATCGGTGGAGATAGCTCCGCCGACAGTGGCAAAGGAAATGGTCCAGGGATCGTGACCCAGGATCAGCCCCTTCTTATTGAGCTCCTCATCCAACGTCTTGAGAACAACCCCGGCCTCAACGAGTGCTGACCCGTTCTGCTCGCTTATGCTTAGTATCTTATTCATCCCTTTCAGATCGATAACGATACCCTCCTTAATAGGAAGGACTCCGCCCATGAGCCCGGTGCCACCGCCGTAGGGGACTATGGGCACCTTCTCCTCAGCCGCCAACTTGACTATGGCCGAGACCTGCTCCGTCGATGTTGGCCTCACTACTATCTCAGGCCTGGAGTCTAGCTTCTGGAGATCGTGAAAGCCCCTGGAGCGCCGAAGCGCATCCTTTGAGTAACGTTCCAGGGCTGCTGCATCCTGGGAGACGCCTTCCGGTCCCAAGATGGCTATCAGGGATTCATAGATCTTTTCCTTACCCGTCATATCTCCTCACCCCGTATGTGGAAATATAAGTTAAAAAGTGGGGCGATGTCAAAGAGGTCTATGGGTGTACGTTATTGACAAATAGAGTCTAAGGTGCTAAATTGATGGTGAAATAGGCAAAGGAGGTTGGCTGAGATGGCTACTATTGGTGAGGAAAGGGTAACATTAAAAGTAAAGGAGCAGATGCCGTTTCAGATCAAGTCGACCAGAGGTCGTGGCAGATTGGGGGAGAGGACTGGGGGGACCGCATATCGTGCCGGGATTAAGATTTGCGTGGAGCGGCCCCGCCTGGTAACCGAGTCCTACAAGGAGACCGAGGGCCAGCCATATGTGCTGCGCCGGGCTAAGGCACTAGCTAAATATCTCGATAACATGACGGTATATATTCAGCCCTGGGAACGGATTGTGGGCAATTTTGTCAGCACCCCCGATTCCATCCAGCACTACCCTGAACTCTTCTGGCGCTGGCTTGAGAAGGCCATCGACAATGAATATACGGTGATGGTCACCGATGAGGAGAGGGAGGAGCTCCACGCGATTCACAAGTATTGGCGCGAGACGGCGGTTCATGGCAAGGAAAAGTCATTGCTCCCTGAAGACGTGCTGCCCTACTGGAGTTTTATCAACCATGGGGCATTCTTCTGGCTGCATGGCGGCCGTACCGGCGTACCGAACTATGATAAGCTGTTCAAGGTCGGCCTGAAGGGCATCATACAGGAGGCTAAGGATAGGTTAGCGGAATTATCGTCGGACCCCAACTTCTATATCCAGGCTGAAAAATACCTGCCGCAGAAGCATTTCCTGGAGGCAGCCGTAATAGCCCTTGAGGCTGGCTGCAGATGGGGAAAGAGGTATGCCCAGAAGGCTCAGGAACTGGCTGGCGTTGAGCAGGACGAGAATCGTAAAAAGGAGCTGCAGCAGATTGCCGAGGTCTGCGATTGGGTGCCGGAGAACCCGCCGCGCAACTTCCACGAGGCTTTGCAGTGCTACTTCTTCGTAACCCTGATCACCCGGGTCATCGATCTCCAGACCCCTGGATTGGGCGAGAGGATCGACCAGATAATGTACCCCTTCTACAAGAAGGACAAGGAGGGCGGGAGGATAACCAGGGGTCAGGCCCAGGAGCTGGTGGAGTATGTGTGGCTCAAGATGAATGAATTCGGCGAGCTAATGCCGCCGGCGATGGGGATGGGGGCCGGTGGCAGTGTGGTCACGGCACGCGTGACCACCATTGGAGGCCAGACCGCCGCCGGTAACGATGCCACCAATGAGATGAGCTACATAATTCTAGATGCCATCAAATCGATAAACCTGGCGGAGCCATCGGTGGCCATCAGGCTTCACAAGAACACCCCCCAGGAATTCCTGTATGCGGTCACCGATGCGTTGCGGCAGGCTCCGGGCGTCTTCTCCCTCTTCAATGACGAGATGATGCTACCCTACCTCACCGGCTTTGGCCTACCTTTGGAGGATGTTCGGAATTATTCCACCGAGGGCTGCATGAGATGGATTATACCAGGGAAGGCCATGAGCTTCCGAGCCCTGGGCGGCATGTTCGCCCTGCCCCGGTGCCTGGAGTTGGCCTTCTATCAAGGGGTGGATAAATTCAGCGGGAAGCAGATCGGAGCCAGAACGCCCGACCCCGCGACCTTCACCTCCATCGATGACGTGATCGAGGCCTACTTTACCCAGGTGAGGTTCTTCGTCGGGAAACTGGTCACCATCAACAACTTCGTGGAGGTCCTGGACAACGAGTATCTGCCCCAGCCCTTCCTATCCGCTCTGATGGACGGCTGCATTGAGAACGGCCAGGATTGCCGGACATACAAGTATTTCGCCAATACCATCTTCCAACCCATTGGTCAGGTAACCGTGGTCAATTCGCTGGCGGCGGTGAAGAAGCTGGTGTTTGAGGACAAGAGGGTTTCCATAGCCGAGCTAGCGGACGCCCTTAAGAACAACTGGGAGGAGAAGGAAGACCTTCGCCAGATGTTCATCAACGAGGCCCCCAAATTCGGCAATGACGATGACTACGTCGATCTGCTGGCGCGGGATGTGTACCTGAGGACGACACAGACAATAAGGAGCTTCAAGAACATTTACGGCGGCCCCTTCATGGAGGATGGCACTGGCGGCTCCACCTTTTACACCGGCAGCGTTCTTACCGGGGCAACCCCGGATGGCAGGAAGGATCGCGAGTATTTCAATGATGGCACGATCTCCCCAGTCGCGGGCACGGACAAGAAGGGGCCAACGGCGGTGCTGAAGTCCGTGGCCAAGATAGACCATGTCGGAACCTTCACCCACCTGTTCAATCAGAAGTTCCTGCCCCAGTATCTGGAGGGCGCTAACAGGGATGCCTTTGTTGCCTACCTGAGGACCTGGGTTGACCTGGGCATCCATCACGTTCAGTTCAACATCTTCGACCGTGAGATGCTCCTGGACGCCCAGCAGAACCCGGAGAAATATGCAACTCTGGTGGTGAGGGTCGCTGGGTACAGCGCCTACTTCGTCGATCTGGACAAGGGGCTCCAGGATCAAATCATCGCCAGGACCGAGCAGGGCTTCTAATAGGGAAACCGTTTAGCCAAGCAGGCGATGTCAGAGAATGACATCGCCTGCTTTTTAATGTTATGCCAGAGCAAGCTCTATCCGACTTTGGTTTTATCGCTATCCGTCTCTGTAACCATCATGGATAGAATAGCTTCTGCGCCTCCTTCTTGAGCTCGGCTCTGAAATCGGGGTGAGCGATGGCGATGAGCTCACCCGCCCGCTCGCGGAAGGTCTTCCCCATGAGCTTGGCGATGCCATGCTCGCTTATCACATAGTCGGCCCAGTAGCGGGGTATGGTCACTGTCGTCCCCGGCTCAAGGGTGGGCACTACGTTTGAGATGGTTCCCCCCACGGCGCTGGACCGCATCAGGCTAATGGCACGCCCCCCGGGAGCACGAAGGGCCCCGGTGTGGCTCTCTGGCTGGCCCCCTGGCCCGTTAACGATCATGGTGCCAAAAATGGTCTCGGAGTTTATTTGGCCGGAGAGGTCGATGGATATAATGTTGTTGGTCGCGGTCATGTTCTCGTTCCTGTGGTAGGTGTTCCACACATAGGAGGCGTCATAGAGTTCAAACATGGGGTTATTGTGGATGATGTCTCTTGTCTCAAACTCATCGCAGCCGTCCCAGGTTGAGGCTATCGCTTTCCTAGGATGGAAGTTCTTATACTTCCCGGTGATTATCCCCTTGTCCACCAGCCTGGCAACCCCCCGAGCTGCCATCTCCGAGTGATAGCCCAGTTCATGCGCATGATCGTAGGCACCCAGTTCGGGCATATATGCTGAGGGGGTGCCGACCCCGGTCTGGATGCAGTCCCTATCCCTGATCAAGCTGGAGAGATAGCCAGCGATGGCCTTCTCCTCCTCGCCCGGCTCGATCAGCGCCAGGTAGCTGGGGATCATGTCTACTAGCTCAAGAGGGAGCAAAGTGGCCAAGGGGAGTATCGTCGCCCGCATTCGGGGCCCGATTTTATCCGCGATGGGGCGGATCTTAGCCTGCCTTTCCGGCTCCATAGCGGCCAGGGCCGCCTCCAACTCGTCGTCTGTAATCAGCTTGCGGGTATTTTCGACAAAGGCATCGATCTGGGAGACATGGATGAAGATATCGCCAAAGGTTCGGTACATGGTATCCTCGATCTCGGCGATAATCCTCTTAGCATGCTTGACACAGGTTTGCTTGTACCACAGAGAGGTGCCAAAAGTGCAAAACCCTCGCTCGTTGGGAGCGGTCACCCTGACCATAAGGTGGTCTATCGGCTTCGTCTCCCCCGGCCTTCTCTGCGAATCAAGTATATGTCCCGCAGCGCTAATGGCCATTGGTATATACTCTAGCCTTCTCTCCTGCAGGCCGAGCCGGGCAACGCCGGCATAGTTCCAAATGGTAACCGGAAAGGAATCCTCATAGCCGGGGTTGAACCAGCCCATGGGATAGACAGGGGCGCTCACATCAATGTGCACCCCCTTCACCTCGTCCTTTCGCAGTGCAAGTGTGTTTGTCAGAAGCTCTGGGGGCTCGGTTAGCGGGATGTGGACCCGATCCCCGGATTTGATGGGCTTAACCGCCTCCTCCGCCGTCATCAACTTACTTTTATACTCATCTTGCCAGTCCATGCTTCCTCCTTGTCTCTACTATTTTCTGTGGCGGATGTTAGGCTATACCACTATCTATCTTTGCTTTCATCCGCACCTCACTTCACTAGAACAGTGTTGACCCAAAGGATTGGCCTATTTGGACTCTGCTCCTAGCTTATATCCCTCCCGCAATGCCTCCTTATTAACCTCAAGCACGGTTACCCCGATGCGCACCTCCCCTTTCCTGCCCAGTCTCTTATCGACCTCCTCCTCGATCACTTCCAGGGGGAGCACCTTCGTTGCCCCGATGTATGCCCCCAGCAGCACCAGGTTACCCGCTTGAATATTACCCATGCGGGCTGCTATTTCCATGCCAGGAACCTCCAGCCTCCTGATATCCTCCCTTTCAAGCTTAAGGCCAAATAACTCAGCCACCTCGTGTAGCCCAGCGCTCTCCGTAATCAGCAGCCCACCGGGCTTCACTCTGTTTTCATAGGGCTTTGCCTGACTGGAAGCGATGGCTATCGCAGCATCGGCCTGGGACAATATGGGGGAGGTGATCTCATCATCGGAGAGGATAACAGTGCATTCGCATTCCGAGCCGCGCATCGCTGCCGCATAGGTGGGGGACCAGGATACGTACTTGTACTTCTGCATAGCTGCCTTGGCTAATAGCAGGCCGGCCAGTAGCACCCCTCTACCACCGGTTCCGGCCATTATCACCTCAGCGGTTTTTCCCATAGCACCCTCCTAAAGATTTCACTAAAGCGAATGTCTAATCAATATGATCGACATTCTTGAACTCCCCCAGGGGAAACTCAGCCATTGTTTTCTCCTCGAGGAACTCGAGGGCTTCTATAGGCTTCATATGCCAATCTGGGGGACATACCGCCAATATCTCCACAAAGCTGAACCCTACATCATCTATCTGCTTCTGGATGGCGGTCTTCACGTATTTCTTGGTTCGGGTGTAGTTAGCCGGGCTATTAAGCACGGTGCGGGCACAATAGGCCACCCCTTTTATGTTAGCCAGGATCTCGGGAACATGGACTGGATATCCGAACCTCTTGGGATCCCTGCCCTTAGGGCTTGTGGTGGTTACCTGCCCTATCAGGGTTGTAGGTGCCATCTGCCCACCGGTGGTTCCATAGTTACCATTGTTTACCATGAGGCAGGTAAGCCTCTCGGCACGAACGGCGGTATTGATCAGATACCCCATTCCAATGGCGGCACAGTCCCCATCCCCTTGTGCGGTGACGATTATCGGTTTCTCGAACAGGGCGTGCTTGATGCCGGTGCCCAGGGCCAGGGCCGGCCCGTGAGGAGCACCTATGGCATCGATATCCATTACGACGAAGGTGCCCATGCCACAGCCTACACCGCCAATACCTATGAAATCCCCACCGATGCCCATTTCATCGATAACCTCGGCCAATATCTTCTCAACAAGCCCGTGAGTGCATCCAGGACAGTGGGCAATGGAAATTGGCATCAATTTTGGCCTTCCGTAAACCTTCTCTTTTTCCATTGTTTTTATACCCCCAGCATCTTTTTGGTCTCTTCGAGGACTCTACCGGGAAGGATCATCCCCCCCGGCGAGGTGTTGTGACGGTCGAGTATGCCCACAAAGCCAACATCGCTTCTTCCCTCTACTGCATAGCGGACATCCCAAAGCATCTGCCCCAGGTTATCCTCAGCCACCAAGAACTTACATCCCTCTCTGGCCTTCTCCCTGATTATGTCATAGGGGAAGGGCCAAAGGGTTATCGGACGGAGGAGTCCCACCTTGATGCCTTCGGAACGTGCCATGTCAACCGCTTTCCTCGAGACCCGGGCCACATAGCCAAAGGCGACCACGATTAGTTGGGCATCCTCTGTCTTGTAGGTTTCATACCTGACCTCGGTTTTCTCCATCTGCTCCCATTTTTCGCCCAGCTCCTTAACGGCCAGCAGCCAGGTGGAGGAGAGCAAATCGGTTATCACAAAGGTTTTTCTCATCGGGCCACAGAAGCTGATATTCCTCTTGCCCTCCTTTTGCTGTGCTTTGCCTCTCAGGGCCCAGTCCTTGTCCGGTAGAGGACCGAAATCGAGAACCTTTCTCTCCAGGATCTCCGCAGTCTGCCCGACAATGGCATCGGTCAATATGATGGTAGGGTTCCGCCATTTATCGGCGAGGTAGAAGGCCAGTTGCATGAGCTCGAAGGTCTCCTGAGCCGATGTGGGGGCGAGGACGACATTCTTATACCCGCCGTTGCCCCCACCCCTGGTGACCTGAAGGTAATCCATCTGGGAGTGTTGGGTGCTACCGCCCCCAGGACCTCCTCGCTGCACATTGACGATGACGCACGGAAGCTGGGCTCCCGCTGAGTGGGAGAGCGACTCCTGCATAAGGTCGAAGCCAACGCTGGAGGTCGAGGTCATCACCCTAGTCCCAGTCATCGCCGCTCCCACCAGCATGTTCATCACCGCCATCTCGCTCTCCCCCTGTATGAAACGGCCTCCCCTCTCGGGCAACTCCCGGGCAAACCACTCGATAACCTCATTCTGGGGGGTTATCGGGTAACCGTAAAAATGCAAACAATCAGCGGCTATCGCACCCCAGCCAATTGCCTCGTTGCCCTGAACCAAGACCTTCTCCTCTTCCACAGCTTTCACAACCATGACCGATTCAACCTCCTAATTCAAAATCCAAGGTGAAGATGTAGATTATACCTTCTGGGATAACGTGGTTGCAGAGCAGCCCTCCCTGTTTCCAACTAGTGGCTTAATCGGGAAGGGGAAAGATGCGTAAGCTTATCATATTTCCTACACCCAGTCAAGGTTAATGACGGCTCTTGGGGACGGTAGCGCGCGTAGGCCAAACACAAAGTCCCTTTTAACGGTTGGTGAGCACTGCCACTCCGTAGCCACCCCCGGGACCAAATCCCCTACCGCCGAAGCCACCGCAGAAGGTGCTGCCACCGCTCCCCATGAAGTGGGTTAGTGCCCACCCTGCTTCGGGAACTTGCCGCCCCTCTGCCTGTCCTCTAAGTTGGTACACACTCTCTACCACCTGGGCCAGATCACTGGCACCCAGAGCAAAGCCATTGGCCACAAGCCCACCATCGGTATTGACCGGCAGCTCTCCGCCCAATGCGGTGACCCCTTCATCTATCAGTTTCCCACTCTCTCCCCGGCCACACAAGCCAAGGGCTTCATAGCTAATTAACTCGTTTATGGGGAACATGTCGATTACCTGGGCGACATCTATGGTGCTCCTTGCTCGGAAGAAGGGGTCTATCATTCTGTAAGCCTGCCTGGCGGCCCTCTCAGTTGCCTCGTAGGCAGATTCCAGGTAGGGAACACCGGCCTTGCCACTGGTAATGGCCATTCCAGCTATGCGCACAGGTTTATCGTGGTAGTATACAGCTTGCTTTGATGGGCATAGTATGAGGGCCGCTGCCCCGTTTACTATAGGGGAGCACATGTACTTAGTCAGGGGATCGGCTACCATTTCAGAGTTTAGGACGTCGTCTAAGGTCACATCCTCTTTGAGCATTGCGTGCGGGTTCAGAGTGCCGTTCTTGCGGTTCTTGACCACCACCTTTGCCAGTTGCTCCCCGGTCGTGCCATATTCCTTCATATGGCGTCGGGCAAGTTGAGCGAATAAGCGCGGGTATAGGGGATGCTCACTCTTTTTAATGGTCCATGCCTTTCCTGTTGCATGGGTAAAAAGGTCGCCCTCCGGTATTTGTTCCTTGCTGAATAGAGCCCCAAAACCCCCGCCGCCGGAAAAGCTGGCTCCACTGCATACAAGCACAATATCGTATAACCCGGAAGCGACGGCATGCCAGGCACTGTTGAAGGTCGTTATGCCAGTGATGAATCCGTTCTCTATGTTAAAAACCCCTGGTCCCAGCAATCCCTCGCCCATCACCATCATCTGGCCCACATTGGCCACCGTGGTAGTACAGCCGCAGAACATAACCTGAATATCCTCCTTCTTAAAGATGCCCTCCCCCTTAACGTCTTCCAGCGCTTTCTTGATTGCCTCTCCGGAGTGGTGTAGAAGGCTCCCTTCCATGGAGAAGTCAGATTTGCCGGCACCGATTATCGAAACATCTCTCATCTTCTTAACCTCCTATTATAATGGGGGTCCCCCACAAAATCGAAGATTTTGTGGGGAGCAATTACCAGCCTCGCTTAAAGATATTGACAATGTAAGCCATGCCAACACCCATGCCACCACCCATGTTGTGGTGGAAAGCTACCTCGGGAATGGGTCTCACCTGATTATGAGCATCCCCTCTCAGTTGGTGGACAAGCTCATAAATCTGTGCTCCGCCGGTTGCCCCCAGGGGATGCCCTTTGGAGATCAACCCACCATCGGTGTTTACCGGGAGATCGCCACCCAGGCACGGGTGACCATCCTCGATCCACTTCCCAGCTCTGCCCATCTCACACCAGCCAAAGCTTTCATAGTGCATCAGCTCGGCAATGGCGAAGCAATCATGCACCTGAGCCACACCGATATCGCTGGGGCCGATACCGGCAAGCTTATAGGCCTCTCTGGAAGCCCTTATATTGGGGTCCCACCCGCTCTCCAGTTGCGGTGTTCCCCTGGCTGTTTTTAATGTAGAGGCGGCTATCTCCACTGGCTTATCTTGGAATTCCTTTGCCATATCGGCGGCACACAGTATGATGGCGGAACCACCTGTCGATGTCGGGCAGCACATATACAAGGTGAGAGGGTCAGCGATCATCTTCGCATTCAAAGCATCGTCTATAGTCAGTGGCTCCCGATACTGCGCTTTGGGGTTATTTCTGGCGTAATCCTTCGATTTGACGGCAACCATAGCTAGGTGTTCTCTTGCCGTCCCGAACCTCTCCATATGGAGCTTGGATTGAGCGGCAAACATCTGTGGGACCGGGTCGGCACCCTTCTTGGTTGACAACCGACCCGACTCATCTATCGTTAGCGCCCCGCGGCCCAATTTCTCGGCGCCGACTTGCAGGACAATATCGTGGATGCCTGAGGCTACATCATGGTATGCTGCTATGAAGGCACAGGTGCCACTGGTGCACATATTTTCCCAATTGGAGACGGGTACACCGGTTAGGCCTTCCTCGCCCATCTCGTCCTTCACCCGGGCCATAATTCTTTGACCCAGCATTGGCGCTCCAGCCGCATTGCCGCAATATACCGCTTCTATGTCCGATAGCTTGAGTTTCTTAACATCCTTAAATACCTCATGAATCGCTTGGGCCCCAATGTCGGTGATACTTTCGGGTCGGTGCCTAAATTCTGTCATCCCGACCCCAATTACACAAACTTTTCTCATCGCTTCGCCTCCTTATTTGTTTTTGGCCAGGCTACATCATTCTTTCCAGTTTTAGCTTCTCCAAGATCACCGTAAGTAGAGGTAAAAAGTCTTGGGCTTTTTCCATATCCCCTTCATCGCCCTCCCGCCACATTTGGATGCCGCCGCCCATAAATCCGGAGAGAACATCGTCTTTTCCCGACAAGATCGAGAGCAGCTTTTCCGTTGACATATCGACAAAGAAGTCTCTTTCCTGACCTAGCCCTGGGCTAAACGATATCGTTCCATCCTTTATCTGCACCGCCAGTTCTGCGATGTTGCCCAATCTTACGTTGATGGTCATGTCCCCCGTGGCTGCCAATTCATTCTTAACCTCTGCATCTGAAGAAACCACCTGTTGCACTATTTGGGGCAAGTATTTGAGGACGAAACCGGTCCCCTTGTCGGTGTCAACTTCCTCTATCTCCGTTATCCTCTTTTCCAATAGACTACCCAGTTTCGCAACAAACTGCGGCATTTCGGTAACAAGGTCATCGTAGCTGAGCGAGGTGAGCTCATCCATTATTTGAGTCATAACCCCTGAACCGATAAGCTTTTTCTCTGTATCTGATTTTGCCAGTAGTTCTTGCACCATAAATACCCCCTAGCCAAAATTCTCTATCTGAATATACCATACATTCCCTTTATACCGCTACTACTCTTTATCAATTGTAAGACTCACCGCACATCTCTGATTGTCATTTCCGTTCGTGATTGGTTGCGTGTTTGGATCATTATAACATCCTTGTTTTATACAACCATCTTGTGGAGGCTCTTCAAGATCTCCTTCGCTTCGCCGATTGTTCGATCTATGAGCTCTTTCACGGTAGGAAGGTCATCTATTCTGCCGGCCACCTCCCCACCAGGGAGGAGCGCCTTCTGCTCATCGCCAGCGAACAGTTTACCAAATCCTTGTAGCTCCTTCATCATCACCTCAGGGGCCACGGTGGTGAGGTCATCGGGCTGACCAAGGAATAGTCCCGGGGCTTTTGTTACCGTAATCTCGGTAAGCTCCATGGATGCTTCGTTCTTCAGATATCTCCCGGGACCTACAATTCCCCTGGCCACTATTGTATCTCTCTCACCAACTTTCACAATGTAGTCCTTCCAGAACTGCATAAAATCGCTTTCCCTGGTAGCCAGGAATCTGGTGCCCATCTGGACCCCCACAGCACCCAAGGCCAAGGCGGCCGCCAGTGTGGCACCATCGCAAAATCCGCCGGCACCGACAACGGGGGTGCTCACCGCCTTGACCACTGCAGGAAGGAGAACCATGGTATGAACGGGCTCCCAAGCGATATGCATCCCGCCCTCATGGCCGGATGCAATTATCACGTCCACCTCTGCCCGCTCACACCTCTTGGCATGGCGCACGGAAGGGATCACATGAAACCACTTGACCCCCGATGGTTTTATGGTATCGGTCCATGGTAGAGGGTCGCCGGCTGAGGTCACTATTACCTTCAGCCTCTCTCTCAACTCCGGGTCTTCGCTCCTGACATCGATTACCGCTTGGATTATCTCTCTTGCCTGTGTTATCACTTCAGCGGATACCAGGCAATTCACACCAAAGATGCCCTGCGACTCCCTAGTGTCCTCCTTAATGCGATGGAGGACTCGCTTCATCATCTCATAGGTCGTCCCGATCTCGCCACCGGTAAGCATCTCTAATAGCTGTGGCGCCATTGATCCGTAGCGAAAGCCACTGGTACTAATGATCCCCAGTGCCCCGGCATTTGCTGCCGCTGTAGCCAGGCTATTGGTGCTAAAGGGCCCCATCCCGGCCTGGATTATGGGGTGCTTTATCCCCAGCATGTCGCAGAGCTGTGTCTTTATCATAGGACTCCCCTTTCCGATGACATTGTGATGCCTCTATCTACCGCTGAAATCCCCGGTGTAGCCCCCCTTCTTGCTAAACATTCTACTCCACTGCCAGCTCTTTTTCAAACCATTTGATCTGAACCAGATCACCCCTTGGAATTGGAGAGAAGGTCAGCGGGTGTGCGAGTTCAGCATACAACTTGGTGGTGCTCCCTCCTTCTCAGTTGCCTGGAATGACTGGGAGTGCTCTTGACACCGGCCTAAACTGGCAAAGTATAATACCCCCTCTGGGAGCGGTGAACCCAGGCTCGTATTTGGTCACTTGAGCCTGGCGGAGCTAGTAGTGAAACCGACCAATTTGTGTTGGTCGGTTTTTTGCAACTGGGGGGTGAGGAGGAGGATTTCTTTGAGGAGCACTCCGCTCTACTTCTAGGATTGAGGGAGGCGCTGATAATCAAACACAAAGTGTAGCATTGATTTGTTGCCAATACTTGGTCACTTAGGCAACAAGGAGCTAATAGTGAAACCGACACTTTGGGCAATGTGCTTGGGTGTCGGTTTTTTGGTTGCTTCAGCATATTCTACTGGAAAGAGGATTTCTTCCCTTGTGGCGGGGCGTGGAGGCGGAAAGATAGCGGACAAGTTAGAGGACCATAATGAGGACTGGCGTACTGAGGATGGAGGCTGTAATACTGATAGCATTGGTAGCATCAATAATTGCTACCAGCTGTGCTGTATTCTCCCCAGCCTTCCCGCTGTATGAAAAGAGCCCCGCTTACGCTGAACGCACTGAGCAGGTGAGCATCACGGAAGAGGCGGAGTGCCCCGATTGCGCGGAATGCCTCGAGCCGGTGAACCCTACGGAAGATGAGCTGAAGCGGTTTCTCAGAGAAGACACAACGAACATGAACCCGAGGTCCGACGATTATCTGTGCCTGCACTACACCAGGGATTTTGTGGCCAACGCTGAGGCCGCGGGCTATCGAGTTGGAGTGGCGTTCCTCAACTTCTTCAATGGCCAAGGGCATAGCATGGCAGTATTTGAGGTTGATGGTGAACTGGTTTTCATCGATGTGGAGAAGGATAGCTTTGTAATAGGGGAAGAGACGCTCCACCTTGCCTTTGAAGCTCAGGGACGTCGTATTAGGCACCTAGTGGTGATTTGGTGACATGGAAATGCGATGATGCTATAGTAATATTTAGGCCCCGATCACCCTGACCTTGATCACCCCCCCCAATGGAAAAGGGGGGTGATCTCTATTATGAGACTAAGCTGATCTGGAGAAAGGATTTACACTGTGCCTGAGTTATGCTATAATGCGTTGTCTAGCATGGAAAAGGACAAGAAGCAAACGATTATAGAGGGTTTCCGACTTCACGAGGAGGACACCGGCTCCCCGGAGGTTCAGGTTGCCCTTCTTACCGAGAGGATAAATCAGCTCACGGAGCACCTAAGGGCTCATCGCCACGATTACCACTCCGAACGCGGGCTTCTCGGTATGGTAGGGCAACGACAGCGGCTGCTCAGATACCTCAATGAGGTCGATCCAGAGCGCTACCGTGCGCTGATTAAAAGGCTTGGTCTGCGAAAGTAAGCCCTCGGAGACTACGGAGGTTCAACCTACAATGCAACACATTTTTGACTGTGTAGTGGGAGATAAAACTCTCACTATCGAGACTGGTAGACTTGCCGGCCAGGCAGATGGCGCAGTCACGGTGCGCTATGGCGACACACTGATATTGGTTACCGCCTGCGTCTCGAGTGAGCCGCGGGAGGGGGCCGATTTTCTGCCTCTTACTGTGGACTACGAGGAGAGGCACTATGCCGCAGGGAAGATCCCCGGGAGCTATTTCAGAAGGGAGGCGCGTCCGAGCCAGAACGCAATCCTTGCCGATCGGCTCACCGACCGCTCGCTCCGCCCTCTCTTTCCCAAAGGCTTCTGCAATGATATTCAGGTTGTCATCACCGTTCTTTCAACGGATCAGGAGAACGACCCTGATATTCTGGCAATAGTTGGCGCCTCGGCAGCGCTATCGCTCTCCTCCATCCCCTTTGACGGGCCTGTCAGCGCTGTTCGCGTTGGTTGCCTCAATGGGGGTTTGGTGCTGAATCCTACCTTCACCCAACTGAATGATAGCACGCTGGATCTTGTTATCGCTGGTAAAAGCGATGCTATGGTCATGGTAGAGGCGGCGGCAAAGGAGGTCTCGGAGAGTCTCATCTTGGATGCCATTAAGCTTGGGCATGAGGCCAATCAACAGGTCGTCAGCTTGCAGCAGCAGCTTCGAGAGGCCCATGGCAAGCCCAAGATGGATTTTAGAGTCGGTGAGATTGCACCGGAGGTGGCGGTAGCGGTGTCCTCCGTAGTGGATGGCCAGCTCGATGAACTGATATTTCAACCGAGACCAGAGCGCGATGAGGCCCTTTCCGCCATGAGAGAGGAGCTGATGCAGAAGCTGGGGGAAAGCTTTTCTAGCCAGGACATCGTTTCCGCCCTCGAATCCCGGTTGAAGAAAACGGTGAGGGGTAACATACTTGAGAAGGGGGCTCGTGCCGGCGGTCGTAAGCCAACTGAGGTCCGCCCCATTACCTGTGAGGTGGGCTTTCTCCCTCGTACCCATGGTTCCGGACTCTTCACCCGCGGTGGGACCCAGGTGCTGACCATCACCACCCTGGGCTCGGTAGGGAAGGAGCAGAGCATCGATACTATCACTCAGGAGGAGAGCAAGCGCTTCATGCATCACTACAATTTCCCTCCTTACTCTGTGGGAGAGGCGAGGCGTATTATTGGGCCGGGGCGACGGGAGATCGGGCATGGCGCCCTGGCGGAGCGTGCTCTTTCACCGGTCATACCCGAGGACGATGATTTCCCCTATACCATTCGCCTGGTCTCTGAGGTCCTCTCATCAAACGGCTCGACCTCCATGGCCAGCGTCTGCGCCAGCAGCCTGTCCCTGATGGATGCCGGCGTTCCTATCAAGAACCCTGTGGCCGGTGTGGCTATGGGGCTGGTCACCGGGGATGATAAATATGTCCTGCTTACCGATATCGAGGGGCTGGAAGACGCCTATGGCGATATGGATTTCAAAGTAGCAGGGACGGCCCAGGGGCTCACCGCCCTTCAGATGGATATCAAGCTCAAAGGGATCTCGTTCGAAGTCATTGAGGGGGCGCTAGTCCAGTCGCATGATGCCCGACTCTATATCTTGGATAAGATGAACGAGACACTGAGCACCAGTCGGCCGGAGCTCAGCAAATACGCACCGAGGATGTACAAAATAACCATCGACCCTGACCGCATAGGCACCGTCATTGGTCCAGGGGGGAAGATGATCAGGTCGATCATTGAGGAGACTAAGACGAGCATAGATATATCAAACGATGGCACCGTAATCATCGGCTCGCCGAGTGAGGAGGGAGCACAAAAGGCGATCAAGATCATCGAAGATCTGACCAGAGAAGTGGAGGTTGGTAGCACCTATACTGGGAGGGTGACCCGGGTGACCAGCTTTGGCGCTTTTGTTGAGATCTTACCCGGTAAGGAGGGGCTGGTTCATATCAGTGAGCTTGCCGACTACCGGGTTCCAAGCGTAGAGGATGTGGTTAAGGTGGGCGATGAGGTCATGGTCATGGTCACCGAGATCGACCGCATGGGGCGGATAAACCTCTCCCGTCGCGCCGTACTTCAAGGGCTGCCAAAGGTAGCCACGGTGAAGGACTCCATAGCCGCAGGCCCTTCGCAGGGACCTCAGGGACCTCAGGGGCCTCGCCCCCCTCGCCGCAATGAGGAGCACCGACCGAGGGACGAGAGGCGTTCCCCAGGGCGGAGATAAGAAGCTCCGCCAGGCGTCATTATATAGTAGTTCGGAGTCTGTGAGGTTTAATCCAATGTCGATAAGGGTTGTGGTTCATGGTGCCTTGGGGCGGATGGGGCGCGAGGTCCTGTCTGCTTTGTGCCGCGATGGAGAGCTTGAGGCTGTTGGCGCCGTTGACCTGAAGGCCGACCGAGACCGCCTGCTGCTTCCCGATGATTCAGGCGAGATCCCCCTCTCCTCCAGCCTGGATGCGATCCTCTCAACTTCGCGTCCCGATGTTATGGTGGACTTTACCATAGCTGGTGCCGCTATGCCTGCAGCGCGCCTCGCCGTGAAGCGGGGCGTTAACCTTGTGATCGGGACAACAGGTCTTTCCTCGGAGGATGTTGCTGAGATCGAGAGACTGTGTAGCCAAGGCGATGTTGGTGCCGTGGTGGCACCAAACTTCTCCTTGGGGGCGGTTTTAATGATCCATATGGCCAAGCTGGCGGCCAGATACTTCGATTACGCTGAGGTTATAGAGATGCACCATGAGGCCAAGGCCGACGCCCCATCGGGGACGGCCCTGGCAACAGCGAGGGCCATGGTGGAGGCGCGGGGCAAGCCGTTCAACTACCCTGCGCTGGAGAAGGAGAGCCTGGCCAACACTAGAGGCGGGCAGTTCGAAGGGGTCGGGGTTCATAGTATACGCCTTCCCGGGCTGCTGGCCCATCAAGAGGTAATCCTTGGGGCGCTGGGGCAGACGCTAACAATACGCCACGACTCCATCAGCCGTGAGTCCTTCATGCCAGGTGTTATCCTGGCAATAAAACAGGTGGTCAGGGTTAAAGGATTCGCCTACGGATTAGAATCCCTTCTGGGTTTATAGGGGATAATGATGAAGGATTTCCGTGTTGCCATTGTCGGCGCCACCGGGCTGGTGGGGCAGGAGTTTATCAGGGTTCTGGGACAGCGAAATTTCCCTATGGACTCAATCCGCCTCCTTGCCTCAGACCGCTCTGCGGGTAGAAAGCTAAGGGTTAATAATAAGGAACTGGAGGTTGAAGAGACCACTACTCACTCCTTTGAGGGGGTGGATATTGCCCTCTTCTCCGCAGGCACTGAGATCAGCAATCACTTCTCACCGATAGCGGCACGCGTCGGTGCTGTGGTTATCGATAACAGCGCCGCTTTCAGGATGGATCCCGAGGTCCCGCTGGTGGTTCCTGAGATCAATGCCGAGGATATAAAGTGGCACAAGGGGATCATCGCCAACCCAAATTGCTCCACTATACAGATGGTGGTTGCTCTCTACCCCCTGCATAAGGTCAATCCCATCAAGCGGATTATTGTGGACACCTATCAGTCAGTATCGGGCACCGGTACCGCTGCCATGGAGGCATTGAGTGAGCAGGCGAGAATGGTGCTCGAGGGGCGTAGCGTGGTGCCTCACGTCTATCCCCACCAGATCGCCTTCAATATGCTACCCGAGATCGACCTGTTTTTAGACAATGGCTATACTAAGGAAGAGTGGAAGCTCGTGGAGGAGAGCAGGAAGATCATGCACGCCGATGATATAGCCATCTCGGCCACCTGTGTACGAGTCCCCGTTTTCATCGGTCACAGTGAGGCGATTCACGTCGAGTTCAGCGAACCGATGTCTCCCGAGACAGCGCGGCGCATCCTCTCAGAGGCACCCGGGGTCAAGGTGCTCGATGACCCCAACATTAGCCTCTATCCTATGCCATGGTCGGCGGCGGGATCAGATGATGTCTTCGTAGGGCGCATCCGTCGGGATGCATCAAGCGACTGCGGCTTGGTCATGTGGGTGGTCGCTGATAACCTGAGAAAGGGAGCGGCCCTTAACGCTGTTCAAATCGCTGAGGCGATGGTTGAAAGGAGCTGGATCTGATGGTTAAGCTTGGTAGATTGCTCACCGCTATGGTAACCCCATTCGATTCCGAAGGAAATGTTGACCATGAGCAGGCAAGAAGGCTTTCCCTGGCCTTGCTGGATTCAGGGAGCGATGGGCTGGTGGTTGCAGGCACTACGGGGGAACGCTCCACGCTCACCGATATGGAGCAGATCCGGCTGTTCGCAACGGTGAAGGAAGCGGTGGGAGGACGAGGTGCGGTGATAGCTGGCACTGGAAGCAACTGCACCCGGGAGGGCGTGGAAATGACCAAGGAGGCGGAACGGATCGGCGTGGACGCTGTATTGCTTGTAGTCCCTTATTACAATAAACCGACCCAGGAGGGGCTCTTCGAGCACTTCAAAGCCATCGCCAGCAGCACCACCCTGCCCTGCATCCTCTACAATGTGCCCAGTCGAACGGTGACCAGTTTGGCCCCCGATACCGCGATCCGGCTGAGCCAGATCGATAACATCATGGGCATCAAAGAGGCTAGCGGTAACCTGGACCAGATCGCCAAGATCATCGATGGCACAGGTAAGGATTTTTTGGTCTATAGCGGCAATGATGGCGATACCTTCCCTATCATCGCCATGGGGGGCTATGGGGTGATCAGCGTGGTCTCACATCTTGTAGGCAACCAGATGCGGCAAATGATCGAGAAGCTGGTCAGCGGCAAGATGAGCGAGGCTGCGGCGATTCATCACCGTTTGCTTCCCCTGATTAACGCCCTCTTCGTTGTCTCCAACCCCATCCCCATCAAATACGCCCTGAACCATGTGGGATTTCGGGTAGGCAAGCCCCGTCTGCCCCTCACCGAGCCCGATGACAAAGCGGCAGCGCAAATCGATGCCGCCCTCAAGAACCATAAAATCGACCTCCCGATACCGGTTTGATTCGAACTTGATGCCGCATTTCGGCAATTCCGTTGCCGCTTGTCCTATCACTATAATCTGTGGAGGCTTAGTTCGAAAAATTATGAGTGTAGAATGGGTTCCAGGGATCCAAACCCCGAGTGTTAAATGGTTTGAGACGGAAAATACCTGGTGCTCCAATTCCTATCTGGTGCTTGACGGCCGCACGCTATACATCGTCGATTCTGGGGCCGGCAGCCTACACCGCAGCGAGATACTGACAGCGGTGGAGCGGTTTGCAGATGCCGATAGGGTTTATCTATTCAACACCCACTGGCACCTCGATCACTCAGGAAATGGCTTGATCGCAGGCCAGTTGGGCCAGAGATTCAGTGAGGTGCATTACATCCTCCCTGAAGCAGCGAAAGCGGACATGGAGCGCTTCATGGAGCGTTCCAACACCTATCCTGTGGATATGGGACTGGGGGGGGTCGAGTGGCTGGTGGATGGGGAGGAATTGGATTTCGGCGGCGTCACATTCAGCGGCTGGCGGATAGCGGGGGTATATCTCTTGTCAACACCGGGACATTCGCCCGACTCCCTGTCCATCTACATGAAGGGTGAGAAAGCAATCTTCACCGGCGATCTGCTGTGGTATGTAAACCCCAACGGGCTTGAGGGCAGTATCGAGTCGTTGCTCGAGAGCGTGGCCCGACTTAAAAGCCTTGTCGTGGAGGAGGGGATCGAGTATTTAGGACAAGGCCACTTTGAACCTATTTCAGATCGACAGCATATTCTCGATTATATAACACAATACCAGCAGAACGAAGAGGCCCTCGTCCATAGTCTGGAAGAGGTGGTCGGCAGAGATAGGGTCAGCGTGGACTATTTGCTCGAGAGGCTTGGGGAGAGCGACCACCCGGCAATAAGGGAGGCACTGAGAGTAAACTACCCCTATTTCCCCAGCTACCTTCACCGCTTTATCCGCATCTTCCTCCGGGAGCGGGGATGGAGCGAGGTTGATAAAGAGGGCGGCGGAACCTGGATCAGACCGCCAGGATGATCCATTGCGCGGGCGTGGCCTGGCAGATTGGATGCCCGTGCGGAATGTAATCACAACCTCCGAGAGGGAAGTGGTTATGGTGGGGAGATGATGTGGGGCTCCTCCATATGTAGAAATTTTTCTGTTATAATTTAGTAGTTAGGTGGAGCTTGCCGCAAGCCCAGGCAGAAGCAACAGTGTAGATCAACAAACATGGCCAGAGTTAAAGCATTCAGGGACAGCCACCTGCGAGAAATAGCAAAAATCTTGGCCGAAGCTGTAACGCACGCTGAGCTATCATCACTGTTTGAACAGTGCTCGATAGTGGAGCAAGGTGGCACCCCAAAATGGGATCGTATTCTCATGGCCTTGTCGTCACGCCAGACTCAAGACCGCTGCGGCAATAATGTAGCTGCATTCATTCAGGCTGCACTGGACCCGGCTCGGTTTACTGGGCGAAAAGAAGTGCACGCAGGTTTGTGTCAGCAGGTCAATGAAGTTCTCTCTTTCAGCGGGCTACAGATTGACGATGCCGGGCAAATGAGACCGATCAAGCCTGCATCAACACTATCGGAGGCTGAGCAGCGGGTAAGTCAGCTAAGAAGCAGGCTCCGCGACCGGAACGTTCACCCTGACGTTCTCAAGTTTTGTAAGGCAGAGCTACTTGAACACGACTACTTCCATGCCGTGTTTGAAGCAACAAAGAGCGTTGCAGACAAAATCAGAGACAAATCGGGGCTATCATCAGATGGGAGCAAGCTCGTTGACGAAGCTTTCGGTTTCGGCAAATTACAATATCCTCGGTTGGCTTTCAATAGCTTGCAAACCGACACAGAGCGTAGTGAGCATGTAGGATACATGAACCTCCTCAAGGGGCTGTTCGGCGTATTTCGAAATGTCACAGCCCACATCCCGAGAATCAAGTGGTCTATAAACGAACAGGATGCGCTCGACATGTTGACAGTAGCATCACTTCTACATCGCAAACTTGATGAAGTAGTTCAAACCTATGTCAAGTAGTTCAGAAAACAGAAAGAAGCTACATCCCGACCGCACCGGGCGTCTGCTTAGCTCGGTCATTAGGAAACATTTCTAGGGGTGAATATCAGGGAGGCTAACCAGCAAGGCAGAACACCGTAGTAACTGAATACCGCAGTAGCGAAATACATACTCGTGCAGCTACTATGGCGCTTTAACGTGTTACCCGCTCTAAAAAATCTCTTTAACCACGATGGTTTGCTCTCGCCTCGGGCTCACTGAGATGATGTTCACCGGGCAGGCGACGAGCTCCTCCAGCCTTCTCGCGTAGAACCGGGCCTTTTCCGGTAAGTCCTCAAAACGGCGAATGCCGCTAATGTCTTCTTGCCAGCCGGGAAGCTCTTCATATATGGGCTCACACTTTGCCAGAAGCACTGAATTTGAGGGCGGATCTTTCAGGGTTTTCCCCCCAAGTTTGTAGCCGGTGCATATCTTAATGGAGGGCAGGATATCGAGGACATCGAGGCGGGTGAGGGCGAACCCGGAGAACCCATTAATGCGGGCGCTGAAGCGGCCAACCACAGCGTCGAACCACCCACAGCGGCGGGGGCGTCCTGTAGTGGTGCCATACTCGTGGGCTCGCTCCCGAATAAGCTCCCCCGTATCATCGATGAGCTCCGTGGGCATGGGACCGCTTCCCACCCTTGTCGTATAAGCCTTGAACACCCCGATGATGCTGTCGATGTTCACCGGGCTCAGCCCTATACCGGAGCAAGCTCCCCCCACCACGGTGGAGGTGGAGGTGACATAGGGGTAGGTGCCAAAGTCGATGTCAAGCATGGTTCCCTGTGCCCCCTCCAGTAGAACCTTTTCCTTATTTTCCAGTGCCTCCTGGACCATCAAATCGGTCTCCCTTATGAAGGGAGCCAGGAGCTCGCCATAATTACAGTATTTGTCATAGACCTCCTCTAAGGAAAGAGGCTGAGCCCCATAAACCCTGGTAAGGATGCGATTCTTCTGTTCCAGGACAAATTGAAGTCTCTCATAGAAGGCCTCCTTTTCCAGGAGGTCCCCGGTGCGGATTCCCAGCCGGCCGACCTTGTCCACATAGACGGGGCCGATCCCCTTTCTCGTCGTCCCCAAAGCCCCGCCGCCGCGCGATTCCTCCTCCAGGGCATCGATAAGGGTGTGATAGGGCATAATCAGGTGGGCGCGGTCGCTTATGAAAAGCCTATCTACCGCCACACCGCGCCTCTTAAGCTCGTCGATTTCTTCAAGGAGCACTGCGGGATCGACGACCACCCCATTGCCGACGATGCATGTAACCTCCCGATGAAAGATGCCAGATGGAACAAGGTGCATCCTGAACTCGCCTTGGGGATTAACTACAGTATGCCCGGCGTTGTTTCCTCCGGAGAAACGCACCACCATGTTTGCCTTCTCCGCCAGGAGGTCAACGATCTTCCCCTTCCCCTCATCTCCCCATTGCGCCCCGATAACAGCGATTGCCGGCATTCGGTCCTCCTATACTTGCAATGCCTGGTTAGTTCTGCTATTTTGGTTATCGCCATTTCGCAGTATACCAGATGGGGCGCTATTTGATAAGGGGGTACGGATGAAGCTGGAAGGCAAGGTTGCCATAGTTACCGGGGGCAGCAGGGGGATAGGAAAGGCTATCGCTGTCGCTTTAGCTAAGGAAGGGGCCGATGTAGTGGTGGCGGCGCGCACCGAGGAGGAGAAGGGCTCCCTTCCCGGGACGATCCATAAGACCGCCGATGAGATCCGCGCCTTAGGCCGGCGAGCTCTAGCCATAAAGACCGATGTCACCAAGGAGGAGCAGGTTGCGGAGATGGTGAGAAGGACACTGGAGGAGTTCGGGCGCATCGATGTCTTGGTCAATAACGCCGGTATCAGTGTTCCCGGTACGGTTATCGACATGCCGATAAAGCGGTGGGACATCACCATCGCGGTGAATTTGAGGGGCACCTTCGTGTGCACCAAGGCGGTGCTGCCGGCCATGGTGAAGAGGAGGAGCGGCAGCATTATTAACCTCTCCTCAATCCTGGCGAGAAGGGAGATTGTGGGCAGCGTGGCCTATGGGGTGACTAAGGCAGCCATCGAACGCTTCACCTGTGGGCTGGCCGATGAGGTTAAGGAGTACAACATCGCCGTCAACGCCCTGTGTCCGGGCTACACCGATACCGAGGGGTTAAGGTCTTTGGCCCCGGGCGCTGACCGCTCTCAGTGGCAGAAGCCGGAGATGTGGGGCAAATATGCTGTTTTCCTTGCCAGTCAGGATGCCCAAAGCCTCACTGGGAGGGCGCTTTTTGCCGAGGATCTGGAGGAATTGGGAGCCTAGGATGGGCAATATTGACAAGGATAGCGAAAGATGATAATTTATATAAAGCCTTCTGTAAAGGAAGCATAGCGAATCCGCTATTGACAGTGTAAACCCAAAACACCCGGAATAGAATGTAGTTTGAAAAAGGCTGGCTTAGTAATAGCTATCGATAGCATAAACCGGAAACATTTGAAAATAGTCTTTATATTAAAAAGGCGCCGACTCAGGCTTTAATTAGCGATAGCCGAGGGGCTTGTCATAGGATGTAGCGATTAGTTTGAAGAAGGCTGGGCTTAGTAGCAGTTATCGAAAGCGTAGACGAGAAACATTTAAGATAGCGACTAGCTCGAAAAAAGCCCGAGTGGCGCAACGGTAGCGCAACCGACTTGTAATCGGTAGGGTAGCGGTTCGAATCCGCTCTCGGGCTGGGTTGAGCCTATGCGGGGGTTATGCCTGGGATAGCGGTAATCCTTTGGCCGAGATTCGCGGTGAAGTTCGAAAAAGGGGCGGGGTGGGTGAGTGGCTAATACCAGCAGACTGTAAATCTGCCGCCGAGAGGCTTCGTAGGTTCGAATCCTACCCCCGCCATTTTTCGCCCTTTTCGGCGGCAACATAAGAAGGGTCGATGCTCTGTAAAGCGAGCTTCCAAGTAGTAAAGCATATCGAATAGGACGAAAATTCGAAAAAGGCCCACATAGCTCAGTGGTAGAGCACGTTCTTGGTAAGAACGGGGTCGCCAGTTCAAATCTGGCTGTGGGCTTAAGTTAGAAGGGAATAGGAGGGAAAATGGCAAAGAAAGTATTTGAGAGAACGAAGCCCCATTGCAATGTGGGCACCATCGGTCATGTGGACCACGGCAAGACCACGCTGACTGCGGCGATGACCAAGGTGTTGTCGCAGGTGGGCCCTACACAGTACCGCTCCTTTGATTCCATTGATAATGCCCCTGAAGAAAAGGCCAGGGGGCTGACCATCGCCATCGCTCACATCGAGTATGAGACAGAGAAGCGCCACTACGCCCATATCGATTGCCCTGGCCATGCCGACTATATTAAGAACATGATCACCGGGGCAGCGCAGATGGATGGTGCAATATTAGTGATCGCTGCCGACGATGGGGTGATGCCTCAGACCAGGGAGCACCTCTTGCTAGCGTGCCAGGTGGAAGTGCCATACATAGTGGCTTGCCTGAACAAGGTAGACCTGGTAGATGATGAAGAGCTACTGGAGGTGACCGAGCTGGAGTTGAGGGATGAACTGTTCCCCAAATACGGTTTCCCCGGCGCCGAGGTCCCCATAATACGAGTCAGTGCGCTCAAGGCCTTGGAGTGTGGCTGCGGCAAGAGAGAGTGTCAGTGGTGCGGCCGGATATGGGAGCTACTAGACACTATCGATAACTACATCCCAACACCGGTACGGCCTAAGGACAAGCCATTCTTGATGCCCATTGAGGACGTGTTCAGCATCAAAGGCCGTGGGACGGTGGCCACCGGCCGGGTGGAGCGGGGTATAATTAAGCCCGGGGAAGAGGTGGATATCGTAGGCTTGAAAGAGACGCGGAGGACAGTGGTAACCAGCCTTGAGATGTTCCACAAAACCCTGATCGATGGGGAGCCCGGGGATGCCGTCGGCTGCTTGCTAAGAGGGCTTGACCGGGATGAGATAATGCGGGGCATGGTATTGGCGGCCAAAGGGTCGATTAAGCCTCATACCGAGGCTGAAGCTGAAGTCTATGTATTGACCAAGGAAGAAGGGGGAAGGCATACCCCATTCTTCAGCGGCTATAAGCCTCAGCTCTACATTAGAACCACCGATATCACCGGGACCATCCACTTGCCTGAGGGGGTGGAGATGGTGATGCCCGGCGATAATATAAAGATGCAGGTGAAGCTCATCGAGCCCGTAGCATTAGAGGAGGGACTGCATTTCGCCATTCGCGAGGGCGGCAGGACTGTTGGCGCCGGCGTGTTTACCAAGGTTATCGATTAGGGGGGGGTAATTGGCAAAGAAGGGAAGTGCCAGAATTATCATTCATCTTAGTTGCACCGAGTGTAAGGATAGAACATATACCACAACCAAGAATAAAAAGAATGACCCGGGGCGACTGGAGCTTAGGAAATATTGTCCCCGGTGTCGGACCCATACCCTTTATCGCGAGGTGAGATGAGAAGGCAGGCTGTGGCAGGAAAGCCAGTCATCTCCAGGGTCGTTAACTATATACGAGAGATCATATCCGAGCTGAGGAGGGTGGTCTGGCCTGCCAGAGAAGAGACAAGACGGCTAACCGTGATGGTTATTGCTATCGCTGCCACCATTGGGCTTTTTCTGGGCGCAATCGATCTAGGTTTTAATCATCTGGTTAATCTCATTTTGGGAGGCTGAGGGGCTAAGAGAAGCGAGACGGGAACCCCGTGAGGGGTTTTCCTTTTGACTTGAGGAGAGGATAGCATGGCAGAGGGTGAGAGGCGCTGGTTTGTGATCCATACCTACTCAGGATACGAGCAACGGGTTAAGACAAACTTGGAGCATCGCATTAAGTCTATGGATGCAGATGATAAGATCTTCCAGGTGGTAATCCCTACTGAGAACGAGATCGAGATTAGGGATGGGCAAAAACGGACCGTGGCCAAGAAGGTCTTCCCGGGCTACATACTAGTGGAGCTGGAGCTGACCGATGACAGTTGGAATGTGGTCAGGAATACCCCGGGGGTTACCGGTTTTGTCGGCGTGGGAACCAAGCCGGTCCCCTTGGATGAGGAGGAAGTTAAGTCTATCTTCAACCAGATGGAGGCCGAGACGCCCCGTATCAAGGTCGGTTTCAGAAAAGGTGAGAGCGTGAGGGTGGTCGATGGCCCATTTATCGATTTCATCGGCATTGTCGATGATATCAATGCGGAGAAGGGGAAGGTAAAGGTGCTTGTTTCCTTCTTCGGCCGGGAGACACCCGTGGAGCTCGACTTCCTCCAGGTGGAGAGGCTCTAGATGTTGGTACAATCCCTGGATAAATATCTTTCTGTTAATGGCCTCCGGCTTCACTATTTGGATTGGGGCAACGTGGGCAAGCAGGCTATGCTCCTATTACACGGCTTCACCACCCTGGCTCACGCCTGGGACTTCTTTGCCCCCGCCTTTCGGGATCGCTATCACATCCTGGCTCTGGATCAGCGGGGGCACGGCGATAGCCAGTGGGCCAAGGATGCCGCCTATACTACTGAGGATCATATCGTCGATATCGCTGGTTTCGTTGACGCCCTGAAGTTGGATAATCTTGTGCTGGTGGGCCACTCCATGGGCGGCCGCAACGCCATAATGTATGCCGCTTGCTGCCCTGAGAAGGTGGCACGCCTGATCCTTATCGATAGCCGCCCCGATAACGATCCTGTAGCCTCGGAGGCGTTGGGGCAGCTTTTAACCGCTATTCCCGATGAAATAAGCTCTATCGATGAGCTTGCTCCAGAGCTGGCAAGACTCTATCCCTACCTTTCACCACAGATGTGCCTCCACCTGGCTTATCATGGCCTGAGGCAGGTGGAGAACGGCAAGTACACCCCCAAATACGACCTCAGAATGAGGGCCCAATCGGCGGGGGCCGGCTATGAGGTCAGCGAGCTTTGGCTCTTCTTTGGGCTTATCACCTGCCCTATCCTGATCGTCCGTGGTGCGGAGAGTCCCATTCTTTCCCAGGAGGCGGCGCGGAGGATGTGCCAGGTGAATCCCAAGGCCCGATTGGTGGAGATAGAGCAGGCGAGCCATATGGTGCCTCAGGAAAACCCCGAAGCCTTCGAGGAGGCGGTGCAGCGGTTTCTGGAAGAATGAAGAAAAATGCAGACAGCTATTGCTGTTTCTCTGATTATTCTCGGACTAGGTATGACCGTTTTCCTGTTACAGCATACCCTGCGCGGTGGCCTGGTGGCCTGAAGGAAGGATTATCAACAGTAGAGTCGGAGCGCTACGTAGTCCCACATATCCCAGCGGAGATACTTACTGCTCTGCTGTATATGTCAGGAGCCTTTAGCCTGCTCAGTGGTTCTTCTTGGGCTCTGCCTGTTGTGTTTTTGGCCTGTGGTATGTTAGCCTATAGTTAGCTTTTGAAAACTTATTCACATGAGGTAGGCAAGATTGGCAAAGAAGATTAAGACGGTGATAAAACTTCAGCTCCCCGCGGGGCAGGCAAGCCCAGCACCTCCTGTAGGCCCAGTTCTGGGGCAACATGGATGCAATATCATGGCCTTCTGTAAGGAGTATAACGAGCGCACCGCCCCTCAGGCGGGCTCCATAGTCCCTGCGGAGATCACCATATATGAGGACCGCTCCTTTAGCTTTGTTCTCAAGAGCCCGCCGGTCGCCGATCTACTGCGTAGGGCGCTTGGGGTGGAGAAGGGGAGCGGCATGCCCAATGTAAACAAGATCGGCAGGCTGCCCCGGGAGAGGATCCGCGAGATCGCTGAGCTAAAGATGAAGGACCTTAATGCTGCTGATATCGAGGGGGCGATGAGGATGGTTGAGGGAACGGCGAAAAGCATGGGGCTTGAGGTGGAATAATGGCGAAGAATGGCAAGAAGTATCAAGAGGCTGTCAAGCTGGTGGATCGCACCAAGGAGTATGACCCTAAGGAGGCCATCGAGGTAGCGAGGAAGGCAGCCTACGCCAATTTCGATGAGACAGTGGAGCTCCACCTCCATATGGGTCTGGACCCCCGTCACGCCGACCAGCAGGTGAGGGGAGTAGCCAGTCTCCCTCACGGGTTGGGGAAGATGGTGAGGGTTCTGGTTTTCACACAGGGTGAGGCGGTGAGAATAGCTGAAGAGGCGGGGGCTGACCATGTGGGCAGCGATGACCTGGTGAAGAGGATTGAGGAAGGTTGGCTCGATTTCGATGTCGCTATTGCAACCCCAGATGTAATGAACAAGGTCTCAAAGCTGGGTAAAACCCTCGGTCGCCGGGGGCTGATGCCCAATCCAAAATCGGGGACCGTCGTGCCTCCACAGGACCTGCCGCGGGGTATTGCCGATGCCCGCAAGGGGCGGGTGGAATTTAGGATGGACAGGACGGGGATCATTCATGTCCCTTTGGGAAAGCTTAGCTTCGACGATGATAAACTGCTGGAGAACCTGTCTGCTCTGATAGAGACCATAATCCGAGTCAAGCCCAGCGGCGCTAAGGGTCAATACATCAAAAGCGCTTACCTGTCCACAGCGATGGGGCCCGGGATCATGCTCGATCTAAAGCCAACCCTGGCGTTGCGTTCGCTGTAAGTTTTTTGTTCTTTGACAAAGCAAGTCGATAGGTCTGATAACATGGCCTAAGGTCGAAAAGAGCCATAGACAGCGGGTGCCTTCGGGGCTTAATTTATTGCCCGCCGAGGTGAAAAAGGCAGAGTCCTTGTGTCTATGGCGCAAGGACTCTTTTCGTCCGTCTCGAACGCCTTTTTTATAAAGATGCACCCCTCCCAAATCGGGGAGTAGAGGATAAAGCGCCTCTATAGTACAAAATTTGGAGGTGAGTATGCGTAGGGAGCAGAAGAAGGAGGCGGTTAAAGAGCTTGCCGATAAGCTCTCTCGGTGCAACATTGCCATAACCACAGACTACCGGGGGCTATCTGTGGCCGAGATGACCGAGTTGCGTCGCCAGCTGCGCAAGATGGAGATCGAATACCGTGTGATCAAGAATAACCTGGCTCGATTTGCTGCGGAGCAAGCAGGCAAGGAGGGTCTCACCAGCATTATCGAGGGTCCCACAGCTATCGCCTTCAGCTATGGCGATGTCATCGTTCCGGCGAAGGCCTTGGTCGATTACATTCGCTCCTCTAAAAGCCAGTTGAAGATAAGGGGGGGACTGCTCGACCAGCGAGTGCTTAGCGCATCTGAGGTAACAACCCTGGCGGTCTTGCCCCCTTGGGACGAATTAATCGCCAAGCTGCTTGGTGCGATGCAGGGGAACATCCTCTCGCTGGCCCGTGCGCTTAACGCAAACATATTGGGCTTTTTGGGCGTATTAAATGCTCGCATGAAACAATTGGAAGGAGGATGAGATGACTGAGAGTCAAGGAGAGGTGAACAAGGAGGAGGTTAAAAAACGGGCTGCCCCCAAGCGCAGCACAGCCAAGGAAGAGAAGAAGATGACCAAAGATGAGTTCATCGCAGCCATCAAAAACATGACCGTCCTTGAGCTGAGTGAGCTGATCAAGGCGCTGGAGGCGGAGTTCGGCGTCAGCGCTGCGGCTCCGGTAGCAGTAGCACCCTCCGCTGCTACCACAGAGGCCGCAGCCGCCGAGGTGGAGGAGAAGGCAGAATTCACCGTGATGCTTAAAGAGGTCGGCGCCAACAAGATCAATGTAATCAAGACAGTGCGCGAGGTAACCGGCCTTGGGCTTAAAGAATCCAAGGATTTGGTGGAGAGCGCTCCGGCCACGGTGAAGGAGGGCATTAGCAAGGAAGAAACAGCGACAGTAAAGGAGAAGCTAGAGGCCGCTGGTGCCACCATAGAAGTCAAATAGCTTTTGGGAAGGGGGCGAGCAATGACCGTCAAAATCATTATGGAACGCACGGTGGAGGCAGACAAACAGGAGGAGTTGCTGGAGCTGTTGAAGCACCTCAGGACTAGGGCCATTCTTCAGCCAGGCTACATATCGGGTGAGACGCTGACCTCCGTCGACAGGCCGGGAACGCATCTTGTCATCAGCACCTGGCACAGTCTGCATGACTGGAAGGCTTGGGAAAGCCACCCCGAGCGCCTCGAGATTATAGCCAAGATGGAGCCCCTTTTAACCAGTCCGCATAAGGTGGGTGTTTTCGTGGAATCGTGGGCTTCGCTGCCTGAGGGTGTCTAAAGGCAGGAGCCTTTGGGCTAGACTGCATCGTCTACGCGACGGCAGGGGGTGCGTTGATGTATACTACTTTGAGGTGCTAAGCTGTGGTGGAATATCACCTGAGGATTAAGGAGCTACCCTCCTGTGAGCGACCGAGAGAGCGGCTCAGGGAGTCCGGTCCAGGCTCGCTTTCAAGTAGCGAGCTACTGGCAATCATACTTCGCACCGGTACTGCCTCTGAGAATGTGCTCAGCCTCGCTGGCAGGGTGCTCGTAAGATTTGGTGGTCTTGCCGGCCTTGCCCGGGCAAGCTTTGGCGAGCTGTGTGCTGAGCGAGGCATAGGCCAGGCAAAGGCGGCTCAGCTCAAGGCCGCTCTGGAGCTGGGGATGAGGCTAGTATCTGCCCAGCCTGAGGAAAGAGCCGTCGTTCGCTCTCCCCAGGATGTGGCCAACCTTCTCATGGCTGAGATGGGCTTTCTTGACCAGGAGCAGCTCAGGGTGGTGCTCCTCAACAACAAAAACCATGTGATATCTATAGCGGAGGTCTATAGAGGGAGTGTCAGCACCTCACTGATTCGTACCAGCGAGGTGTTCCGAGAGGCGGTTAGGGAGAACTGCCCGGCGATAATCGTGGTACACAATCACCCCTCAGGCGACCCAACCCCAAGCCCTGAGGACATCCATGTTACCGAACAGATTGTGGAGGCCGGGAAAGTGCTCGATATCGAGGTCCTAGATCACCTCATCATCGGTCAGCAGAGGTTCGTAAGCCTAAAGGAACAGGGGGTAGGGATTAAGTAGGGGTTCTCCTAAAGGCA
>Ga0209979_1000981_pt1 | contig 33792 bp, 40 predicted proteins | sample AnhtaG_FD_183114 | JGI IMG/M metagenome (GOLD analysis project Ga0209979, IMG submission 183114) | Deep subsurface microbial communities from Anholt, Denmark to uncover new lineages of life (NeLLi) - Anholt_01485 metaG (SPAdes) (version 2) | ecosystem: Environmental > Aquatic > Marine > Oceanic... | reverse complement strand
GTAAGGAATCTATTCCTTTTAACACTGGAAGGAGGGTAAGATGGGCTGGTTTGGTAACAAGGTGGAAAAATTTAGGCAGGTGCCGGACCCGTACTTCTCTCTGCACGTCACCGCCAAGTTTCTGGCTGGAGTAGGTATCGGCGTGCTGCTGGCTACCTGGCTGCCGGCATGGACTTGGTGGATATTTATTATTGTAGCTTTAATAATAGCCGTTCCAAGCGCCAGAATTGTGCTTGGCAAGTGATGTGGAGTTTTGTTATCTTGCACCTAGTTTTTCATCTCCCCACCTCCACCCACAACCTTTCCCCATCGGTCACTTAGAGTAAGCCCAGGAATTCGTCTACGGTTAGTCCTGCTTGTCTGATTATAGCTCTGAGAGTCCCCTTGGGTAGGTCTCCGGGGTGTTGTGGTATGGAAACGGGGTGGCGAATACTGGATTTATACATAATCACATGGCTGCCTGTTTGCCTTCTTACTTTAAAGCCTGCTTTTTCTAAGGCTGCCACCACCTGCTTGGGCTTTAGTACGGGTAGTTCTTGTCTCATAAGAACGACTTCCTAAATAGCAGCCACCTCGATAGATTCAAACTGGTCTGGTATGGGTACGCCTTCTTCTCTGGCTACAGTCAGCCAGCCTTCCATGGCATCTTTTATCATTTCCATAGCCTTCTCGAAGGTTTCCCCGTAGGATATGCACCCGGGCAGAGAGGGAACGGTTATCGTATAACCACCTTCAGATTCGGGTTGTAGCTCGAAGACAATACCACCCCGGATAACTTGAAAATTCTTCATATCAATTACTCCTGTTGCTATATCGTGCTTTTATCATAATTAAGTATACTACTGGACTGTTCGGATTATCAATTTTAAATCTCATCTCCCCACCTCCACCCACAGCCTTTTCCCACTGGTGGTAAATTCTATCGTGCCTAGAGACAAACTAGACCAATACGTGGCAGAGATAAGCGCTTTCGAGGCAAAACTATCTAAAAATAATGCTAAAAAGTGAGCAAAAGGTATTGATTTTATATACCTAGTAGGTATATAATTAAATTGCTATGGTAATAAACATTTATAAGTGTTTACGGTGTGGACATGAGTGGCCTAGTAGGAGAGAAACACCACCAAAGGTATGCCCTAAATGCAAATCGCCTTATTGGACTAAGCCAAAGTGGAAGGGGGTGAAGAAATGACTTCAAATTATCTTTCTTTTACAGCCGCAGTCTTAGCATTCCCCTCTGTAGCAATTGTAGGCCTGTCACTATTAATGGAGTCATGGGGTAATCTAAGCGTTAAGTTGCCCAATTGTCTGGTTGAGATTAGGACAAAGATGGCAAATAACCGCGGTAAGTGGAATACTAGAGAGTTTTATATGAGATTTTGGGGTTTTTTAGGAGCATCGATAGCTATCATACTTCAAGTTATCGCTGTATCTATCAAAATTTGGGGGTAAAGAAATGAAAACGGCAGCTGTATATTGCCGGGTGAGCACTGAGGATTAAGGGTTCATGAAGTGGCAGAAGTCGAAGGTGGGTGCACACAAATGGGTGTATTATGCAGACCATGTGTATGTAGCCGCGAGGTATCTATATTGGAAAGGATTAGTTAGGGAATTTGCTTTGTTGGGGGCTCATGCAATTGAGTTATATCTGAAAGCGTACCTAATTCAGAAAACCGGTAACTTTCCAATAGGACATGACCTAGTATGTCTCCATCGAGCATGTATGGATTACGATGACTTCTTCAAGGAAGAGTTTATCGTTCGGATATTCACACCTATGGAACCAGACTATGGGACGGGAATAGAGTGGATAAGATATGTAAACACTATAAAATATCCAGAGGCTGTACCTGGACAGAAGAGGTTTCACATGTATGGTGTATCAAGTGCATCCTATCATTCCTTAGACGAAATTGCGGCTTTTGTGAAGAGAAATATAGACACACCCCCGAGAGCTGTAGATACTATTGAGAACCTTCTAAAGACCGAGACCGGCATCTACATTGAGGAATGGGTTCATGAGCGTGGCACTCTGGATGAAGTACGGAAATTCTTTCTTCAAGATAACAAGTACTTCAAAGTGTAGATATACTAGGGGAGAATGTGCTATGAAAACAGCAGCTATTTATTGGTCTCCACCCACAACCTTTCCCCATCGGTGGTAAATTCTACCGTGCCGTGCTGGTCAGTGCGGTATATTTTTTCTGGGTCTAGCCTCTCTTTCAGCCTTTCCAGAACCTCGTCGCTGGGATGCCCGAATTTATTATCGGCGCCCACGGAGATAGCAGCCAGTCGAGGGTTGACCACCGCCAGGAATTCGGGGGTGGTGGAGGTATCCGAGCCGTGGTGGGCAACCTTGAGCACGGTGCTGCTCAGCTCGGCTCGGTCGGCAATAAGTTCAAGCTCTGCCTCCTGCCTGATATCGCCGGTAAGCAGGAAGCTGACCTCGCCGATGCTGAGTCGTAATACCACGCCGTTGTTGTCTGTATCCGCCTCGGTGCCGGTGAGGAGGGTTGTCTGGGGGTTGAGCACCTTTATGACCGCTCCACCTAAATCAATCTGCTGACCGGCTTGGGCGATAGTAGGTCTGATATTCTTTTCCTTGAGTAGCTTGAGCCACTCATCATATAGTGGCGACTCATAATCTGAATCGGGGTAGATTACCTGCTTTACCTGGAAGCGCCGCAATACTTCTACCAGACCGGCGAGGTGGTCAGAGTCGGGGTGGCTTAATACCACCAGTTCAATAGTTCTGTCCCAGAAGGGCATTTTGTCGCCTAGTTCCAGGCTTATCGCCTGGGGGCTGGGGCCACCGTCGACCAGGATCTGCTGGTTCCCTTGCTGAATGATGATGGCATCACCCTGTCCAACATCAAGGAAGCTGACACGAAGATTGTCATCGGGCATAGTGGCGGCGGTAAATGAGACCGGTATGGCTAGCAGCAGTAGTGGCGGGAGAACCCACTTCTTGGGCAGTCGGGAAACAAGATTAAAGGATTTACTTGCCCCTGACTTTAGTTGGGCGGTGGCTTTGGGTATCGGGTTGGTCAACTTCTTCCGACCGAAGAAGATAGCGATGGCAAGAACTGAATAGTAAGTCCATATCAGGGTGGTGTCAACTGAGCCGACTTCAATAAAGGATAGAGGAGATGCTGCCAGGCCATTTACTACCAATAACATATATGATAGGAAGAGCCAGGTCAGCCAGCCGATAACTTGGGCGACGGGTAGAGCCATAAATCCCAGGCCTCCGGTTAGGACACCGGTAATGATAATGCCCGGCAGTGCCGGCAGGGCAAGAAAAGTGGCCAGCGGGCCAACAAAGGAAATAATGCCAAAGTAATAGGCAACCAGTGGCCAGACCGCTATGACTGCGGCCATGGTCACACCGAGGCTGTCGCTGGCAATATTAGCTACTGCTACCAGTGTCCCGTCTTCACCCAGAGTGGCCTTGACTGCCTTTCGTCCCAGCGTTTGGAAGGCGGGGAAAAGGAAAACCAGGCCGGCCATAGCCAGAAAACTCAACTGGAAGGCGGCGTCTCCCAGGATGTAGGGGCTGATGCCGACCATTACCGCGGCCGCAAAGGTCAGGGCAGTGATGGCACTGCGCTGCCTGCCCAAGAGTTCGGCAGTAAGGAACAGGCTGGCCATAATGGCACCCCGTACCACTGGTGGATGCATTCCGGTGAGTAAGGCGTAAAGCCAGATTGTGCCCAATGCCAGCCAGATGTAGAGGTAGTGTCTGCGGCCAAAGAGCCAGATACCGATGCTGAGCAGGATACCAGCAATGATACTGAGGTGGAGTCCGGATATGGCCAGGAGGTGGGCGGTACCAGTGCGGACGAAGTCAGTTTTGACTGATGATGGAATGTTGCCCCGAATGCCCAGAATGATACCCTGCGCCAGTGATGACTGTGGCTCTGGCAGTACCATCGACAAGGTTTGGGCCAGGTTGTTTCTTAGTGAGTAAACCCATTCCAGCGGTTTAAAGCCGCTTCCTCTCGCCCCTATTTCTATGTCGGGGTAGAACATTATAGTATAGATACCCTGGTGGGCGAGATAGCCTTCATAATCAAAGTCGTTAAACTGGGGCGGTGTCTCCAGTTTCCCGGTTACCCGGAGCACATCACCATACTTATAGGCAGGGTATCTGGGTACAAATAGCAGGGCCAGGGCTGTCCCCTTGACCGCCTGCCACCCTTCATCCAATTTTATTTCGGTAGCTGACAGATAGAGGTGAGTACTTTTATCTCTAACCTCGGGGTCTCTCGCCACCATCCCTTTGATTTCGGTATCTTTTTCGTTGTAGAACCGGAGGTTACTTTCATTAACTGTTTGCAGACTTGAATAGGAGTAGGTAGTAGCCGCGAAGAGGGTGATGAGACTGAGACTGGTTAAGACGATTAGCTTTCTATGACGGCGGGCGATGAAAAGCAGGGGGAGGGGAGTAAGTCCGGTGAGAATGAGAGCTAAAGGTAGATAGAATTTTGCCCCCAGAAAGATACCCGCCACCCAGGCGCAACTAAGATAAATAAGTGGCACGAGCTTCCATCCTGATTAAAGGTTTACATAACTCTAAAAACAAATCAAAGCTAACTAGCTACGAATTGTTTCCCCAAAATTTTAGTCGGCTACTGTAATCAGGTGTTTAATTTTCTCGTAGGTAGCAGTACCTATGCCTTCTACCTTGGTCAGCTCATTGATGTTGCCAAATCGCCCGTTTTGCTGGCGATAGTTTATAATCGCTTTCGCTCTGACTTCACCAATTCCGGGCAGTGCTTGTAGTAGCCAGGCTTCAGCCCGATTCAGGTCGATTTTTTGTGGACGTTCTTCTTCGCCTACCCCGGGAATATAGAACTCAAGCCGATTGAGGTCAGCATCGGCAGAAGCCCCGCCAGCCGCCCGAATAATATCATCTAGGCTGTCCCCGGCTTTTAGCGGATAGAAGCCAGGGTTATTGACCGCGCCATCAATGTAGATATCACCTTGCAGTTCTTGGGCAGGGGGTATGGAGATTTCTATAGGTTGGCTTCGGCTGTATCTCGACCAAGTTACCAAGCTACCAATGGCGATTATAGCTATCAGGAGAATGATAGACAACGTCCAGTATTTATTGGACATGGTCACGGAAGCCTCCTACCATTAGTTCTACTCTGTGGTTGACTTCCCTTGGTAACTGACCTGTATTGCGATTTTAGGTGCCAGTCAGGGCGGTTCGCAGTGCTTGTTCTAATTCAGGAGTGGTGAGAGCTATTATCTGGTCTCCTTCGCGAAGGACAGTGCCAGGGGCAGCCCACCGAGGCTTTCTGTCCTTAGGGATAATTAGAGCCAGTTTGCTTCCTTCCGGCAGTGAAATTTCCTTTACTAATTTACCTATGGATTTTGATTCAGGGGGAATTCTGACTTCTACAATTTCCAGACCTTTATCGCTGAGGGTTAATAAATGGGTCAGTGGGTGTGTGGGCACCTCTTTCTCTATAGCTTCAAGGATGATGGTAGTAGCACTTACGGTAACATCTACTCCCAATTTCTGAAAGATGGCTTCATTTTGTGGGTTTCTAATACGGGCAATGGTACGGGGCACATTAAATTTATACTTGGCTACTTGGCAGGCAACTAAATTATCTTCATCATCCCCGGTTACCGCAACCAACATACTGGCCCGGCCGGTGCCGACTTCCTCCAAGGTAGATGCCTCACAGCCATCGCCGCGGATGCAAACACTGCCCATTTCTTCGTTAATGGTGTCACAGAAGGTGGCATTTTTTTCGATGATAAGCACTTCGTGACCCTCATCCAGCAGTGCTCTGGCTAGATAGTAACCCACTCTACCACCACCGACAACTATGATATACATTTTTCTCCCTAGCTTTCTATCTTTTCCTTGACCAGTTGAGCAAATATTGTCGTTGGGCTAAAGGCTTCTATTCCTAGAGTATCGTATAACTCCTGACGTAAAGGGTCATAGATACGGGAGATTACCCTGGGTACATTAAAGATATGCTTGGCGATTTGAGCTGCCATAACATTGCGGTTATCCCCTTGGGTTAGGGCCACAAAGACATCGGCTTCCTCAATTCCGGCTCTTTTCAGCGCTGCTTCATCAACGCCATTGCCAATTAGTGCCGTGCCACCAAAGGTAGGTGCTAACCTGCGGAAACTATAAGCGTCAGTATCCAGAATGGTGACCGTATGTCCATCCGCATCTAGTAATCCGGCTAGTTGCGCGCCGACCCGTCCACAGCCCATAATTATTACTTTCATAGGCAAACCCCAATTACAATTTTTTATTGTTGATACAGTATAACCGGACAGGGAGAATTTTTCAGCACATAAGGCACCACATTACCCAGGCTAAATTGCCCAAAGCGTCTCTTGTACTTGACCCCCATCAAGATTAAGTCGACCTTTCGTTCCACAGCCTCATCGATAATAGCTGGACCTGCCTCGCGGGCTTGAAGTACATCGGTCTCTACCTCATAGTCTTGTTCTTCGGCAACCATCTCTATATGGTCCAGTATGCCTTCGGCTTTTTCAATTTCAGGCTCAATTTCAGCATCCAGGGGCAAGGCACGCTTTATGGTGCTGACATAAACTGACCAGATTTTACCCCTATCTTTCTTGGCCAGCCTGCAGGCTAACTTCATTGCCTCTTCATCAGCTTCAGTGCCGACTACTGGTACGAGAATTTTATGAAACTCCATTGCTGTCTACTGTTTTTATTTTAGGTATTATAATCCTCTTATTGAAAATCTGCAATACCCTTTTGGCAGCTATTATTTTATTAAATTAATGCCTTCTGCTTTTTGTTGTGCAGGTTACTGGCCTGACGACCTTTGTTTGAGATCCCTTATCTGGGCATCTACAATCCGCACAGTAGTGTCTCTAAGCACCTCTAACTCGTCAATAGATAAGTTTTCTAATTGCTCCAGATTATATTGTAGGGCACCTACGATCTCCCGGGAAGGCCGCCGCCTGGGGAGCATGAAGTAGGCATAAAGGGAAGCGATTATGACACCAAAAAAGGCAACCGTACTGAAAATTGACCAGATTGAACCAATTATCATCCCAGTAGCAGTAATCGGCCCCGGGCTATTAGCACCTTGCGTTTGCATAGCAGTGAAGGTCCACCACAAGGCATAACCGTAGGAATTTATCTGTTCATTTGCTCCCCGCTCAGCGAGATAAACCCCCCAAGATGCGAGTAGCCAAAGTACGATAAGAGCAAACATTAATGGTATTAGAGGAGTTTCAGTGGCTATCTGCTTAAGAAATCTAAAAACTCCTGGGATGTCCGGAGTGATGCGGAGCCTTCGGCGCGGCCTCCGCCTACGGACGCGAAGCACCTTGTCTCCACGCAGTAATGGTGTTAGTTGCTCAGGCGTTTCTTTGTCTTCCATCTCCAATGACCCCCTTTTCCTGATTTAACTTTACTGATTGCTAGCTATTTTATGCCCCTTTTTTTTAACTGTCAACTATTAATATCTTGACAAATGGCATATAATCGGCTATAATATAGGACAAATGTCATAGGAAGCAAGTGAGCTTATGATAATAAAGACCAGGGTTTTTGAGTTGTGTAACGGGAACTACCGGAACTTATCTGAGTTAGCCCATGCCATGGACTTGTCAGTAAGCCAGGTTTACCGAGTGCGTGAGGGTAAGCGCAACATCAATCAAAAATTCATTATCGGGGCGAAGAAAGCTTTTCCCAATTATAGGCTTGATGAACTTTTTTACTTGGACGAAGAAATGTTAATTGGTAATAAAATAGAGACAACTGTCACTAATCGTTATCGTCATATAGTTCAACAATATGCCAACTCAAATTTTCGGAGGGAATGAAGACGGGGGTGCAGACGATGGAGAAGACAGCAAGCATGAAAAAATTTGTCTGCCTTCAAAGCTGAGTTTCTTCCGGCTCAATCTTGCGTAACTGTTCCATGCTTTCTAGATAGTCAAGGTAAAGAGTCCCATTTAAATGGTCTACCTCGTGCTCTAGGACTTGAGCTAGAAGTCCGTCTGCTTTTATTCGTATTTCCTTCCCATTTTGGTCGCGCCCTTTAACGGTAACTGATTCGGCGCGCTTAATCTGGCCAAAATAGCCAGGAACACTGAGGCAACCCTCATCTATCAAACGTTCACCTCTGCGGCGCACTATTTGGGGATTGATTAAAGCGATGTCTTCTTCCTCAGGTATGCCAATGACAATGACGCGCAGGGGGACACCTATCTGCGGCGCAGCTAGTCCCACCCGTCCGGGTTCGGCGTGCATCGTCTCAATCATATCGCGTATCAGCTTCTTGATTGAGCCATCAATCGTGCGGACCCGTTTTGCTTTCTGCTTTAGCACCGGGTCAGGGAGAGTACGAATTGGCAGGACTGCCATCCCATCTCCTTGAAATAACAGTTTAGACTATAATTAGTTCGGTTAAAGTTTACTAAAGAAGGGTCACCGGGTCAATGTCTATTGTCCAGCCTTGAGGGAAGGGGATTGGGGAAAGAAAAGCCGGGAGCTCAGTGCCACGAAGGATGATTTGCCAGCGAAACCTGCCCCGCAGTCGGTGAAAAAATGCCGGGGCCGGGCCAATTAGATTGAGTTCAGCGATTCCCTTGGCGTCTCTTTCTTCAATAAGCCGACCCCTCATTTTTTCTGACTCTCGTTGACAGAGAGCGTCGTTGGTATGGTTATAAGTAAGCAACGCTAGTTGAGTGAAGGGAGGATTACGCAACTGGCGTCTATAGCCAATTTCCTTATCGTAGAAAGAGGCGTAGTCATGCTTAGCTGCCGCTTGGATGGCATAGTGCTCTGGAGAGAAGGTCTGAATGATAACCTGTCCGCCCAAAGGGCCGCGCCCCGCTCTCCCGGCCACCTGACTAAGGAGCTGAAAAGTCCTCTCCCCGGCTCGAAAGTCAGGCAGGTTTAAACTGGTATCGGCGCTAACCACCCCCACCAGGGTAACCCGAGGTAAGTCCAACCCCTTGGCTACCATTTGCGTCCCGATGAGAATATCGGCTCGGTGGGCACGGAACTTGCCTAATATTTCCTTGTGTGATTCCTTGCGCTTGGTAATATCGCTGTCCCAACGTAGCATCCGGGCTTGGGGTAAAGTAGAACTTGCCTCTTGTTCCAGCTTCTGCGTACCAATACCTAAGAATTTTATCTGTCGACTAGAGCAACGAGGACAAATCTGAGGTACTGGCGTTTTGTAGTTACACTGGTGGCAGACTAGGACATCCTCAGCAAAATGGTGGGTGAGGGTAACCTCGCAACGCCGGCAACGGAGCACAAAACCACAACTACGGCATTGAATAAAGGTAGCGCCACCTCTTCGATTAAGGAATAAAATCACCTGCTCACCACTGGCCACGGCTTTGGTGGTGGCATGGGCCAAGGAGCGACTGAAAATGCTCCTGTTTCCTGCCTTAAGCTCATCCCTCAGATCGATCACCTCAACTTGGGGTAGGGGTGATTTCTCAATGGGGACGACTCGCTCCAGAAGCTGAAGCAAGCAATAGTCTCCCTGCCGGGTGTGGTAATAAGTGGCTACATCCGGGGTAGCACTGCCCAGGATAACTACCGCCCCGGTGAGTTCTGCCAGTTTTATTGCCACATCACGGGCGTGGTAGCGGGGTGATTTGTCCTGCTGTTTATAGGTCCATTCATGTTCCTCATCAAGAACAATGAGCCCCAGCTCAGGTTGGGGGGCAAACAGGGCACTCCTCGGGCCGATGACGACATCAAATTCTCCGTCCTTTATTCTTTGCCATTCATCGAACTGCTCCCCCGGCGAGAGCTTACTATGCAGAATGGCTACCCTGTGGGGAAAGCGGGAGGCAAATCGCTCTATCGTCTGTGGGGTGAGAGCAATTTCGGGAACTAAGACGATGCCTCGCTTGCTCAGCTTTACCGTTTCCGCCAGCGCCTGCAGGTAGATCTCCGTTTTACCACTTCCGGTAACTCCATGAAGCAGAAAAACATTTGGCTGAGCCTTTACCCTGTGTATGGCGTCGCGGATAGAATTGAAGGCTAGTTGCTGGGCAGCAGTGAGTTTCAGTGGCGAGGTTGGCGTAATATCCTGATAGGAAATCGGCTCGCGTTTTACTTCAATCTGTTGAAATATGACCAAGCCTTTGCGGCATAGAGCATCAACCACCGATTTTTCACAGCTTGTCTTTTGTCTGGCTTCTGTCCAAGACACTGGTTCGGACTGCTCAGCTAAGAAACTAAGAAGATTCGCCTGCTTGATAATCCTTTTCTCCCGTAGCTTGGCTGCCATCTCTCGGGCTTGGCTGACGGCAACATTGAGACGCAGGTAAGGCACTCTTTTGGGGCTGATCTTAACCGGTTCCAGTTCATAACTTCTAACGGCGAGCCCACGTCCCACCAGTTGGGTGACGCTAGTTTGAGCTTTCTTCTTACCTAATCTCTTCTCCAGCTCTTTCAGACCGATTTTACCCTGTTTTTGGACTAACACAAAGACCTGCCTCTGCTCGGGGGAAAGAGAGGACAGGACACGGGCGTCGGGATTTGGAGTTATGGAGACAAAGGTGAGTGCTTTCCGCTCGAACCCTGGTGGTAACATCAAAGCCACAGCGTCAAAGAGAGGTGAGAGATAGTGCTCGCTTATCCAGCGAGCCAGCATTACCTGCGCTGGGGATAATAGGGGGTGGGGTTCAATAACATCGATTATTTCTCTGGTTTCCTCAACCGCCGGGTAGGGGCTGATTTCTAAAACGATACCTTGGAGTATTTTTTCACCAAAGGGAACCCATACTGCCTGCCCCACCTCAATGCTTAAACCAGAGGGTATAGCATAACTGAACGTCCGGCGCTGGGCTACCGGCGAATTAACACTGACCTCAGCGTATCTCATCCTAAGCTCCAGTGGCTATCTCTACTTCAATTTGCCCAGCATGGCGAAAAGCGGCTTTTTACTAGCGTTGGTTATCGCAGCAGGTTATTGTTCTGGCTTATTTTCCGGTTCTTCTTCAGTTTGCTCTGCTTCTGGCTCATCCTGAATTAGCTCGTCCTGGGCCTGTGCTGCTTCTGGCTTCTCTTCAGCTAACTCGTCTTGAGGCCGTGCTTCTTCTGGTTTTTCTTCGACTAACTTAGCTTGAACCTGCGCCTCTTCTGGTTCTTCCTGAGCTAACTCGCCTTGAGCTTGTACTGCTTCCGGTTCCTCCTGGACTAGCTCATCCTGAGCCGGTACTGGTTCGGGTTCGGTCGGAACTGGTGCTGGTTCTGGCTCTGGCTCAGTCTGAGCTTGTACCAGTTTCTTTCCTCGGGCTACTCTTCTTTCCTTAATGCGGGCTGCCTTGCCGCTGCGCCCACGCAGGTAATAGAGCTTAGCTCGACGTACTTTTCCATGCCGCACTATTTCTACTTTTTCTACACGTGGTGAATATAGTGGGAAAGTGCGCTCAACGCCCACGCCATAAGCGACGCGTCTTACCGTAAAGTTGGTGCCGATTCCGCCACGTTGTAGCTTAATTACTACTCCCTGAAATGGCTGAATGCGTTCCTTACCACCCTCCACAACCTTAATACTGACTTTTACCGTATCACCCGGGGCAATATCAGGAACATTGGGATTTGCCTTGACTTTAATTAGTGATGCCATATTCATTCTATAGACTCCTTGTCCAAACTAAGCCGAGATCGATTAGCGGATGAGGTTAAACGTTCTACTAATTGCTTTTCTTCTGAGCACAGGTTAGTCTTGTCTAACAACTCTGGGCGGCGCGCTAGAGTACGTAGGATAGTCTGCTCACGTCGCCACTTGGCAATCTGGGCATGGTTTCCCGAGAGTAAAGCTTCAGGTACCGACCAACCACGGTATACTGTGGGGCGGGTGTATTGGGGATATTCCAATAGCCCGTTGACATGAGAATCATTTAGTGGTGAAGCCTCTGAGCCAAGAACCCCTGGCAACAGCCTGACCATGGCATCTATTACCACCATGGCGGGAAGCTCGCCACCGGTGAGTACATAATCACCAATGCTGATCTCATCGGTAACTAAGTGCTCACGCACTCGCTCGTCAACTCCTTCATAGTGCCCGCAAATCAGGATTAGATGGCTATATTTTGATAACTCTTGAGCAATTAGCTGGGAAAATAAGCGTCCCTGGGGAGTGAGCAAAATAATTGGTAATGCGGTAACCTTTTCTTTAGCGCCAATATCTGATTTTATTGCGTCTACTGCTTCAAAAATAGGTTCGGGCTTAAGTACCATGCCGGGACCGCCACCGTAAGGATAATCATCAGCGGTGTGATGTTTATCATGCGTATAGTCTCGAATATTATGCAGGTTAATGCTAACCAGCTTATGGTCAATGGCTCGTTTAAAAATACCGAAGCTAAACGGGACTTCGAACATCTGAGGAAATAGAGTCAGAATATCAATACGCATTGACTAGCCTTTCCACTTTCTAGGAATGCTCGGTAACCTCGCCTTTAATAATTTCTACCGCGTGAGGAATAGCCGGCAGTATAACCTCAAGGCACTCCTTAACTGCCTTGGGGCTGCCGGGTAGGTTGATAATTAAGCACTTTCCCCTGACCCCAGCCATAGCTCGACTCAGCATGGCCATTGGTGTTTTATTCAGAGATTTGGCTCTCATCGCTTCAGCGAAACCGGGTACAACCTTGTCTACTATAGAAAGGGTTGCTTCTGGGGTGACATCACGCTGGCTCAATCCGGTACCGCCGGTGGTTATGATGACATCCAAATTGCTTTCGTTAACCCACTCAATAAGCTTGTGACAAATAATATCCATCTCATCGGGAACAATCTCGTACTTAACAACCTGACTATCTAAGGAAGAGAGGCTATCCCTGATTACCTTGCCACTCTCATCATAGCGCTGACCATGCCATCCCTTATCACTGATGGTAAGTATACCCGCATTAAGCATTATATTGCCTTTCTTAAAACAGATTTTATTTTACCACATATGAGGCGCATAGCCAAATTAGGGAATTTTTGATTTTTTTTAGCAAAATTCTGGTAAAAGACTTGACAAAAGGGGATAGTCGTGTTATAAAGTGGCGTGAAGTGGTAAATTGTGGTAAAAAAGGGAGAACTAACCAAGAGGTTGGAAAATGTTTTACGGTGAATATAACTATAAGATAGACGAAAAAGGCAGAGTGCCGATTCCACCCCGCTTCAGAAGAGAACTAAAAGATGGAGTGGTATTATCGCCAGGGGCAGAGAAGTGTATTAATATTTACACATTATCTGAGTGGAAAAAGCTGGCGGAGAAACTCACCAGTTCACTTACGCCGAGTAAACTGAGGAAGCTAAGTCGGGCTATTTTTGCTACCGCTTTTAATGTCAATATTGATGGCCAGGGCAGGATTGCTCTGCCCATACCACTTCGCGAATATGCCGAAATTATGGATGAAGTAGTTATCGCTGGAGCCAATACTTATCTTGAGATATGGAACCAAGTTCTTTGGGAAGAGGAGAAGGCAATTAGCCAGGAGCAGGCCTGGCAGATTATAGAAAGCTTAGAGAGGCACTGATGAGCCCAAATAGGCCAACCACAAGACATGTCCCGGTTCTGCTTCAAGAGACGATGGGAGCACTGGCGGTCCAACCCGGGGGGCGCTATGTTGATTGTACCCTCGGCGGAGGTGGACATGCCCTGGCTATTTTGGAGAGTAGTTCTCCTGGTGGGCAATTATTAGGTATTGATGCTGACCATGACGCCATAAAAGTAGCCGAGGCAAAGCTCGAAGCCCACCGAGGCTCAATCCTGCTAGTTAATGAAAACTTTGTTAATTTGCAGTCTATCTGCGTTAAATATGACTTCTTTCCGGTGCATGGCATCTTATTTGACCTAGGTCTCTCCTCCCTTCAACTTAACGGGAAAGGTCGTGGCTTTAGCTTTCAGCATGATGCGCCTTTAGACATGCGGCTTAGTCCCAGCCAGGATGTCACTGCTGCTGATATCGTTAACGCCTCATCTGAGGCCGAGCTGGCTCACCTGATAAGGGCATACGGTGAGGAAGTCTACAGTCGACGTATCGCGCGGCATATTGTGAATGAGCGTCCGATTAAATCTACGCTTCATTTGGCGCGGACGGTAGAGCGGGCTATTGGCCGTAGGCGGAGTAAAATCCATCCGGCTACCAAAACCTTTCAGGCACTAAGAATAGTGGTTAATCGGGAACTTGAGAACCTTGAAGTGGCGCTAAAGCAGGCAATTGAGCTTCTCGGGTTTGAGGGTAGGCTGGTGGTTATTAGTTATCATTCTCTTGAAGACCGCATAGTGAAGCGGTTCATGCAACAAGAAGCGAGAAACTGCATTTGCCCCTCTGGTACGCCAGTCTGTATTTGCGGACATAAAGCTCGCTTGAAGTTGATCAATAGGAGGGTTGTTACTCCTTCTTTATCGGAGACCCAACTTAATCCGCGTAGTCGTAGTGCCAGATTGAGAGCGGCTAAACGTGTTATTGCTCAAGATGATTGTTACGGGACCGCTGAGGTGGAGAGTTTTTTAGCTGAGGCTCAGGCTAGAGCCTGGAGAAAACCGGCTTTGGTGAAAAAGCTCGAAATGGTCTTTTCGGTGGCCTAGATCAGTCAGGGGAAAAGGAACTCAAAAGGGTAGGAATCTAGGAGGGGGACTAAATGAAAGAACAGACTGCAAGTCCTGTTAGTAGTGGTACCACTAAGTTAGGTACTACTCTGACTGATTTAAAATTGAGGGTGGCTGAGCACATTATTGAGCAAGATGATTACTATCGGCCCGATGAGGTTCAGAGTATTTTAGCCGAGACTAAGGTGGGAGCGTGGAGAAGAGCAGATTTGCTGAAGAAGCTCAGGATGGTCTTTTCTACGTCCTAGGTTGGTTCATTAATTTTAGGAAAACTAAAAAAGGAGGTTCTGGAAATGTAAAAGTTAACAGAACTTGAGAGGGTTAGAATCTAGTTAAAAGGAGGGGTAGATGAAAAATCAGACTATAGCTTCGATTGATGTTGGTACCACTAAGGTATGTACTACCATAGCTGATATAAATGATGGTGGTGCTATGCGGGTTGTAGGTGTGGGTGTCGCCCGCTCGGTGGGGTTACACAAAGGCTTAGTGGTTAATATCAATGATGCCAGAGAGTCAATTCGTGAGTCAGTGTGGAAAGCGGAACAATCGAGCAACTATAAGTTAGAGTCAGCCTATGTCGGCGTGACCGGGAGGCATGTTACCTCGTTGAATAACCGTGGGGTGGTGGCGATTACACGAAATGACCGTGTAGTGCGCTCCGATGACTTGAGGCGTGTCCTTGCTTCTGCTCAGAGTGTCAAGATTCCCAGCGACAGAAGGCTGCTCCATGTCATTCCTCGGTCTTACGCCGTTGATGGTCAACCGGGAGTCAAAAACCCGGTAGGAATGCACGGCTTCAGGCTTGATGTGGAGACACATGTCATTACCGCTGCTGTAACTTCTATCCAGAATCTGGTCAAGTGTATTCGTAGCATTGGCATAGATATTGAAGACCTTATCCTCGAACCTTTGGCCAGCAGTGAGGCGGTATTGACCGAAGATGAGAAGCAGGTAGGAGTAATCTTGGCTGATATCGGTGGTGGGACTACAGATGTTGCTGTTTTTAAGGAGGGAAGTATCTGGCACACCTCTATTCTACCTGTAGCCGGCTATCAGATCACCAGGGATGTTTCCATAGGTCTGGGTCTGCCATTTGATGTGGCTGAGGAGATGAAGAAGAGGTATGGTAGTGTTATGCCAGTTTACGAAAGTAAGGCGGAGACCAGTAATGCGATATCGCAAGATGGACATGGCGTTTCCTATCAGGACCTGTGTGACATCATCCGAGCTCGGGTCGAGGAAATCATAAAGCTTATTCTGCTCGAGATGCCAAACTCTGAATATGAAACCTTGGTCCCGGCCGGGCTGGTGCTCACTGGCGGCAGCGCTAATCTTGCTGGTATAGCGACACTGGGGCGTGACATACTACAGCTCCCGGTCAGGGTAGGCACTCCAACTAATATTGAAGGCATCACCGATACCCTTTATGACCCGGCTTATGCCACCAGTGTTGGCCTGCTGCTGTGGGCAGCCAAGCATGAAGGTAGGCAGAACTGGCAGCCCTGGGGGCTTAATACAATTTTACGTCGTTTGGCTTTCCGGATTAGGAAGCTGTTCCGCTAGAAAAGCTTGGAAGTAAGGAAGTTTCCTAAAGTAATGTAAAAAGGAGGAGGAGATGGCAAAGACAAGTTTTGTAGCTAATCCAGCCAAAATTAGGGTTATTGGCCTTGGTGGTGGTGGCAGCAATGCGATAACTCGGATGGTTAGAGAGGAAATTCAAGGTGTTGAATTCATCGCCATGAATACCGATGCCCAGGCCCTGGCCATTACCGAAGCACCGGTCCGCATCCAGCTTGGTGAAAAGCTTACGAAAGGATTGGGCGTAGGTGGTGATCATATCCTGGGTCAAAGGGCAGCCGAAGAAAGCCGTGATGAACTCAGGGAACTCGTTTCTGGGGCTGATATGATATTTATCACCGGTGGCATGGGTGGTGGTACCGGCACCGGGGCGGCGCCGATTATCGCTGAAATAGCTAAGCAGAGTGGCGCCCTAACTATTGCCGTGGTCACCAAACCGTTCAACTTTGAAGGCGTCCACCGCACCCAGGTAGCCAATGAGGGCATTACCCGCCTGTTGGGCAAGGTTGATACGCTTATCATTATTCCCAACGACCGATTGCTAGCTCTCTGTGACCAGAAGACAGGTGTAGATAGTGCTTTTAAGTTGGCCGATGACGTACTGAGACACGGTGTTCAGGCTATTGCCGAAGTTATCACTACCCCTGGGCTGATTAACCTTGACTTTGCTGATGTTAAGTCGATTATGAAGGATGCTGGTCCAGCTTGGATGTCCATAGGTAGAGGGTCAGGTCAGAACCGAGCTATAGATGCTGCTAAGCAAGCTCTTGCCAGCCCGCTATTGGATGTTTCCATCAATGGGTCAAAGGCGGTGCTATTCAATGTCGTTGGTGGTAGTAGCCTCACCCTGTTTGAGGTTAATGAAGCCGCTGATGTCATCAGGCAAGCTGTGGACCCTGAGGCTAACATCATTTTTGGGGTGGCGCATGACCCCGATATGGATAATGATGTCAGGATTACCCTGATCGCTACCGGATTCGTTGCTAAGCTAGGACTGACTGGAGCTAACCAGGAAGATGAACTGACACAGCTCCTCAGGGGCATAAAGACTGAAGATGAACTAGATGTTCCCTCATTCCTGCGTCGCCCGCTGTTCAGCCATCGGCGTCAGGCAATGACTCCGGCTGGTAAACCGGTTCAGCCGCCCCTGATGACTCCCGCTGTGGACTCCACCAGGTAAAGTTGTCAGGGAATTTATCCTTCTGGAGAACGGTATACCAGCCGAAGCATCCAGAGGCTGAGATGATAGCCTGTAGGATGTGGTGAGGTAATTGGTAAGGCTTTTTACGGGGGCATATTGGTGTGGCTTCTAATGTAGCTATAAATGGGCAAAACGGGAAGAAAAGGAACAGGAACGGCAATGGCATAAAGTTTGCCTACTGCCCATACTGTAGCAAAAAGGGGCTTTACAAAGTACCCCGTCTGTATGAGCATTGCCGGTGCTGTGGTTTGCACCGGATACTTTTACCGGGACAGGACTTCTAAGTTCTTAGGCTTCTGGAGGCAAAGTAGCTATTAACCAAAGTTGAAAAGAATCGTATCAGCACTTTTATTGACAATTCTATCTCCAGCAGTTATCCTAATACTAGACTAATTTTATCTGAAGTAGATTTTTCTGCTGAAAATAGCTTATATTGAGAATGCGAGTCATTGCGGGCAAGGCGAAAGGACACCAACTTAAAGTACCCAAAGGAACGGTTACTCGTCCGGCGACAGATTTAGTACGGGGAGCGATTTTTTCTATCTTAGAAAACATTACTGACGATTGGGCGCAGGTACTTGATTTATTTTCGGGTAGCGGTGCTTTGGGCATTGAGGCTTTAAGCCGGGGTGCCGGCTGGGTTGACTTTGTTGAACGTAAACCGCGATGTTGTGATATAATTAAGCAAAATCTGGAAAAGACAGGGTTTGTCGCACAGGCTCATGTTTATTGCTGCAGCGTCGTGAAAGCCCTTTCCTTTATCGACAAGGAGTACAGTATTATACTGATGGACCCACCCTATTCTAATTCGTCAATAGGGAATCTGATAACACAACTGGGAACCTCTAAACTGGTCGGGGCAAACTCAATATTAGTGGTGACACACTCGCCTCATTTGCCTTTAGCTTCAACTTATGCTGCCTTACATCTCATTAAAGAACATCGTCATGGTGATAGTTGCATTGCCGTATACGAGAAGGGGGGCAGGCCTTGACGGTTGCTATCTATCCAGGTAGTTTCGACCCGATAACCAACGGCCATCTTGATATTGTTACCAGAGCCGCCAGGTTTTTTGAAAAGATAATCATCGGGGTCTATGAAAGAGCGAACAAGCATCTTGTCTTTACTACTGAGGAAAGGGTAGATTTGGCAAGACGAGCAGTGGCCAATCTCCCTAATGTTGAGGTAAAATCTTTCAGCAGTCTAGCTGTTGATTTTGCCAAGCAGGAAAAGGCACAGGTTATGATACGCGGACTGAGAATGAATGCTGACTTCGAGAAAGAATTTGAAATGGCGATGATGAACCGGAAGTTATCCCCTGAGCTAGACTTGCTTTGCTTGATGGCAAGTCAGGAGTATCAGTTCCTTAGTTCCAGCCTGCTCAAGGAGGTTGCCCGGCTGGATGGTAACATTAGTGACCTTGTTCCTGAGCATGTGGCGGAAGCTTTAAGAAAGAAGGTTCATAACAAAATGTAGATATTTTTAGAAATGCAGCGCTTTTACTAAAAACCCGATTCTTTAGGCAAAAGCAGGAGGTAAATTTATGGCGTACAAGATTACGGAGGAGTGCATTAGCTGTGGAGCTTGTGAACCAGAGTGTCCGAACCAAGCAATCAGCGAAGGGGAAACAATCTATGTAATCGACCCCAATAAATGCACCGAATGTGTTGGTTCTCATGAATCTTCCCGGTGTGTTGAAGTTTGCCCGGTGGATTGTTGTGAACCGGACCCGGAGCATAAAGAAAGCCGGGAGCAACTACTTGAGAAGTGGAAGGGGCTTCATCCAGGGGAAACTCCGACGGTTACCTAAGAGTTAATCTTAGCTTTATAACTTGGTTACTCTGTGGGGCTATAATCAGGTGCAGATGAACTTTTATTGTCCCACATAGAAGATGTTTTGGCTAAGCTCTAGAGGCCTTTTCTTTTTACTGGAAGAAAGAGCGGACGACATCGAACTCTTCGGGAAGTAGTGCTAGTACCAGAGGGAAGTTGTCCAGTAATAGGTTGGCCAGGCCTGAGCCAGCAATTGGTCCTACCATCCCCAGGAACTTAACCCAGATGGCTAACAGGGCGCTGCAGAATATGGCTCCCAGCAAAAAGCCAAAGACAGCCCCGCCAAGGCGATTAACCCAACCCAGCATAACTATTGAGGCTAGCCACTTCAGTACTGTGGCAAGTACCCCGGCAACTACCATTACGCCGATCAGAATGATGGCAAAGGCGGCAATTCGGGCCAAATTGTCCTGTGGGATAAAGGTTAGCTGTTCAGCAAGGGCAGCATGAAAGCGGCCGGCCAGGATTACGCCAATTATTACTCCGGCTAGAGATAAGACTGCCCTGATAATCCCGATCCTCAGGCCAATTAGGGTGGTAATAGCTATGAGCACGATAATGACTATATCAAGCCAGTTCATAGTTGGTTAGCCTCACCTCACTTCAGGTTTTTATTGGGAGCCTTTTTTCATATCTCTAATTTTACCACAATTGTGTCATCCATAGTGCAGAGCATCAATCGGATTTAGCCGCGCAGCTCTCATTGCCGGATATATGCCAGAGACAAGACCAATAAAAACCGAGACCAAGACCGCCACCAAGACAATGACTGGTGAGACCACAGCGTTGATTGTGAATCCACCAAGGTTGATTTGAGAGATTCCCCATGCCGCCGCCCAGGCAAAGGTCAGCCCGATGGCACCTCCAGACAAGCTCAACATGGCGGCTTCTAACAGAAACTGCATTAGAATGTCTCTCCGCTTGGCCCCTATCGCCTTACGCAGGCCTATCTCCCGGGTGCGCTCGGTTACCGAAACCAGCATGATGTTCATAATACCGATGCTGCCTACCAGCAGGGAGATGCTGCCAATCAGTCCCAGGAATACGGTTAGTGCCAGGGTTATGGTCTCAAATATGCCGAGCATCTGCTCCAGGCTCATAACGGCGAAGTCGTTATCCTCATCCGCGTCAATTTTGTGACGCTTCTTTAAGAGGGTTTCGATATCTTCTATTACTTCGTCCATCACCTCGGCGCTGGCTGCCTGTATGACGATTGACTGCACAGCGTCTTCCCCGCTGGATGTCGTCTGGGGGAACAGCCGGGCCTGAAAGGTGGTTATCGGTGTTATCACCATCTCATCCCAGCTGACCCCGAAAGATGACACACCCTTGGGCTCCAAAACACCGATGACGGTAAACCGTTTATCCTTCAGCTTGACCTGCTGACCGACGGCGTCATCGCTGCCAAACAGGTCTTCAGCGGTTTGACTCCCCAGTACCACCACCATAGCCCTCCTAGCTATATCTACCTCGGAAATATACCGCCCCGACGCTATCTCAAAATCATACAACTGCTGAAATTCGGGAGTGGTACCCTCTATCACGACGCTTACGCTTTCATTACCGACTATTAGCTTAACAAAGCTCTCGTTGGTCGGATTTACGGCTATCACCGAGCGGATGTCGCGCATAGCCTCAGCGTCATCCATAGTAAGACTGGCAGCGGCCATGCCGGGAGCCATTGCGGCGATTTCCGGTGCGTCTGGATTGGACGCCGTCACAAAGAGCAGGTTGGAGCCCATCTCTTCAAAAGTGGAGGTAATGTAATTTTGGAAACCCGCCCCCACGGACATGAGAACGATAACGGCGCCAACCCCGATTATCATGCCCAGCATGGTCAGAGCCGAGCGCAACTTATTGGCCAATAGTGATTTTATGGCAATACCGAAGAACTCAATAAACTTCATAATCTCCTCTATTGCAAGAATTAGGGAGGAGTTGTCTGGGTAATCTTCTCGTCGCTGACAACTTTACCGTCGTAGAGCCGAATGATGCGCCGGGTTTGTTCGGCAATATCCATCTCATGGGTAACCAGCACCACAGTGATACCTTCTTGGTTGAGGTTACGAAAGATGGAAATAATCTGGTCGGTAGATACGCTATCCAGGTTGCCAGTAGGTTCATCAGCCAGAATAACAGCTGGATTATTGACCAGTGCCCGGGCAATAGCCACTCGCTGCTGTTCACCGCCGGATAGTTCGGTGGGTTTATGGTTAGCCCTCTCCGCTAGTCCCACCCGTTCCAACGCATCTAAAGCTCGCTTACGCCGGTTACGACCATCCCCATAGACAAGAGGCAGCTCCACATTGGCTACAGCACTGGCACGGGACAAGAGGTTGTATTCTTGAAAGACGAAGCCGAGTTTTTTACTTCTTATCTCGGCTAGCTTATTATCATTGAGTCGGCTGACGTCGATTCCGTCAAGGGAGTAACTGCCCAAAGTAGGTTTATCCAGACAGCCGATGATATTCATCAGGGTGGACTTGCCTGACCCTGAGGCGCCAATGATAGCAAGCATCTCTCCCTTCTCTATATTAAGGGTTATCCCCCGCAGAGCAGGAACCTCTACCTTACCCATTCGGTAAATCTTGGTAATATTTTCAAGCTCAATCATGTCCTTAACCTTTTAGAACCTATCAGCCAAAAAGGTATGGCGATGGCTATGACATGGCTCATCTTTCTACCACCACCGTCTCACCTTCATTAAGCCCGTCCACAATCTCTGTCTGATAGCCATCACTTATACCGATATCCACTGGTCTTTCCTGAATTTGCTCATTTACCATAACCTTAACCACTGGGTTGCCCTCATTGTCTTCTTCAATCGCCCGGTCTGGCACCAGCAGGACATTGCTCCTTTTATCGAGTATAATGTCGGCTTCGGCGCTCATGCCAATCTTGATGGCAGAGTTCTCAGGAACATCAAGGTTTATTTTGGCATTATACAGCACCACCCCGCCTTCCTCGATTGGCAATGGGTAGATGGCGGTGACTATCCCCTTGAATGTGATATCGGGTAGTGCGTCTATCTCAATAATAGCTTCCTGATTCAACCTTACCTCTGGTATGTCTATTTCATCGACCTCCACAATCAGTTCCATACTGCTGGGGTCAATCAAGTGAATGACTGACTTGGAAGTCATAATCGGCTCAGGAATAATGTCTCCCTCCTCGGCGCTGATGCTAGCTACCACTCCATCAATGGAGGCGGTGATAATTGCCTCATCCAGGTTCTTCTGGACCTGGGCTAGAGACTTCCGGGCTAGCTCTACAGACTGTCGAGTATGCTCGACAGATTCTTTAGTTGCCTCCAGCTGCAATTTCTTTATGGCTATATCCTCGGTTAGTTCATCAAGGTTTTTCTGGGCTTGGGCCTCCGCCATCTCCGCTGCCTCCAACTGTAGTTTGGCGATAGCTACTTCTTCGGTGTCATAGCTTCTTACCATGGTGTCTAGCTTGGCCTCAGCCGCATCCAGTCTTGCTTGGGCATAGACCACCGTTGCCTGTGGTAGATTGTTATCTAAGACATACTGCAAAAAGGCTTCAGCATCCTCTGCCTCATCCTTTGCCACCTCAATCTCGGGCCAGGTGTATATATCTCGGGTTTCATCCAGATGGTGTTCGGCGTTTCTTACGTCTATCTGGGTTTTAAATAAAGCTAGCTCCAGTGCATCCTGAGTGTCTCGAATATTTTTCAGCTCGTATTCGGCGGTTTGCTGGCTTAACTTTGCCTGGGTCAGGGCTAGTTGCGCCTGAGTAAGGGCTACTTCGGCTTGAGTTATGGCCAGTTCTAGAGTATCAGTATCAAGCTCGGCTAACAACTCACCCTTGCTAACCTCATCCCCCTCCTCTACGTATATCCTTTCTAGTCTGCCACCACTGCCGAAGCTCAATCTTGCCTCACGAGAGGATTCTATGTTACCACTGCCACTGACGCTCACGACTAAATCGCCTCTGACCACCTCTACTAGCCGCTCAGTGGCTTCCTCCTCGTCACCGAGTGGATTGCAGGCAGTAATGCCGACCAAAATCAGACACAGTAACAAAACAGTTATTGTTCGCCATCTTCTCATTTCAAAGTCTCCTCAACAAAAAGAATAATTAACTCATTCCGGTTAGTTTCACCTTACTGGTGACCCACCTTTCTGGTGCTCTTTTTCCCATTTCTCCAGTAGGGTAGGGAATTCCCGGTCTAGGAAGGTGTACACATCGCGCATCTCCTCCAACCATTTTCGGGTCAGGAGAGTTTTGTCGGTCAGCAGCTCCAGCCCACGTTCGGAAAGCTGCCGGACCATCCTAATCTCATCTTCAAGACCGCGTCTTATCATGTGATGCCAGGCATCAGGCCGGAGGCGGAAGTAGTCATGCCTTACACCCGGCAGGCTGAGCCGTTCAATCAGGCCGATTTGAATGAGAAGACGGGTCATGGTACTGATTGAGCCTTTGCTGGCTATAAGGGCCTGGGTCAGTTGGTCGGTAGATTGGTGCGGTGGGTCGGAGATGAAAAGCCAGCCAAGAATACGGCCAGCCATCCGGGGTAGGCCGGTCTGCTCAAAGACAATACCGACTTCTTCGACAAATTGCTTTTCCTCAGTCTGTAGCTTGTCATTCATCCGGCTTTCCTCCAGAGTTAATTTTAATATGTTTCTATATTATAATAAATATAGTATATTTTGTCAAGACTGAACATATTGAATATTATGAAATTTATTAAAAATTACAGTAGCAACTTGGGTAACTTAAGGTAGTAAACTGGCAATGAGTTGAAGTAGTATGATGGCGACCAGTGGGGTGAAATCGAACATGCCGGCCCGGGGGATGATGCGGCGCAGGGGTGCCAGAATTGGCTCGGTGATTTTGTCCAGAATAATGGATAGTGTATTTGGTCGGGTCAAAAACCAGGACAGAATAACCCTGACGAAAATAGCTATGGTGAGCACTTCACAGAGAATCCTGATGAAGCTGAATAAGAGTGCCACTGTCGCCTACCTGCCTAACGCTTTGGCTTTATTATAGGCAGCGGTAACTGCTTGCAGAACCAGTTCGCTGAATCCACCCTTTTCAAACTGAAATAAAGCCTCCGCAGTAGTGCCACCCGGTGAGGTAACCATTCTTCGCAGTTCGGTGGGTGATTTGCCTGATTTCCGGATGAGGTGACCTGAGCCCAGCATTGTCTGGAACACCAGTTCCTCAGCTACCTCTTGAGGAAGCCCGATCTTAATCGCTGACTCAATCAAGGACTCGGCAAAAAGAAAGAAGTAGGCCGGCCCGCTACCACTTACCGCGGTCGCCATGTCAAGATACTTTTCATCTTCAACGTAGATTTCCTTGCCCATAGTGCTGAGAATAGCACCTGCCCATACTTTTTGTAGTTCGGTTACCTCGGCAGTGGCTGTCCACACGCTTATGCCCTCACCAATCTGGGCGGGTGTATTGGGCATTACCCGAACTATGGGTTGGTGGTCAAGCCCTTGACATAAAGTATTAATTCTTGCCCCGGCGATGATAGACAAGACCAGTTGGGTGGGCTTAAGTTGGCCACTAAGCCCAGTCATTACCTCAGCTAAATTCTGCGGTTTAATCGCCAGAACCACGATGTCGCTCTTATCGGCCGCTTCTCGAATATCTTCCGTCGCGACCACATCGTATGTATGCTCAAGATGCTGACGGCGTTCCTCCTTAATGTCACTAACCCAGATAGCCTGAGGTTTGCTCAGCCCTTTGTTCAGAATGGCGGAGAGCATCGCTTCCCCCATCGCCCCACCACCAATAAAGGCTATCTTCATGATATCCATCTTGACCACTTTCACTGCACGACGAAATTTACCAGTCTGCCCGGGACATATATCCTTTTTAAGACTTTTTTACCCTCTAGGTAAGCATTGGCTCGTTTAGCTCTTTCGAGTAGCAGTTGCGGGAGTTCCGCCTCGGTGATGGACGCCGGAACAGTAATCCGGTCGCGCAGCTTGCCGTTGACCTGAACCACCAGGGTAATTTCCTCGTCCCTGACCAGCTCCTCATCCCATTGCGGCCAGCCTTGATTATGAATACTATAGTCACGCCCGGTCCTTTTCCATAACTCCTCGGTCAGATGGGGGGTAGTAGGCGCCAGGAGCCGGAGCAGGGTGTTTATCGACTCTTCCCAGTCGGAAGAGGCAACCACCTGTGTTTTCTTAACTTTGACCAGGTAGTTGGTAAGCTCCATAAGTGAGGATATCATCGTATTGAAGCGGAGTTTTTCCATGTCTACGGTTACTTTCCGTATTGTCTGGTGCGTAATACGGGATAGCTCACGCTCGGCTTTCTGTCTGACATCTGGGTTGGTCTTTTCCTTTTGACTATATCCACCCAGCACCAGATGCCACACTCGGTTAAGCCAGCGGCTGACCCCGCTGATGCTGCTGTCATTCCACTCGCCACCCTGTTCCCAGGGTGCCAGGAACATAAGGTAGGCGCGCACCGCGTCTGCTCCCACTTCGGCAACGTATTCATCCGGAGTAATCACATTGCCCCGTGATTTGCTCATCTTCTGCTTTTCGGCAATAATAATCCCCTGGTTAAACATGCGGTGATAGGGCTCATCAAAGTCAACCAGCCCCATATCCCGAATTGCCTTAATGAAAAAGCGGGAATAGAGCAGATGCATAACGGCGTGCTCTGCACCGCCGGTATAAAGATCTACCGGCATCCAGTATTTAACCTTGTCAGCATCAAATGGGGCAGTATCACAATTGGGGCTGGCATAGCGCAAAAAATACCACGAAGAGCACATGAAGGTGTCCATAGTGTCAGTCTCCCGTTTGGCTGGAGTACCGCAGCGGGGACAGGTGGTGTTGACAAACTGTTCATGATATTTTAGCGGGGATTCACCGGTGGGTCTGAATTCAGCATCTTCAGGTAGCAATACCGGCAGGTCTTCCTCTGGAACGGGGACAATGCCGCACTTATCGCAGTAAATCATGGGTATTGGTGCTCCCCAGTAACGCTGACGGGAGATGAGCCAATCACGGAGTCGATAGGTTACGGTTCGTTTGCCCCAGCCCTTTTCCTCCAGAAACTCAGAGACGGCTTCTATACCCTGCTGGTTGGACAGCCCGTTAAACTGGGTTGAGTTCACCATAATGCCTGGTTCGATATAGGCTTCTTCTAGTTCTTCGCCTGACCATTCCGCTGGTGCGATCACCACCCTTATCGGCAGGTTATACTTCTTGGCAAAAGCAAAATCACGTTCATCATGAGCCGGTACCCCCATTACGGCTCCAGTGCCATAGCTCAACAGCACATAGTCAGCAATCCAGATGGGTACCTTTTCCTCGTTAAGTCGGTTGATGCAATAGGCCCCAATAAATACTCCATCCTTTTCCTTCTCGGATGACAGCCGTTCTATTTCACTCAGACGTCTTGATTTGGCTACGTAGTCTTCAACCTCAGCTCTTCTATCTGGTGAGGTCAGCACTGCCACCAGCGGGTGCTCTGGAGCCAGAACCATAAAAGTAACGCCAAAGGTAGTATCGGGGCGAGTGGTAAATACTCTAATCTCTTTTTCTTTGGTACCGGAGTGATCAAGGGCAAAGGAAATTTCGGTGCCCTGGCTCTTACCTATCCAGTTCCGCTGCATTGTTTTTATCCGCTCTGACCAGACAGTGTCTTTATATTCCAGAAGCTCATCGGCATATTTAGTGATGCGGAAGAACCACTGTTCCAAATCTCGCCGGGTCACCGCGGCACCACAGCGCCAACAGAAGCCCCCACTCAATACCTGTTCGTTGGCCAGCACCACTTGGCAATGTGGACACCAGTTAACCGGAGCCTTAGCGCGATAAGCCAGACCAGCCTCATAGAGTTTCAGGAAGAACCACTCTGTCCATTTGTAATATTCGGGCAGGCAGCTAACCACTTCCCGACTCCAGTCATAGATAGCACCGATGCTTCTGAGTTGACGGCGCATGTTTTCTACGTTTTGTATCGTCCAGATGAAGGGATGAATGCCCCGCTGGATAGCGGCGTTCTCGGCAGGTAGACCAAAGGCGTCAAATCCCATCGGATGAAGCACATTATAACCCTGCATTCGCTTAAAACGGGCGTGGACATCAGACGGCGCCATCGCGTACCAGTGCCCGATATGGAGGTCACCCGAGGTATAGGGGAACATGGTCAAATCGTACCACTTGGGCCGCGGGTCATCCTCCCTAACCTCATACAGCCGGTCCTCTTCCCACCTCTTTTGCCACTTCTTCTCTATTTCCTGAGGGTTATACTTAGCTATCATTTATCCTCCACCTGAATAAAAGCTCTTCGCCCTGCGCATTGAGATTATTTGTAACTATCCGCCTGTCCTTATTCCTTAGCTAAGGAAAAGGGTATGTAGGTAAGAGAGGGGCTTTACCCCTCTCTGAAATCGCCTCCTTCTTTTTGGTGAATCACAAAGTAAGTCTAACTTAATTTATAGAGGCTCGTCAATAAACAAGGTGTTGCTTGCGCCAAATATGCCTGAAACTGGGTCTACACTCGTGCCGCTGTGGTCAGCCGCTACCGCGCTCAGTCACTCCCGTGTACAGCAGCGCTAGCTTAGCGCAGAATGATAAAAGCAAAGAAGCTGGATATCCTCTCTACAAATATCCAGCCTCCTTAATGATTCTACTACTTTAGAATATTAGCTTTAGCTCTTCCCTATTCGGAACATTTTGGTGCCGCATGTGGGGCATACACCCTGAGTAGCCGGCTTCCCGTTCTTCATAGTGATAGCTCTGGCGTCTTTCATTTCCTTCTTGGTGCGGCACTTCACACAGTAGGCTTGCATTGTCTACCTCCTTTTTCTTTTTAGTAGGATTAGCAAAAAGAATAAACCATTCTTTCGGTAATGTCAATAGCTACTAGCACTAAAACGCGTAAAATTTAGGCATTAATAATCATCTGAGCTAAGATTATGCCATCAATTCAGCCTATTTCTTATCTACCCTCCGTCCTTTTATTTTATACTTGTCCAGAGCCATCTTGAGCCGTTTTAGCGCCCTGCCTGACTTAAACCGGTTCAGATTGACGAAACCTCTAGTTCTATTCATTGATTATTGCCTTACTTTCGTACAAGGAGATTTTATCCCTTTTTCGGCTAAAAGCAAAGATATATATTATGGGCAATATGCCCAGTGTATTAAATATAAACAACACTACGAACCAGCCAAGGTGACCATTTCTACCTGCTCTCCATAGGGCTATGCCCTTCCATGCCATTGACCATACTACAGCTAAAAAGATTGCCAGCCAAAATAAACCGGCAAGATAGGGGAATCCCCAATTTAAAAATCCCATTTCCCTACCTCCATTAGTCAGTGTTTCTAATAACGATTGCTTAATCCCCCTTTATGGATATTATACATCACAAAAACCTAAGGAGCGAGGTTGACTAACGAATCCATTTGAACATTGCTTGTTATAGGTAATATCACCTATAATTAGTCAATTCAGGACAGAAATGACAGTATTCAAAATCATACTGATAGTCTTGGGCGCTATCTTCATGTATCAGGTGTTAATTCGCATTATCCGAAAGCTTTACCACTTCCCAGCGCCAGCCTTCATCGGGTGATTTTTAGATAGTGACTTCAGGCGCTGGCTACAGCCGCCGGCTAAGATGATTGGGCGCAGTGGCATCAAGCCGGGGATGACAGTAATGGAACTCGGCTGTGGCAGTGGTGCTTTTACTCCCTTTATTGCCAGGGAGGTGGGGGAGCTGGGTAAGGTATATGCTGTTGATATCCAACCGGCAATGCTGCGCCAACTAGAACGCAAATTGTCCAAAGCAGAAAATCAGGACGTGGCAAATATTGAGTTAAGAGAGGCCAGTGCTTATGACCTGCCGTTTGCCGACGCGTCTCTTGACCTCGCGTGCATGATAACCGTGCTTCAAGAAATACCAGATAGGAACAGAGCGCTGCAGGAAGTAAGAAGGGTGCTGAAGCCGGGTGGAATCCTGGTGGTAACCGAATTTCTGCCTGACCCAGATTATCCGCTGCGCTCGACTACCATCAAAGTATGCCAGAAAGAAGGGTTTATTCTGGAGGATAATCTGGGTAATTTGTGGAATTATACGGTAAGATTTAGGAGCCGCTTTTAAGGTAGCTGTTAAGAGAGTTGATGGTGAATTAGAATAGTTTTGTTTAGTTGACTTGCTAGGAGGATATATTATTGCTATCACCTTTAGGGCTGAAAGATAAGCTGTTTTATGGTTGGGTGGTGGTAGCCGTTTTTTTGGTTAGTGGCATAACTCTTTACGGGATACACTTTTCTTTTGGCATCTTCTTTAAATCCATAGAGAGCGAGTTCAGCTTGACTCGAGCCGCAACCTCCGCCATCTTATCAGCTAATCTGCTGCTTGCCGGTTTGTATTCTTTTTTCGCTGGCTGGGCTTTAGACCGATACGGACCGAAAATCGTTGTCCTCTTGATGGGTGTATTTACTGGCTTGAGCTTGTTACTAACCAGCCAGACCGGTTCCTCATGGCAGTTATTCATAACTTATAGCCTGTTATTAGCTATGGGAACCGGTGCCCTATTTGTCGTGCCAATGTCAACCGTCTCTAGGTGGTTTGATAAGAAACGGGGGCTGGCTTTGGGCATGGCTAGTTCAGGAGTCGGGCTGGGACCGCTGGTTATGGCGCCGTTCGCTACCTATCTTATTGCTAGCTTCAGCTGGCGTGTAGCGTATATCGTAATCGGGCTGATTGCTTGGTTAATTGTGATTCCTTTGTCCAGGCTCTTGAGAGGGGACCCGTATGAAATTGGCGCTCTGCCCGACGGGGTAAAAACACTGCCAGAGGATACAGAAAGTGAAGAAGGCATTATCCAGCCGGCACATCTTTCACTACCGCAGGCGCTCCAAACCAGAAGTTTCTGGCTGGTTATGTTTATCTGGGTACTTTATGCTTCCAACATATTTTTAGTCTTTACCCATCTTGTGCCGCATGCTACGGATATCGGTTTTTCGGCTATGGAGGCGGCGGCAATCGTGAGTCTGATAGGTGGGGCTGCTGTTGCCGGCAGGGTAGTACTGGGGACCGTTTCCGACAGGATGGGTAGAAAAGTAACTGCCATCATCTGTGCCCTACTTCAGGCTGGAGCTATGATGTGGCTGCTCTGGGCAAACGACTTATGGATGTTCTATCTGTTTGCTCTGGTTTACGGCTTTGCCTTTGGGGGTATGAGTCCAGTTATGGCGGCGCTAATTGGTGATACTTTTGGCTTAGGCAGGATTGGAGCCATATTGGGGATGTTGGAAGTTGGTTTTGGGATTGGCGCGGCGATTGGTTCGGCTGTAGGGGGGTTCATCTTTGATGTCAGCAATAGTTATTTTCTGGCTTTCTTATTGGGGGCAGCGGTTATGTTGGTGGCAACTTTGCTTATCGCTCTAATTAGACGGGAAGCCAACAAAAATTTGGTGGGTGAATGAAACTGGTAAACGTCTTTTCAATAAACGAGTAGTTAAAAAGTGAACATGCTAGCGGCGAACTCGGCCAGCTTCATAACGTAGCCGGGGATAATGCCGAGCAATAACACACCGAGGCAGGATAGGGCTAGCGCCAACCGCAGTGCTCCAGATGAAGGCACTTTCTCCTCTGAGGTAGCCTGGCCAAGCCACATTACCTTCACCACACGGAGATAGTAGTAGGCTGATATGACGCTGTTGATTACGGCAATAATCACCAGCCACAGCAGGTTATGCTGCACTGCGGCGCTGAAGATATAGAACTTGGCCATAAAGCCGGCAGCTGGCGGCATGCCGATGAGTGAAACCAGACACAGGGTCAGGGCCAAAGCCAATAGTGGTGCCCGCTTCCCCATGCCAGAATAGTCCTCAATGAGGTCGCTGTTGACTTTATTGGAGATGGCGATGATGGCAATGAAAGCTCCCATATTGGTTAAAGCATAGCTGGTCAGGAAGAAAATAACGCCGCTTTGACCAAGGACATCGGCGATTGGCGAAACTCCCATGGCGGCCAATCCCACCATGAGGTAACCAGCTTGCGCTATGCTGGAGTAACCTAGCATGCGTTTGATATTGGTCTGGGGAATGGCGACGATATTGCCCAGGGTCATGCCAATAACTGCCAGCACCGCGAAGATTATTCCCCAGTTCAGGCTCAACCATTCGGGAAGTCCAAAGGCAGAGAAGAAAACCCGCATGATGATGGCAAAGCCGGCTGCCTTGCTGGCTACGGAAAGGTAGGCGGTTATCGGCGTTGGGGCTCCCTCATAAACATCAGGCACCCACATCTGGAAGGGAACCGCCGCAATCTTAAAACCAAAACCGGCGATTAATAACACTACACCTAGAATAAGCGCCGGGCTGGCCAGCAGAGTTTGCGGTGACATAGCTTGAATAACCTGGGCAATCTCACTCAATTGGGTTTTACCGGTAAAGCCAAAAATTAGCGCCATACCATAGAGCAGGACGGCAGAGGCTACTGCCCCCAGTAGCAGGTACTTTAGCGAGGCCTCAGTTGATTTGGCATCTTTGAGAAAGCCAACTAGGGCATAGAGGGAGATGCTGGTCAGTTCCAGAGCAATATAGATGGAGATTAAATCGGCGGTAGCTGCCATCAGCATCATCCCTAGAGTTGAGAGCAACACCAAGGCGTAATATTCACCCTGAAAACGGGCAAACTTAGCTACATAATCTATCGAGGCTAGAATAACCAGAAAAGCAATCCCCAAAAACAGTAACTTAAAGAACAGGGCAAAGTTATCCACAGCCAGCATGTTGTTGAAGATAGCCGGGAAGTTACCTCCCCACATCGCCACCGTGACGCCACCAGCTATTACCAATCCAGAAATGCTGACCTGTGCCAGCAGCCTCTTCTGCTCGGTGAATAAATCGAGCAGGATGACGATTACGGCAAAGACCGCAATGGTTATCTCCGGTATGAACAGCGCCAGATTCAACAATTACTCCTTTTTCTTAAGGAAACAATTCCTAGCTAACCAGCTTCGATTTGTTTTTATAGTTATGTTAACAAGCATCTCCAATGTTTGATATCTTACCCACCTAATAGCATCATTATGGGTGAAATGCCGAGCTTAATCACATCGGTTAAAATTGCCGGATAAATACCAATCAGCATAATCACGGCGACAAAGGCAAACATGTATACCCGCTCCAGAATATCAGCGTCAGCCGTGCCATTGTATTGCTCCAATACCGGTCCGTAGAACACTCGCTGCAGCATCCACAGGATATAGCCGGCGGTAACAACCACGCCAAGCACGCCCAGAATAGTGTAAACCTGAATTCCGGGGACGACAGTAGAGGTGAAGCTACCCACGAAAACGAGGAACTCAGCAGCGAAGCCACTGGTAGTAGGTAGTCCTAGGGAAGCCAGACCAGCTATCGAGAAAACAACAGCGATAATTGGCACCTGCCGTGCCAGGCCACCAAGCTTGCGCAGGTCGCGCTCATGGGTATTGTGCATCACCAGTCCGACCATGGCAAAAAGCAGTCCGGTAACCAAGCCGTGGCTGAGCATCTGTAAACTGGCGCCGACCAGACTCACCTGACCCAGGGCAAAGATGCCCAGAAGCACGTAGCCCATATGGCTGATGCTGCTGTAGGCGATGAGCCGCTTGAAGTCGGTCTGCCTCATGGTTACCGCGGCGCCATAGAGCACACTGATTACCGCCAGTATTACCAGAATAATGGCGTAAGCTTGTGCCACCTCGGGGAAGAGGGTAACGCACAGGCGGATCATTCCGTAGCCACCCATTTTAATCAGCACTCCGGCCAGTATAACGCTGACCGCAGTCGGCGCATCAGTATGAGCATCAGGCAGCCAGGTATGAAGCGGGAAAACGGGTAGCTTGATGGCAAAACCAATTAAAAGCAGGAAGAAGATGGCCGCCGCTGGCATAATCGACTGCACCATAGCCAGGCCGCCTCGGGCTATTTCTACCATACTCAAGCTGCCAGTAGTGAAGTACAGGCTGAGGATACCCGCCAGCATAAAAGCGCTACCGAACAAGGTATAAACAACATACTTTATCGCCGAGTATTCCTTGCGGCCTGACCCCCAGATATTGATTAAGAAGTACATGGGGATAACTTCTATTTCCCACATGACGAAGAACAGCAGCAGGTCGAGGGAAAGAAACACCCCCAGGATGCTGGTTTCGAGGAGCAGGAGCCAGGCGAAGTACTCCCGGGGTCTGAGGTCAATTTTCCATGAAATGAGAACAGCCAGGAAGCCAAGAAAGGTGGTCAGTATGGTTAAAGTCAAGCTCAGGCCATCCACACCGAGATGATAGTAGGCATTAAGCGCCGAAATCCAAAGTGCTTTTTCCTCAAACTGGATTAACCCGGCCGCCGCCAGAGACCGATCGAAATTGATGAAGAGAATGATTGATAGGAGCAGAGGGATGAAAGTTAATATCGCTGCCGTCCGCTTAATAAGCCTGGGGCGATTGCCGAGCACGAAAGCGATGAGCACGGCCCCCAGCGCCGGTAGAAAGAGTATGGTGGTCAGATAGTTAAAGCTCAATTATGCTGACTCCTATAGATATTCTTTTTCAACCTCACCCCCTGTAT
>Ga0209979_1000980_pt1 | contig 33829 bp, 27 predicted proteins | sample AnhtaG_FD_183114 | JGI IMG/M metagenome (GOLD analysis project Ga0209979, IMG submission 183114) | Deep subsurface microbial communities from Anholt, Denmark to uncover new lineages of life (NeLLi) - Anholt_01485 metaG (SPAdes) (version 2) | ecosystem: Environmental > Aquatic > Marine > Oceanic... | reverse complement strand
GCGGCACAGAGTGCCGAAGCAATCTCCAAGTTGAAGCTCTAAATACTAAGCACTAAATCCTAAACAAATCCTAATTCAGTAGCCATCAGCTTTCAGCCTTCAGCTATCAGCTGACTACTGACTACTGATTGCTGACCGCTGACCGCTGACTGCTGACAGCTGATTGCTGACTGCTGATTACTGACTTATGATGAACGGTTTTGGTAAACTGCTAGTATGCAAGATTGCCAAGCAAGGCTGAACGAAAAAGAGGCTAAATAACTTTGGTCAGCGTTATTGTAGCCTTATAGTTGTAGTCACCCCCACCACCACTGTCTACTAAGGTAATCACCACCAGGTCAAACCTGGGTTGGCCACCTACCCGACTTGCCCTCAAATCCTCGCCATACCTGAGAATGTAATCCTCGTTGTCAGCGTAAGCTTCAATTAGCATGGTGTACGTCGCCGGGGTCCCCCCGCTCTTAGTAATGCTCATTTTCCCCAACTCCACGTCTCCGGGTAAACAACTATTTGCCTCCCCCAGGTCACCATTAATTATATCCCTATCAACTTCGAAAGCATCGAGGTCAGCAACAAGGGCATCCCTAACCGCTTCCACTGAAGTAACTTGTTGATTAAGGTCAATTATGTCCTCAGCACGAACGTGTTGTGCTGTCATCTTCTCGTTTATTGCTGCTATCTGAGCTTGCAATCCGTTATTGTGAATGTAAACGGAGCCGGTGAAGAAACCAGCTATAGCTATCAGAGCAACACCAGCAACGATAGTGGGCACGAACACTATGTCAGCCAGCTTGCGAGGTTTAGGCAGATAAACCTCGGGAACGACATTGAAGTCAATCAAAGAATAAGCTATGGCACCTTTCTCGGCGGCAAGCACTTCCTTAAGAGCCAGCCCAATATTGGTGAGATACCAGGCTGACGGGAAACCCTCTGGAACTGCCACAGGCAAGGGCATCATCTGAACAGGACGATTTTGTGCACCACTAACGCGCCCCCAGATATCTTCTCGCTCAGCAAGTTCACCAGATACTGAAACGGGAACACTGAAGTCAAGAGGTTTATCCATATGAGCTGAGTTATAGAAAATAACGCTACGGTCTAATTCTTCAGTTATAGTGTCTAAATTCTCCTCCAAAGAGGCTTCCAATGGTAAAGGCAAGCTGCGCACCACCTCAGGCATATTATCAACCAGTATGACTACGTCGAAACTACCAGGCTGAACATCAACCATGATGGCTGTGGTCTCAGTAGCTGTCCTGGCAAGACATAGTGGCTTCAGGTCGGCAAGATAAGGATCCAAGCCTGCCTTGTGCAAAGTGGATACCAGAGCATCCAGCGAGTTTCGCGACAAAGCAGCTACATAAACGGTCATCTCCCCGGGGACAGAGCTGATAATTTGCCAGGAGATGTATACTTCCTCAGTGGAAATGCCCAGAGCAGTACTTGCCTCTCTCGTTATCGCCTCAGGAAGCATGTCCTTGGGTAACTCGGGAATACTAATTGTACGGTAGAGGTAACCAATGCCACTGATGCCGGCGATAACCTTCCTTGTCTTTGTCCCCACAGATTGCCATAACTCAGCTACCTTAGCCGCCACAGCATCCTCATCCTGAATTACCCCTTGTACCACCAGCCCGGATTCCAGAGGCGAGCTAGCCCATTTTAAAACCTGTCTGCCTCGGGAAAGAAGCACATAGACTGCCGCATCGTCGATATACAAACTAGCCTGTTCCCTAGCCATTTTCCTCCATAATCCTATGAACCTTCATAACAATAAACAGTCAAACTCAGGGTAATCTTCGCCTCTCCCGCCTCCTCACCCACATCAATCACCACATTGTTTATGACACCATTGGTGAACGCTTCGCTTAATTTCTCGCACAATTTAAGCAATTGCACCACCGTGCCTTCAGCTTCAATAGTTATCCCGAAGCTATCGTAAGCAACGGTTCCTTCCCCTGTCGCCTTCCCCTCCTTGGGAAGCGAGGAGCTAATCTTGATTATGTCCGCATTGGAATCATCGGCAGCTTCAAATATAGCCTCGGTTATCTCCACCGACTCGGTAGGAAGCTGGAATTTCTCATCCAGCTTTGAAAGGTCAGACTGAGCCTTATTGAGTCTTCCCTGCAGTTCTCCTTTTTGCGTGGTATATTTGACAAAATTCTCGTTAAGCTGTGTCAACTCGCTCTGCAAATCGCGTTGCTCTGCCCTCTGCCCACCGTAAACGCTCATCATCCCCACCAGCAACGCCACCAATATGCCCAGGCTCAAAATCCACTGCGCCGTTTTACTTAGCTTCATTCTAGATAATACTAGCAACCTCCAATATATTTATGCAATACCCTTAGTGCTATTTTTGGGGGGAAAACACTTTGCATCTGATTCGCACAGTCTCCTTGTCATGCGAGGCACCCCCCCCTTTTTGTAGCGCGACCCTTCAGGGTCGTGTGCACGAGGCTAAAGCCTCGCACTACACTAGGCAAAATATTCTGGTTCTCATATTAGTACTAAAATACCAAGACCAAATAGCAAAAGTAAAAAAGCAAAATGACAACTCAAAATGCAAAATCCTTCCCACTTCACTCAGAACAAGCTCCGCAATCCCCGCGGATTCTCCCGGGCAAATATGGCGGGAGGGAGTTAGAGGGAGGGGGAAACCTAAAACAAACTCAAAAATCAAAGATTAGAAATCAAAATGACAATTTAAAATGCAAAGATACTGAAGCAAAATCCTAAGCACTAAGCCCTAAGCCCTAAACAAATCCCAATATCTAAATTCAAAACCGTTATCCTGTAAAATTCCTCTCCCTTGACGGGAGAGGAATAAGGTGGGGTGAAAAAGGGGCCTTGAGTCCTCCTGTCATTGCGGGGCACATCCCTCCTTATTGTAGTGCGACCCTTCAGGGTCGTGCACGAGGCTAAAGCCTCGCACTACATTTCTAACCACCCTTTAGCAGTGCCAGGCGCATCTTGTTCTTGTCAGTGCAAGAAGCACTGCCCCTCTATCATTGCGAGGCACGTCCCCCCTTGTCATTGCGAGGCACAGCGTGCCGAAGCAATCTCCAAGTTGAAGCTCTAAATACTAAGCACTAAATTCTAAACAAATCCTAATTCAGTAGCCATCAGCTTTCAGCCTTCAGCTATCAGCTAACTGCTGCCTGCTGATTACTGATCACTGACTATTGACTACTGACCGCTGATTGCTGACTACTGATTACTGACCGCTGACTGCTCTTTTACATTGTTTAGTATTTCGGATTTAGGATTTAGAATTTGGTCTTCCTGAGATTGCCACGCTACGCTCGCAATGACAGATAGTAGCTATCAGCTTTCAGCTATCAGCCTTCAGTCATTGGCTAGCCGCTGACTGCTGACCGCTGATTGCTGACTGCTCTTTTATTCTTGCTCTGTCATTTTGATTTTTGAGTTTTGCTTTTCCTGAGATTGCCATATGTTCGACTCGCAAAGATAGGTAAAAAGGCCGGCAATGACAATAAAAAAAGGTCGCCATGACGTCCCTTTCGTCACCCTGGCCTGAATTGCAGTGAAGGGGCTGGCAATGACGCATCCCTTTTGTCATTGCGAGGCATGTCCCCCCTTGTCTTTGCGAGGAGCATTAGCGGTTGCGAGGCGTAGCCGAAGCAAACTGGAGCATGAGATTCCTCGTTTCACTCGGAACAAGCTCCGCAATCTCATGGGGATTGCCATATGTTCGACTCGCAATGACAGGTAAAAAGGCCGGCAATGACAATAAAAAAAGGTCGCCATGACGTCCCTTTCGTCACCCTGACCCTGAATGAAGTGAAGGGGAAGGGTCTCGCCATGACAGAGCGGGGACTATGTTACCGTGTTTTCTCCAGCCTTACTGCTCGGTTAGACTACTTGATGGTGTAGCTGAGGACTTTCATCATACTCTGGCCTATAGGGAAATCAATCCCCGTACCTTCGTAGCTTGTCCATACAAGGGTATTACCTGGCTGCAAGTTAACCTCCGCATCTCCAACCACTGCCCCATAAAAATCTCCAGTAGGTTGTAATGTAACGGTACCTTCCATAGACATAATGAACACGAAATTATCGGGACTACCAACATCACCCTTTGGTGCAAAGTACACATCTCCCACGGCGATGATGCATCCTGACCCAATGATAGTACAGCTGTCGCTCACCGAAATATCGCCTTCACAAAAGATAGTCGTTTTATTGAGGTTTATCGTGTAATTCTTTACCCCCGCTTGTTTGCACTCGAAGTTGCCTGTAACATAGATGGTTCCGGTAAGGTTAAGCACTGCCCCCGCACCACCCGTGTTGTCAATGTACAAGTTTCCCTCTCTATATAGCGGCCCTATGCTAGGGGTATCTTTGACGTCTATGGTGGTAGGGTAGGGGTCTGGCGTCTCTACCCAGTAATATTCAGAAAGTTCCTCTACCGTAGGCCAACTTAGTGGTTCCTGACTGCAGCAGGTAGTGCAGTTAGGGTAAATGCAGCAAGTCCAGTTAGGGCAACCAGCGTAGTTGCAGTCTCCCACATCTGTACAATTTGGAGTACTGATATTGCCTGTAATATTGATATTTGGCTGGAGTTTTAGGGTGTCATTACTGGTAATGGCGCTGTCAAGAAGGCTAGAATAATCTAATGCGCCGTAGTAGCACTCAATGGTAGTATTACCCCCGGTATCGCTGGTAGCAGTAGAGTTAATCTTATAAGCTCCCCCACCTTTATCTTCTATGGTAACGGTTACATTTCTGTCATTCACTTCCTCATCCAAGAAATATGCTACACCTGGAGTCCCATTGTTTATTTTCCATATGGCATCCTCCACGCCGGCATCGGCAGCGTAGAATTCCTGCATTTTTGACTCGTAAACCTGCCCCGCTTTAACTCCAGTACTCATAAAGACAAGAAGTGGAGTAAGAATTATAGCACCCAGCATCAACAACAGCAGGACTATGGCCAGAACACCCTGTCCCGATTCATTTTTCCCCGGGTGAGTCAACATCTTTTTCAGCTTCGCCATCTCATTACACCCCTTTCCAATCTACATTCCAATCTCTCACTATTAGACAGACGGCCTGGGCTTAATTTCATATGTTCTGCTCTCAGTCTGCAGGCCAACTTTGGCAGTTACATTAAGGGTAAGCACCCTTTCAGTGGCATTCCAGCTACAGTTAGTAGAATCGGGTGGCTCTATATATTGAGCCACAGGTGCTGGCCCCGTCACAGTCTCTGTCGTGTTCACAAAGACTGTCTCCTTGCGTTCAAGCTGGTAAAGTTCACCTGCGGGGGTCAGGTTGTAAACAACTTTATGAACCTCGCGGCCTTTCAAGCTAGTCCAGGTAGTCCAGTTGAGGGTCAAGGGAAATCCCCCATTCTCACCAAGAGTAATGCTTTGAGCTTGAACACCGTCACGATTCATCCAGTAGCCAGCCTGCTGCACCTGCCGGACGGCGACCATGTGATTGCTGGTACGATTGCTCTGAACCAGTTGAACGATGGCAGCATTGGTAACAACAGCAATGCCAGCAACTATCATCACAGTTATCAGTAGCTCTATAAGTGTGAAACCTTTCTGGTTCTTATGTAGCAATCTCATTCGTTATACCTTGCCTTATAAGTGCTCGTGATAAGCACCTCTTCACCGTCACGCCAAACAGTAACTGTTATCTTTTGTAGTCCATCCTCAAGATTCGTAAAGTTGGACAAAGAAACATTATAGCCCACAGGAACATCAGCTATTTCGTCATAAGTTCCGTTAGCGTCATACTCCTGGCTCCTAACATATTCGATCTCGCTTCGAATAAGGCTCTCGGCCGTGGTTCTCTCATCAGCGATAATTAGAGCTCTCGAGCTGGTGCTCAGGGCAGTGAGAAAGGGGACGGCAATCATCCCCAAAAGAGCTATGGCGATAAGCACCTCAATTAAGGTCGTTCCTTTTTGACCGCTTACTAACTTCATCTCGTCTCCTTTACGTTCTTTCAGTTTACTATATCCTGTGCAAGCCAGCAACCTGACGAGATTGCTTCGCTTCGCTCGCAATGACAGGTAGTAGCTATCAGCTATCAGCTATCAGCCTTCAGCCTTCAGCCTTCAGCTAGCTGCTGACTGCTGATTACTGACTACTGACTGCTTCTTCATGTAGTACCAAAATACCAAGACCAAAATACCAAGATCAAAGAGCAAAAGTAAAAAAGCAAAATTACAACTCAAAATGCAACAACCCTTCCCCGTTTTGTACGTTGATTGTTGCCTTTCTGCTCTGTTGTTTTGCGCCCTGCTCCGTCTAGTGTTTCGGAGTCAGGGTTTCGCTTTTCCTGGGATTGCCACGCCCCGTTTGATAGTAAACATCTAACGGGGCTCGCAATGACAGCTAGTAGCTATCAGCCTTCAGCCGTTGGCTGACTGCTGATTACTGACTGCCTTTTCATGTAGTACCAAAATACCAAGACTAAAATACCAAGACCAAAAAGCAAAAGTAAAAAAGCAAAATTACAACTCAAAATGCAAGAACCCTTCCCCGTTTTGCATGTTGATTGCTGCCTTTCTGCTCTGTTGTTTTCCGCCCTGCTCTGTTTAGTGTTTCGGAGCCAGGGTTTTGCTTTTCTTGAGATTGCCACGCCTCCGGCTCGCAATGACAGCTAGTAGCTATCAGCCTTCAGCTATCAGCCTTCAGCTATCAGCCTTCAGCTTCATACTGACTGCTTTTCCATGAGGGACCACGGTTATGTTAGTACCAAAATACCAAGACTAAAATACCAAGAGCAAAGAGCAAAAGTAAAATACAACTCAAAATGCAACAACCCTTCCCCGTTTTGCACGTTGATTGTTGCCTTTCTGCTCTGTCGCTTTGCGCCCTGCTCCGTTTACTATTTCGGGTTTAGGGTTTCGTTTTTCCGGGATTGCCACGCCCCGTTTGATAGTAAACATCTAACGAGGCTCGCAATGACAGGTAGTAGCTATCAGCTTTCAGCTATCAGCCTTCAGCTTCATACGGACTGCTTTTTCATTTTTGCTCTGTCACTTTGCCTTTTGATTTTTGAGTTTTGCTTTTCCTGAGATTGCCGCGCCTTCGGCTCGCAATGACAGGTAAAAAGGGGCTCGCAATGACAGTAGAGAAGGGTTCGCAACGACAGGCAAAACGGGGCTCGCAATGACAATTAACAAACGAGCTGCAATGACAGAGAGACTACCAGGCTACTTGCTGTAACTTGCCAGCACTGTCAAACAGTAGTGCAGCAATGCTGTTTAACCCATCTGCCCAAAAACACCATACATAGCAGAGACGAGAGCCAGTGCGATGAACGCCACTATACCCCCCATAATTAGGGTGGTGGCTGGTGTAATGGCAGCGATAAGAGCATCAACGCGGTCATTGGCTTCCATTTCGTAACTCTGCGCCACGGTGTCCATGGTGGCATCGAGGTTACCGGTTCCTTCACCCACAGCAGCCATCTGCACTATAAGAGCGGGGAAGATGGGATTTCGAGACATAGGGCGTGATAGCCCTTGCCCTTTAAGCATTTCGTCACGCACAGTGGTCAGTGCGTTAACAATCACCTTATTTTGAGCGTTATCGATGCACAGAGTCATTATCTCAGGCAACGGGACACCAGCACGAAACAAAGTGGCTACAGTGTTAGCATAACGTGCAAGCTCACTGAACAGGGTAACAGGACCAATAAGGGGCATCTTGAGTTTAAACGAATCCCACCAATACCTGCCCGCAGGCGTCTTGATATAGGCATAAAGACCAGCGGCGACACCGAGTACGGCAAGCAGAACTGCCCACCAGTAACTTAACAGGAAGCCACTTATGGCGAGAAGAGCTCTGGTCGCCATAGGCAGTTCAGCACCAAGTGCCCCATAAAGGCCCATAAAATTAGGCATAACAAAGAAGACCATTACGGCAATAACCATGACCACCAATAGCATTATTATTATGGGATAAATCATGGCGCTTTTTACCTTTTTGGCAGCGAGGGCTTCCTTTTCAATATAATTAGCCATTTGCCTCAACACCTGTTCCAGGTTACCAGTCTCTTCACCAATAGCAACAGTGCGGCAATAGAGTCTGGAGAAAGCCTTGGGGTGTCTTGACATCGCCTGGGATAGCTTGGCACCACCGCGAACGGCGGTGACTACCTCCTTTACCATCGTCTGAAAGGCGCGATTGGTAATTTGTTCTTGCAATAACTCGAGGGCAGCGACGACGTCAGTTCCTGCTTCGATAAGCAAGGCTAGCTGCTTGGAGAACATTACCACCTCTTTGGGCTTTATCGTTATAAAGGCAGCAGTCAACCTCCCAACATTGAAAAATGGAGTAACTGTCTTCAAGCTCATCACCCGCAAATCACTATAACCAAGTGTAGTGATGGCCGACTCCTCCGAAACAGCGCTGATTTTACCTTTGAGTAGTTGCCTCTCTTTGGTATACGCTAGATACTCAAAATCCATGGAACCTCCTTCACCGTTACCTCATATGCTCTGCGTTTACTCTTCCATGCTATAGGCATTACGTAATACCTCAGCTGGAGTAGTTATGCCCTCCTTCACCTTGAGCATACCATCTTTAATCAGGGGAACCATACCTTCCTTGTACGCCTGTTCTCGAAATTCAACGTTACTGGCGCCTCTCAGCACCAGCATCCTCAGTTCATCGCTCATATGAAGCACCTCAAACATTCCCACCCTGCCTCGATATCCCGAATAAGCACACGGTTCACAACCACTACCATAGAGGAATTCCTCCCTATGTTCCCCAATTTCTTTTTCATAAGCTACCTGCTCCAGTTTTGAGACTGTAATGGAATGGGCACAATCGGGGCAAACACGCCGCACCATACGCTGAGCTACCGTGCCAATAAGTGCTGAAGCCACGAGGAACGGCTCTATACCAAGGTCGAGCAGCCGGTAAGTAACGCCCACGGCATCATTGGCATGCAGAGAAGAGAAAACCAGGTGCCCTGTCAAGGCAGCTTGGACAGCTATTTTGGCTGTTTCGGCATCTCGCATCTCGCCGACCAATATAATATCAGGGTCAAGACGCAATATAGAACGCAGCCCGGTGGCAAAGGTAAGTCCAGCCTTGGGATTAATCTGAATTTGATTTATATTTGAAAAGCGATATTCCACAGGGTCTTCAATAGTGATGATCTTCCGAGACACTTTATCTAACTGATTGACGGAAGCATAAAGCGTAGTAGTTTTCCCAGAGCCAGTAGGTCCGCTAGCTACGATCATTCCGAAGGGAACTCTGAGCATCTCCTGATACTTTTCCAGAGTTTCAGGGAGGAGACCCAATCCGGCTAACTCACGCGCAGCCAATGTCTTATCCAGAAGCCGCAACACAGTTCCCTCACCGTGAACTGTGGGACAAGTAGCAACACGAACATCGATAGGTCTACCACTGGCTTCAATGGTGAATTGACCGTCCTGGGGACGAATATGGTCGGCGATGTTCATATCACTCATTATTTTGATTCGAGAGGTCAGTGCGGGATGTATAGTTATAGGCAAGGACAAGGTATCCTGAAGAACGCCATCAATACGGTAGCGCACCCTCAATCTATCTTCCTCCGGTTCAATATGAATATCGGAGGCTCTAGCTTTAGCCGCTTCATCTATAATAAGGTGTAAAGCATTAGCTACTGGAGCATCAGCAGTAGCGGCGATTAGGTCCATTTCCCCACCACCAGCCATATCTTCAGGAATACCGGCTAATTGCTCCTGAATTTGCCCAAAACTTCTGTAGTTGAAGTCAATAGCCTCTCGAATTTCCTGTTCTTCAACAACCACCGGTTTTACCCTCATCTTGCTCTGGTGCTCTAGAATCTGAAGAGCAAATATATCAGCAGGATTTGCCATCGCCATTTCCAGGGTATTGCCCTTAACGGACAACGGTACGGCCATAAATCTTCTTGCCGTAGACTCAGGAACCAACTTCAATACCTCAGGGGCGATTGCCTTTTTGAGTAGTCTCGCCTTCGCTTTTGGCTTTGCTTCCTCCGGTTTCACCTCTGCCATTGGTTTCGGTGCTTTGGTTAATATCTCCGAAAGAGCACTTTCAATGGCAGACATACCCTGCTGGCGAGTCTCTTCCTCAGCAGCCACTTCCTCCTGTTTAACGCCCTCTTCCCTGGCAGTTACTTCCTCAACAGGCAGTTCTCCTTCAACAACTTCCTCACCGATAGATATTTCTTTGCCTGGGCTACCAAGCCTGATAACATTGATCTTTTCCTGCTGGGCAAACTCCGCAGCCTCAGCAGTAAGCTCGCCCGAAATGAATAAAACCTTTTGCTGGATTTCAGTATCACAGGCCTTTTTTTCAAATGAAGACATTGCTTCCAAGTCCACTCGCCCCCCAGTTAGCACGTCTATAGCTAATTGGTGAGGAATAAACCCGTCATCTTCTCCGGCCAAGATATCAAAGGTATATTCATCACCAGTCCTCCCTTTCACCTTACTGTCCTGTTCAATTGTGTATCCCAACTCAGTAAGAGAGGACAATAATTGCTCCTTGGAGTCGAACCCCACCACCACCGTTTTCTTGCCCCGTTTAGCAACGGATAAGGCCAAAAATTCCTTAAGGTTTTCTTCAGATAAAATCTTTATTTGCTGCCCACGGGCGAATTGAGATGCTACAGAATCAAGTTTGGGAAGGGCAATGAAGACTTTGTCCCAAATGCCACAGTTGTAACATTTGTCATCAAATTCGAAAACTTCGCCTAATCCTATCGGCTGACCATCATCATGGTTGATGATGCCTATAGCGGTGACATAGGATATAAGTCCATTACTCTTGCGAGCCAGCAAATCGAAGGTATGTTCAGTTCGAAACTTACCTTCAAGGGTAACATGGCGCTCAACTTCATAACCCAGCGCCTTGAGCTTCCTGATAAACTGTTCCTCAACATCTTGCAGGTCATTCTCAAATTGAACCTCAGGATGCCCATCACCCTTTAGCTGATCTTCCTTCTTATTCTTGTCCTTCTGTCGCATCTTCATATTATTCTAAGAAACAATAACTAAAATATCAAACTAACGTGAGATAGCTTAATATTGACCGGTGATTTATCCTTAACTGACTCTACCCAATGCTTGCTCCACTCTGCTAGCATAACTCTTGATCACCAATCGCACTATGCCCAACGGGGCATCCTTAGTAGTCACTATGGCTAAATAGGATTCCTGCCCCAGAGGTCTGATTAGAATCTGACCTGCAGTTGAAGTCAACAAGTCATCCTCAAGGTCACCAGCCTTTAGCTTATCTGAGGTCGTTCGCGCGATCCTGAATATTGCCGCTAGTTGAGCTGCAGCTAGCTCTGCGTTAAGCATAGAACCGGGAGGCACATAGCTGGAAATGGCAACCCCGTCACTACCTGCCACTGCAATACATAATAACCCATCAACTTGCTTTGCCATCTCCTCCAATATGCTGTTCAAGTTTCCTCCTGCTCCCATTTCACCTCCTTTCCCTGGCTCACCTTTCTTCCTTCCCTTGCCCCAGGTAAACCTAGATAAATCAGCCATCATTCAAACTTAGGCAACGCTTGACATACCTGGGCAGCATGTTCTCTGGCCACTAAACGCGCCATACCAAGAGTAGTAGACTCCTTGGATAAAATCATTGCTAAATAGAAGTCGGGAGTGAGAGCCTTAGTCAAAATATACTTTGAAGCGGTGGTGATCAAATTTTCATCAAAATCGCCGAGCTTTAGCTTGTCAGCAGTCAAACTACACAGGCGCACCACCACAGCCAACTGGGCTGCCGCTAATTCAGCATTGAGTGTTGCGCCAGGCGCCGTAACAACCGCAACAGGAACACCCTCCATGTCCATTACTCCCACCCCCAGTAAGCCATCGGTCGTGCTTGCTACCTCCTTTACAACGTCGCCTATACTCCTCTTTTCTGTCTCTTCTGTCTCCTCTATCTCTTTTGTCTCTTCCATCTCTTCATTATCTTCTTCTGCTGCCAACTTATCACCTCCTTTCATACTTTCGTAATAGGAATTTGGTCATTATCGCTACAATCCCTCTTTCTAAAATATCTAGCTACTGTAATACTAAAATGATATAGAAAGACAGTAAATAGGAATTTAGTCATTATTGCCGCAATCGCTTTTCCTAAAATACCTGACTAATGTACTTAAAATGATATAGAAAGGCAGTAAAATAGTCAACGGTTTAACTCGCTATGCAAGGGGATACCACAGGGGGGTATTGCCAAACCTTGACTTCTTGTTTAATAATGAGCACTAATGAATAGAATTAAATGTATAAAGATATTATCAGGGCTGCTTGGGGTTTTTCTGCTTCTGAGCTTTTTCCCGCTGGTTGACAGCCAGCCAATTTCAGCCAATCCAGACAGGCTAGAGTGGTCTGTTGTTGACACTCCCAGTGAAGAAGGAAATGTAGTGGTTAGCCCCAGCGAGATAAACGCCTTTGTTGCCGGCCAAAATGAAACTTTTTATGCCATAGATATTCCTCATAGCCGTGTATACAAATCAACCGATGGCGGGGTTACTTGGGAGGACGACCTGAACGGAACGCTTGAAGACGAAGGCGCTACGTTACCCGCCTGGGATATCGCTGTTGCCCCTGATGACCCTGAACTGGTGGCTGTAGTCACCGATAACAGGACAGCCGTTTATTTGTCCGATGACGGCGGGCACAGTTGGGAAGGTAAATGGGAAAACAGCACCTCTTTCGATTTAAATGGCACACTTATCTCAGATATCGCCATCTCCCCCAAGTATGATGATACCTACGATATCGCCATAGGTACAAGATATCCTGATGGTAACACTACTGGCGATGTGTGGTTAATTACGCTGTTCGAGTTTGGCGGCTGGAAAGCTCAGGAACTGCAGATAGACCCTGATGCTGCAGGGACTGGCGCTGATGTAAGCACAGTCCGCTTTTCGCCGGAATATGCGGAGGACAAAAGCATACTCGCCATCGCCTCTTCAGCCAATGATATAGCTCCGGCACTACAAGACAGGACATTCCTGTGCACTGGAGAAAGGAATACTGCAACCAAGGAGACAACATGGACCACATTTATAGAAATTATTGACCCGTCTAAAAGCAGTTTGGGGGACTCACCAGATGAAGAGGAAATCATCTTCTCCGATTTAGCCCTCCCTTCCCAGAATTACCGCGAAGGCAAAAATTGGATTGCCTATACCAGTTATTACTCCAATTCTACTACCGAGTGTGATGATGTATATCGGATAGAAGAAGATAGCGAACAGGCATACAGGCTGGATGTCAAAGGAGGCAACGAGGTTGGCATAGCTTCAATTGATTACCAAGGGAGCATACTCCTCGCCGGAGAGGTATCAGGCAAAGGTGGCTCCGCTAACGCCTTAATCCATATCTGTTCCAATCCTGACGATTGCTTCCCCAAGTGGGAAGAGCCCACTAAACAACCCACCGGTGGCGCTTCCTCCGGCCGTGCTAATGCTCAAGTTGTCTGGCTTACCAGCAGCATAGCTTATTGCGCCACAAGCACAAATAATGTAACCAACGCCACTGAATGGGCAGACACGAATGTATCTACAGGGCATCCATGGCATGGTGCTAGCCTAGATGAAAGTGCCCTTTCCAAAAGTGAAGATAGTGGCGATACCTGGAACCAGCTCAGCCTGATAGATACCGAAATGACTTTTCTTTGCGATTACGCTTTCTTTGCCAATAACACCATCCTTTACTTAGCGTCGATAAATGAGGATGACCCCAGTTTTGATAGTATATGGCGAACTGAGAAAACTGGAACCGAGGCACTGACCGAGACCTGGCAGAGGGTGCTTTGCCTTGACGGTGAGGACAACATAATTTTGAGACCCACTCCCGAGTGGGAGGAAGAAGAGCAAATTTACTTCGCTGTGCCCGACACCGATGATGTGAAGTATTCTGAGGATGAAGGGCAGAGCTGGGAGGAAGTCTGGGAGTGCCCCGATGTCACCGATTTGGCTGTGGTGAGCGATGAATTACTGTACATCCTGGATGATGATGTATTAAATAGGTACAGTTGGAACGAGACGCTATATGGGGGGAGCTGGGAATGGGAATATGATATAGACACCGGGCTTGATTCTGGCTCTGTTGTGCTTGCCCACGGCACGAAATATGTATTTGTTTCCGAAAATGAGGATAAAGACAGGATAGCCTACTCCAGCGATGGCGGGGAAATTTTTAATGTCACCGAGTCTTTACCAGAGCCAGGCGAAACTCAGCTCGCTGTGGATGAAGAATTTAATAGCAACAAATTTATCTATGCCGCCAGTGACGATAGTTCGAGCGACATTTATCGCTGGGCCATTGGTGCAAGCACATCATGGAAGGAAATGAATACAGGCGCGGGCGGCTTTCATGGACTGGCTCAAATAGACGAAGTCCTTTACGGAGCCTATGCTTATAGTGCCGGCGTTGCGCGCACCCTCGTCCCCCACCTAGAAATGATACGAGTAACTGATTGGGATTACACCGATGCCGGACTAGATCCCGAAAGATTCAAGTCAAGGTCATTGAAGGCGATTAGCAACGAAGATGTAGAGTTGTGGGCTATCGATGGAGAAAACTATGACTTTCCCAATGAACAAGGCTGTTTATGGGTTTATACTGACGCTTTTGTGCTTGAAACTCCCTGGCCAAACACGCCGGCGCTGGACGACTCACGGCCCTGTGATGAATGTACCTGCCGGGCTGAGGATTTTTGTTTTCGCTGGCGAATGCTGCCTTCGACTGAAAAATATGAGCTGTGGATAGCTCTGGATGAAGATTTCACCGCCATAATACACGAAGAGGTAGATATAACTCCCGACGCCCTACGCTCTCCCGCCTGGTGTCCATCATCCAGCTCAGTTCAGTTCATTTGCGGTGAGACTTATTTCTGGAAAGTAAGAAGTTGTGAAAGCACTGAAGGGGAACGCATTCGCAGTCGGTGGTCACCAACAATGAAATTCACCGTAAAGGAATGTTCGACAGAAGAAGGAGCGGTGTATCTTGCTCCTATATTGCTTGTCCCTGACATCGGCAGCAAAAACGTGCGACGTTCACCAACCTTCTCCTGGGAAGGATTCCCTCCCACCACTGAATATGAGTTTATCCTCGCCAGCGACGATGCTTTAAGCCAGGTAGTAGTGAGCGAAAAGGTGCCTGCCACAACCTACCAATATAAAGGAAGTCTAGATTGGGACACCACTTATTACTGGCAGGTAAAGGCTATTGAACCTACGCTTAGTGAGCCAGCCCTGGGTGTCTTTACGGTAATGCCCGCGCCTGAACCAACAGCAGCAACACCACCAACACCTTCATGGATATGGGCTATCATCGGAATACTTGCCTTCCTGGATGTAGTAGTTATCACCTTTTGCTTGATTAAGCGATAAGATAAATCTAACACACTGCCTGATCCACCACTAAGCAGCATATCTTGAGGCTTACCTTCGTCCTTCTTGACAGCTTTAGAACTTATGTTAATAATTGCCTTGGAATGGATAATTATGCGCTGATCCCATTAATTACCGCGATTATCTTTATCCCGCTATTGGTTATCCTGTTGGGCAGCCGACCATGGCAGAGGCGGCAAAAGCTTTTCTTTGCTTATCTCGTCACTGCCATGCTATGGAGCTTAAGCAGCTTCCTGTTTTACAGCGATATTCTCATTCAAAATGAATTGCTTCTTGCTAAAATCGCCCTCTGTTTGGGCATATTGATGGCAATCCAGCTTCATTACTTCTTGCGCTCCCTTTATCAAGGTCAAGACAGGATACCCTATGCTTATGTCATCTTAGCCGGCGCTATTGCTCTAGCAGCGCTGGGTTATATCCCGAAGAGTATCACGTTCACTGAGATCAGCGTCTCTGCCGGGTATGGCACCTGGCTTGCCCTACTCGTTATCATTGCTATCCTGCTTGGCAGGGATATTTATCTTCTGGCACGGAGACAGACGACGCTGGATGACCCACGAGAGCGCAATCAGATGAACTACCTTTTCGCTGGCCTTGCCGCTTTACTTATCCCCTTGCTTATTGGTTTCACCCCCGTGCTGAGTAAATATCCCATTGCCCATATTGGCAACTTCGCCATGGCTGGTATCCTTACCTATGCAGTGGTAACACGCCAATTGCTGGATATCAAGGTTGCCCTCCGCCGCGGGTTAGTATGGACAATCATGAGCTTTGGCGCTGTAGCAGCATACTTCCTTCTATTCTTCCTGTTCCATCTCATCTTTGACTTTGATATCACCATCAGCATTGTAGTAGCAGCCATAGTAGCTACAGCTTGGGTTGCTATGTTTGCTTACTGGATGCTTACCATTCTCCGCCCGGGAGTAGAACAAACCCTGACAGGAGAAAAATACGGCTACCGCCAGCAGTTGTTTAATCTCACCAGTAAAGCAGACACTGTTTCCACTCTAGAGGAATTAGGAAGCAACCTGATATCCTTACTTTGTCAATCTGCGGAGTGCCGCCGAGCTTGTTTGCTACTACCTAAATTTGAAGGAGGCGATTTCACCGCCACATTCAGCTACCCTCCAGTAAAAGATAACCCGATACAGAAGTTGAACTTGAAACAGGACGGCACTATTGCAAATTGGCTAAAGCAAGAAGCTCGTTTTATGTCCCGAGCAGACCTTGTTAAGTTAAACACTATGAACCAGAAGGAATATGAGGATATTCAATTGGCAAAGGTAGAGATGCTTTTCCCTCTGATGAACCAAGACGGGCTTATTGCTATCCTTGCAATGGGGGGAAAGCAAGACGGTAAGCTTTACACTGTTGAAGATATTGAAATAATTGAGTCTGTTGCTTCCCGCATCGCTGCCATTATGGAAAGACAATATCTTTATGAACAATTGGAGGAAAGAGAGAAAGAGCTAAGTAGCATTAACCGTTTAACCAACATCGTAATCTCAAGCATGGATATTAAGGAGATATTTGAAGGTTTCTCTCAGCAGTTAAAGGAGGTAATTGCTATTGATTGGGCGGCAATCACCCTGGTTGAAAATGAACAACTTTGCTTTTCAGCGTTATCGGGCACTATCTCTTCACCATGGCAAACAGGGGAAAGGATACCACTGGAAGGAACAGGCACCCAATGGGTGCTCAAACAGGGAAAGAGCCTGTATCAGCCCGACCTGGGACAACACCGAATGTTTTGGACTGAAGAGAACCTGGTTAAAGGAGGGATTCACTCCGTTGTTTACTCGCCACTATTAGTAACAGGCAAGGGTATTGGCACCTTGATCGTCGCCAGTCTCCACCCCAACGCTTATAGTGCGAAACAGCTACAACTCCTAGAACAACTTGCGTCACAAATTGCTGCACCCATCGAGAATTCCCGACTTTACACCCAGGCAGAAGAAAAGGCTCGCATTGATGACCTCACCGGATTATTCAATCGACGTCACTTTGAGGAAAGACTCGAAGACGAACTCGCACGGCATTCGCGTTATGGTGGCACTTTCTCCATGCTTATCCTTGACCTCGATTCTTTCAAGGCATATAACGATATTTACGGACATCTCGCAGGTGATAGGCTTTTAAGGCAAGTAGGCAAAATTATTAAGAATACCATCAGGAGCGCTGACCAGGCCTTTCGTTACGGCGGAGACGAGTTTACCATCATTTTACCAGAGACGAATATCGATGATGCCTATATGGTAGCGGAGCGGACTCGAAAGGAACTCGCTGCTGAAATGAAAGCCCTGAATATCACCCTGACTTGCAGCATTGGTCTGGTCCATTATCCCACTAACGGAACAACATTCAATACCCTTCTGGAGACAGCCGATGCCGCTTTATATTACGCCAAGACCAAAGGCGGAAACCAGAGCTATATCCATGCCAAAATCCCGGCTCAACCACCAACCATGGTAAGACAGGAGACCGTGGGCATAAGCCTAAACGCTATTTACGCCTTAACCTCGGTAGTAGAGGCTAGAGACCATTATACCTATGGACATTCACGAAAAGTTAACCACTATGCTGTAGCTTTAGCCAAAGCCCTTGAGTTATCCAATGACGAGATAACTAAAATAAGCGCTTCTGCTTCACTCCACGATGTCGGTAAAATTGGCATCACAGATGACATACTTAATAAAAAAGGCAAGTTCACTGAAGATGACTGGAGAATAATTAAGGCCCACAGTAAACTCGGTGCTAGTATTGCAGGCAGCGTGCCTGGTTTAGTTCCTTGCATTCCCGCTATCCTCTACCACCATGAGCACTACGATGGCAGTGGTTATCCTGAAGGACTCAAGGGCGATGAAATCCCCCGGGACGCCCGCATCATGGCTATAGCTGATGCATTTGCCGCGATGACCTCAGTACGCCCATATCGCGGTGCTCTATCAGTTAAAAAGGCTATCGAAGAGTTAGAACGCAACGCTGGTACGCAATTCGACCCCAAGTTACTAGAAGTTTTTATCAACGTTGTTAAATCTGAAGGCTTTGAAAAAGAAACAACAGAAACAAAAAAATGATTAAGCCCTTGATAAAGAAGGTATCTCGCACTATCTCTGGAGTAACTCCGGTGGCAGTCATGGCAAAGCCCTTTCCCTGCCCTGGCAAGTGCGTTTATTGCCCAAGCTCTGCCTACGCTCCAAAGAGTTACACCGCGGAATCCCCGGCAGTACTCCGCGGCCGAAAATGTAACTTTGATGCTAGGAAACAAGTGGAATTTAGGCTAAATACCCTGACTGAGATGGGACACGCACTGGATAAAATAGAATTAATCATCATGGGCGGTACCTTTTTAGCTTATCCACTGGATTACCAATACCAATTCATCAAGGATTGCTATGATGGCTTAAATGGTGTTTCCTCAGCCGACATGAAAGAAGCCCAGAAATTGAACGAGACTGCTGAATATCGTTGTGTAGGATTGTGCATCGAAACCAGACCGGACTTCTGCCAGGAGGAAGAGATAAAGCGGATGCTTGAATTTGGCACTACCAGAGTGGAACTGGGTGTACAAACATTAGATGACGAGATTCATCGCCTGACAAAAAGAGGACATGGAGTGGCAGAGGTTATTTCGGCGACAAAGCTATTGCGCGATTATGGCTTTAAAGTCTACTACCACTGGATGCCAGGATTACCTGGTTCAACCCCCGAGCATGACATGGAATTATCGCGGAAGTTGTTTGACGACGAATATTGTCGCCCCGATGGGCTTAAGCTTTACCCCACACTTGTAGTGACAGGTAGCGAACTGGAAAGCTGGTATCATGATAACCGTTACCAGCCTTATGAAGATGCACAGATGATAGATTTACTGGCTAATATCAAGAGTTTGCTCCCCAAATATGTCAGGGTTCCCAGATTGATGCGGGATATTCCGAGCAAATTCATTATCGCTGGCTGCAGTGATTTAGCGCTCAGGGAAACCGTCAAAAGGAGGATGCGTGAACTTAACCTTCACTGTCAATGCACCCGCTGCCGCGAATACGGACATCGCTTGAGAGACGGTTGGCCAGTCGGTGAACCACGGTTGACCAGGCTAGAGTATGATGCTTCTCACGGAAAGGAAATCTTCCTTTGCTATGAAGATGAAAATGAGACCTTGTTTGGCCTCTTAAGGCTGAGAGTAAGCCCTGAGCTACACAATGACAACGAAGCTCTCGTCAGGGAACTACATATATTTGGGACTGAAGTCCCTCTAGGCGAGAAAAAGGAGCAAGCTGCTCAACATCAAGGGTTGGGGAAAAAGCTGCTTCTAGAGGCAGAAAGGATTACTGCCACAGAATTTCATATCAAGAAACTGGCTATTTTGAGCGGCGTTGGAGTCAGAGATTATTATCGTTCGCTTGGCTATCACTCAGAAGGCAACTATATGGCCAAACGGTTAATCTAAAGTATATCAATAAATCTTACTCCAAATCTTAATCATGCTTCCTCACGGCAACACTTCATGTTACAATGAGCTCCCCGCATTGAACCTTTAACAAAGGGGAAAACAAGGATGCAGAAAGTAACTAAAGAGGAGCTTCTTGCCAAGGCAAAGAAACCTGCCGAGGATGCCATAAAATTGCACTCATTCTATCACGGTAAAATGCAAACAATGCCCAAATGCCAGGTTCGTGACGTCAACGATTTTGCAATTTACTATACCCCTGGTGTAGCTGAAGCCTGCCGAGCAATACAGGCAAATGAGGAAAAATTCGGGGAGCTCACTAATAGATGGAACACCATAGCAGTGGTTTCCGACTGCACCAGAGTCCTTGGACTGGGAGATATTGGGCCTAAGGCAGGCTACCCGGTGATGGAAGGAAAGTGTCTGTTGTTCAAATATCTTGGCGGGGTGGATGCCGTGCCTATCTGTCTGGACACCAAGGATCCCAATGACATTGTTCAGGCAGTAAAATGGCTTGAGCCATCGTTCGCTGGCATCAATCTGGAGGATATTTCTTACCCTAAGTGCTTTAGCATACTGGATAGGTGCCGGAGAGAGGTAGGAATTCCCGTATGGCACGATGATGTCCAGGGAACAGCTACGGTAATGCTGGCTGGATTAGTAAATGCTTTAAAGGTTGTAAACAAGAAAATAGGGGATTGTAAGATTGTCTTTAACGGGGCTGGCGCAGCTAATACCGGTAACTTCAGACTCCTTTGTGCTTACGGAGCTAATCCTGAAAATAGCATAATGGTTGACAGCAAAGGCATACTTCACAAGGGAAGGAAAGACTTGGAACAAATAAAAGAAAAGCGTGCTGATAAATGGAGATTCTGCGAAACTACCAATCCTGAGGGAAAAACCGGGGGGTTAACCGAGGCATTGGAAGGGGCTGATATCCTCATCTCTTACTCCAGGTCAGGTCCGGGAGTCACTACCGCCAGGCAAGTCAAGAGGATGGCAAAAGATGCGATATGTTTTGTTTGTGCTAACCCTGTTCCTGAAATCTGGCCCTGGGAAGCCAGGGAGGCGGGAGCTAGAATTGTGGCCACAGGCAGGTCGGATTTCCCTAACCAGATAAATAACTCCATAGGCTTCCCTGCTATTTTCCGTGGTGTCCTCGATGTGGAGGCAAAAACGATCACCGACGGAATGTGCATTGTTGCTGCTGAATCACTGGCCAAATATGCTGAAGAGCAGGGCATAAATGAAGATTATATCGCCCCAACGATGGCACAGACTGAGGCTTTTGTTCGCGAGGCAGTGGATGTAGGCATGGAAGCCCAAAAAGAGGGCATCGCCAGATTGAAAATCAGTCGTGATGCCCTTCGCAAGAAAAGCGAGACAATGATACTCAGCGCCAAGCAGCAAGCTGATACCCTGGTAAAGGCAGGTTGTATTGCCCCAGCAGTAACATAGCTGAGGAGGTGTCAAGGCGTTATGAGCGAAATCAAAACGGAGGATATTACCAGGGCAACAGCTAATTTGCTCGAGCATTCCTGCCATTACCTGCCTCAAGATGTGTTAGCTGCTCTAAAGCAAGCTAGAGAAAAAGAAAAGTCAGAGGTAGCACGCGCTGTCCTGGATAAAATTCTGGAGAATGTCGAAATCGCCGCTAAGCAACAAATTCCCTTATGTCAAGATACCGGCGCTGCTGTTGTCATGTTAGAACTGGGTCAGGAGGTTCACATAAGTGGGGGCAATCTTTATACCGCGATAAATGAGGGAGTACGTCAAGGATATGCTAACGGTTATCTCCGTAAGTCCATAGTGCGTCAGCCCTTTTCAGAAAGGATAAATACCAAAGATAACACTCCCGCGATGATCTATACCGATATAGTCGCTGGTGATAAGCTCAAAATTACGGTGATGCCTAAAGGAGGCGGTAGCGAAAATATGAGTCGGCTGACAGTGCTGGCACCAGCACAGGGTCGCCAGGGAATTATAGACTTCGTGGTAAACCGAGTTGATGAAGCAGGCAGCAATCCCTGCCCTCCAGTAATCGTTGGCGTAGGAATAGGGGGAACCACGGAAAAAACGATGATGTTGGCTAAAAGAGCATTGTTGCGAAAAATTGGCGAGCCAAACCGAGATGTAGAGATTGCTGAACTGGAAAAGGATATCCTGAAGCAAGTTAACAATCTCGGCATCGGAGCAATGGGATATGGAGGTACAATCACTGCGCTAGCTGTTCACATCGAAGCTTTTCCCTGTCATATTGCCAGCTTGCCCGTCGCGGTTAATTTGCAATGCTGGTGTGCCCGCCATGAACAAGCAGCCCTTTAATTGGAGGCAAGGATGGCTGACGCAACCACAGTAAAGGAAAAGGCAGAACAGGAAGTCAGAATGGTTGATATCTATGTAACGGGCAAACGTTATAAGGTTCCCGAAGGCCTTACCATCCAAACGGCATTAGAATATTGCGGCTACAACATCATCCGAAGTTGTGGGTGCCGCGCTGGATTTTGTGGCGCTTGTAGCACCATCTACAATTTCACACATGACCCTACAATACGATATGGGCTTGCTTGCCAGACACGTGTAGAGCAAAATATGGTTATAACGCAAATTCCCTTCTTCCCCGCTGCTCAAGCTCTTTACAACCTTGAAGATTTAAAGCCTGAAGAGGGGGAGAACAAGTTACTAACGCTCTACCCCGATATCATCACCTGCTTTGGGTGCAACAACTGCACCAAGACATGTCCCCAGGATCTCGAGGTAATGGAGTTCATATCCGATGCTATAAGAGGTGATACCGAGAAAGTTTATCAGAAGTCCTTCGATTGCTTGATGTGTGGCTTATGTGCTGCTCGGTGTCCCCAGGGATTGCAACCTTATAATATTGCTCTGGCAGCGCGGCGTTTGAGGGGGGCTCACCTCACCACCAGATCTCAGCATAATGTAGATAGAATAAAGGAAATAGAGAAGGGTAAATTTGACGCCGAGACAGAGAAACTAAAGAAAGCTGATGAAGCTGAGTTGCGCCGCATGTATGCTGCCCGGGAAATAGAGCCTGCTCTATAAGAAAGTGGATGGAGGTTAATTAACATCATGCCATATCCGGCTTACATGGAAGAAAGCATTCATAAAGTAGCCGCTACAAGACCAAGACGACTGGAAGAAACATTCTCCCGCATCCCTCAAGCTGAAAGAGAAGGTTTAGTGAATGAATTCCATCCTGATTACAAAAAAGAGTATCTCCGTGAGCTAAAAATAGGACCCAATAAAGGCAGTCTGGCACCTGATGAAATAGCTGACTTGCTGGAAGGAAATAGCCGCATCGACCCCGATGAAGTTAACCTTGACGACGTTGATTATGATGTTGATGTGTTAGTCATCGGCTGTGGAGGAGCTGGAGGTGCAGCTGCTCTTTTTGCTGAGGAGAATGGTGCCAGTGTGTTATTAGCCACAAAGCTACGTCTTGGCGATGCCAACACTGTAGGCGCTCAAGCAGGCACCCAGGCAGCAGATAGACCAAATGATTCCCCTCTTCTTCACTACCTGGATGTAATGGGGGGAGGACATTTTACAAATGACCCTGACCTGGTGGAGGCGCTAGTAAAAGATGCTCCCGATGCAATCAGATGGCTGGAATCTCTGGGCGTCAACTGGGACAAAGAGCCTGATGGCTCATACCATGAGCTATCAGGGGGTGGCACGTGCAGGAGGAGAATGCACTCATGCCGGGATTACACCGGACTTGAGGAAATGAGGGTCATTCGCGATGAAATTCGCCAAAGGCATATGCATGGACGAACCCTGGATTTCGTGGAATTTCAGCCAGCAATAGAGTTAATACTGGATGACAAGGGACAGATTGCTGGAGCAATACTGATGAACCTCGAAACCAGAGAGATGACTATAGTTCGTGCTAAGGCAGTGGTAATAGCTACCGGCGGCATGGGACGTATTCACATTCAAGGCTTCCCCACCACCAACCATTATGGTGCTACGGCTGATGGACTGGTATTGGCTTACCGAGCGGGATGCCCCCTGATCCACATTGATACCATGCAATATCACCCCACAGGAGCAGCTTTCCCGGTGCAAATTTGGGGATTATTAATTACCGAAAAGGTAAGAACATTAGGTGCTCAGGTAATCAACCGCGACGGAGACCAGTTTGTTCATCCACTCGAAGCACGCGATACTGAAGCTTCAGCCATTATTCGAGAATGCAAACAGCGTGGTAAAGGAATAACCACACCAACGGGGGAGATTGGAGTGTGGCTTGATTCACCAATGATTGACATCATACGTGGAGAAGGAACAATTGCCAGGGAATTGCCCGCCATGGTTCGCCAGTTTGCCCGATTCGACATCGATATAACCAAGGAGCCAATGCTAGTCTATCCCACGCTGCACTACCAAAATGGGGGAATTATGATTAAGGCTGATGCCTCAACTCCAGTGCCAGGATTATTTGCTGCCGGTGAATGTGAGGGCGGAGTGCATGGCAGGAACAGGCTTATCGGCAACTCCACACTGGATTTATTCGTCTTTGGAAGAAGAGCAGGCAAATCAGCGGCTAAATGGGCAAAGGAAGTGAAGTTAGGTAAGTTTACCTTGGACCATGTGAGAAAATGGCAACGTGAGATTAAGGAAGCGGGATTAGAATCAAGGCCCGTTTCTCCAATGCTCCTGCCAAATTATGCCAGGCATGAAAAGCCTGTGCCCGGTTTTCAGCCACTAGGTGAGGCAACTGCCTACACGCCCTTTGGGGACGCTACATCACGCTGGATTTAAATGGAAGAGGTAGAATATGCCATTACGTGAACAGAGAGACGTCAAGGAAATCGAGGCCACTTTAAATAAAATCCTGAACATAAACAACGCGCCTGTAGCTCGGTGTCGTCTCCTCTCAACCGGGTTTAACCCCGGTCATGCCCTAAACATAATCGAGGATATCGGAGGGCATAAAGAGTGTATCGGCTGTGGTAATTGCATAGATATTTGCCCCATTTTATTTCGCGAGCCATCACGACGTAATAAAACAGAACAACGCACATCAATGGCACTGGAAAGCATAGTTGGGGCAGATTGTGACCAATGCGATGCCTGTGTCCTGGCCTGCCCCCAGGTGGATACTACTATTAAAAACTATATAGTCAACCACCGCATGATCGAAGTTATGTCCCGGCTGGAACAACGCATAGGAGACGAAGACGAGCCTGACCTGGATTTGTTCATCGAGGAAGCAATAACATGAGATTGCCACGCTTCGCCACAATCAGGGCAAAAGATACACTAGAATGACATGGGAAATTCGGTTACCTGCAGTAGGATATGCCGATGTTAAGCCATCTGGACACCAAAAAATTAACACACACTTTTGAGCTTGGACCGATAAGACCTCCCAGCGAAGCTCATTCCCTACTGATAAGAGCCACCAGGAACTGTCCCTGGAATAAGTGTCTCTTTTGCCCTGTTTATAAAGGCACTAAATTTGAGCTGAGAACAGTGGACGAAATCCAGCATGATATTGAGGAAGCTAAAGGTATCAGCGATGGCATAAATGAAATAGCCTGGAAAGCGGGCTACGGTGGTAGCATTAGAGAGGTAGCGGCAATGCTGCACGACCAACCGGAATATGGACAATGCGTTCGCAATGTTGCGCTGTGGCTTTTCACCGGGGGTAAATCAGCCTTCCTCCAGGATTCCAATAGCCTTATTATGAGAACTCCAGAGCTAGTCCAAGTAATCACTTTCTTAAGAGAAACCTTCCCTATCTTGAATAGAGTAACTGTCTATGCACGTTCACACACCACAGCGAGAAAATCGCTGGAGGAATTGAAGGAACTTAAAGCGGCTGGCTTAGACAGAATCCATACCGGACTTGAAAGCGGCCATGACCCTGTGCTGACTTACATGCAGAAAGGGGTTACTGCTGAGCAACAGATTAACGGAGGGAGAAAGGTGGTGGAATCAGGCATCTCCCTCTGTGAATATGTCATGCCTGGACTCGGGGGAAAGAAGATGTCTCACGAGCATGTCATGGAAACAGCCAAAGTGCTAAACGAAATCAACCCTGATTACATCAGGTTGCGTAGCCTTCACGTCCATCCTATCATGCCATTATGGTCAAAAATACAGGATGGCGGCTTTGAATTACAAACAGAGGACGAAGTGGTGGAGGAGATAGGCACTCTTATCGAGAATCTGCGAGTCACCAGCTATCTCAAGAGTGACCATATACTCAACTTACTGATGGAAGTAGAGGGCAAATTGCCCGAGGACAAGCAAAAATGCCTTAATATCATAAATGAGTATCTCGGCCTGCCAGATGAGGAAAAGCTCAATTTCAAATTTGGCAGGAGACTGGGCTATTACAGGAAGCCAAGCGACCTCAAAGATAGCTACATGCATGACAAAATTGACGAAGTTATAACGCAAAGCAAACGCAGAGGGGAGAACATGGACGAGGTGCTATTTAAGCTAAAGGACAGCTTTATTTAGGAGAATTATGGCTAAGGGCTTCATAAATCTAAACCCATTCAAGCATGGCAAGGCGATAAAGCAGAGCAGCAAGAGAAGAATCGCCAGGCAAAGTAGCCCAACGCGCAAAAAGAGGAGCCCTGGCTAAAGTAGATAAGTTTAATTTTGGTTCCATAGTGATTGATGGTATGAACATCGCAAAACTGAATTAACTCATCGAGCAAAAGAGAAAGGTCGCTGCCTTAATTCACATAACCTGCTGAATTTTAGCTAGCTTTACTTGAAATGCTTCTTGCCCATTATGGTAAACACAATCGCCGGTATTGCAAAAATCCAGGCACAGAAAACGGCAGAGATTGAGCCAGCTAGCGCCAACCCCCAGGTTCTTTTCCTAATAGCAAAAACCCCGCCTACTATGGCGATTACCGCGAAGATGGTTGCCAGCACAACTGTTGTGCTCGTTAATACACCAAACCCAACAACACCACTAAGCCACCCAGGGACCTCGGCATCGGCAAGAAATAATATTCCGATAATTACGGCAGGGACTCCAGCAACTAAATCAAGTATTCCCGCAGTCAGCGGCATCCAGGTGCCACCTGCTTTCTCTACTACTTTACTGGCCACTCATCAATCTCACGCCACACTGGGGCAAATTTCAGGACTTCCTATCAGTTCCTTGCCGCAATTTCTACAGAAGATTATCTACCCTGATTCCTAATTGTGCAGCCCGGCTATGCCCTACTTGAAATGCTTCTTTCCCATTATGGTAAACACAATCGCCGGTATTCCAAAAAACCACGCACACAAAAAGGCGAAGATTGAGCCAACTAGCGCCAACCACCAGGTCCTTCTTCTAATGGCGAAAACCCCGCCTACTATGGCGATTATGGCGAAGATAATTACCGGCACAGCTATCGCACCAAGTATTGCACCAACCCCAGGAACACCAGCAAACCCCCCAATAAGCGTTCCAAATATGCCTAAACCTGTGGCAAGGAATATGCCAAAAATCAAGGCAGGGATTCCAGCAACTAAATCAAGTATTCCGGCAACGAGTGGCATCCAGGTGCCACCAGCTTTCTCTGCTACTTTACCTTTACCCGCTACTCCCGCACCACATTTAGGACATATCTCGGTTAGCTCGGTAGTTGGCGCAGCACAATCAGGACAGAAGCTGGTGCCCTTCATTGGTTTCGCCCCACACCCAGGACACATTTCAGGACTTCCAGTCAGCTCTTTGCCACAGTTCCTACAAAACATAATACCTCCTTCCAAATACTACTATAATTTGTTAATCACACAACTTATTCTAGAGATTTCCAAAGTTTCCGTGTTTAGCCTGTTGTTTTTGGCCCTACCACTTCTCAATAAGTTTACCTTCTTTGTCTCTCATGTGCCCCGAAACGGCAAATATAAAGTCGATGAGAGCCCAAATCCATACAGCCCCAAGAAAAAACCAGCCAACGAATAACAATAAAGTAGCCAATCCAACAATAGTTAAAGCAAGCATCACGATCGCTGTTCCAATCTTACCTAGATAGAACCGATGAGCACCGAACCCTCCAATCAACCAAGGCATAGCAAGCAACGTAACAGCAATCCTTGACTTTGGTGATATATCTCCTGCTATTGCCTTCGCTGCCGCTCCTCCCACTCGAGCACCACATTTAACACACATCTCAGTTAGCTCGGTTGTCGCCGCACCACAATTAGAGCAGAAGCCGGTGCCGTTAATCGGCTTAGCTCCACACCCCGGACAAATTTCAGGACTCCCTATCAGCTCTTTACCACAATTTCTACAAAACACAATACCTCCTCGTCTGCTCCACATAAAATGGAGCAGAACCTAGCACAGTTATCCTTGCCCACTTGTTAATGGGCACAATTATTAAAAGCCGGTTATAAACAGGCTCAATATATTATCTAGGCAAAGGCGCCAAACAGAGCGAATAGGGGTGCTAGCAGCGTTCCCAGTACTGTAAACCACGCTATCAGGGCAATTACCACCCATATCCCCAGCGTGATAAGGAACATCCTCCACCACAACCCCCAGGCTAATCCCCATGTTGGCTTAACTTGTACCTTTTCATCATCTTGCATCTCCATCCTTCGTCCCTCCTTCTTTATTTATTAGCGCTTCGATTTTCAAGCTTAACCATCGGGCATTGGTGCGCTTAGAATCAAAATATAAACAGTGGATAGCAAGTTGTCAATAGGGTCTATCCAAAAACCCTCGCATTTGACGAACAAGCTTAGATAGATAAGTAACATCCCACATGTTTGTCACGCCGCAATAGGATCGTTTCCTGTAATTGCGCGCGGAGCAAAACAATCCCATGATGAAATTCCAAATACTAAATCCGAAATACTAAACAATATCAAATGACCAAAATCCCAATGCCCAAAAGGGTTTTGAACTTTGGATTTAGATATTAGGATTTGTTTAGGATTTAGTGCTTTGAGTTTAGGATTTAACTTGCAGATTGCTTCGGCACTTTATGCCTCGCAATGACAAAGAAAGAACGTGTCTCACTAATGTATTGAGTGTACTTGATTGACGAACAGCTTAACAAACCTTAAAATTCGGCAGTGGTACGAATTACCTTGATAACCACCGGGTGAATATCGATGGCTAGAAAATATGATGTTATTATAGTGGGTGCTGGTCCAGCAGGCATTTTTGCCGCCTTAGAACTATCCGACGCCGGACTTGATGTGTTGCTCCTCGATAAGGGCAGGGAAACTGATGCTCGTATTTGCCCCGTCCAAGAAGGGGCCAAGCATTGCACCTACTGCTCTCCATGCCACCTGGTAAGCGGATTCGGGGGCGCTGGTGCCTTCAGCGATGGTAAGTTGACTTTATCCACTGAGGTCGGCGGACACCTTAAAGAGCTAATTGGAATGGAACAAGCAAAAAACATGGTTGATTACGTTGACTCAATTTACCTCAAATTTGGTGCTTCTCATGAGGTTTATGGTGTAGGTGAGAAAGTAACCGAGCTGGAGCGTCGGGCAACCTTAGCTGGACTCAGACTGACTCCTGTCAAGTTACGCCATTTAGGCACAGAAAATTGCCACCAGGCGTTAAGAACAATGCAAAAGTACCTATCTTCGCGAGTAGATATAAAGTTAATGACAGCGGTCAAGACCATCATAGTAGAGGATAATATTGTCAAGGCAATTAAAACTGATGATGGACAACAATGCGATTGTCGCTACTTAATCTTAGCACCGGGCAGAGAAGGGGCAGAATGGTTAGTTAGCGAAGCTGAACGGCTCAAGCTAAGCGTCACCTCTAACCCTATCGATGTAGGTGTAAGGGTGGAAGTCCCATTAGTGATTATGGAGGAACTAACTTCCGTGCTATATGAAGCGAAGCTTGAATTTTACTCTCCCAGTTTCAATGACCGAGTAAGGACATTTTGCATGTGTCCCGGCGGTGAGGTAATCATAGAATCTACCGGAGGTCCCGACCCAGTGGTCACCGTAAATGGCATTGGCTATACAGAATACAAAACAAAAAACAATAACTTTGCTATATTGGTAAGCACGACGTTTACCAAGCCTTTCCACGAGCCAATTGCCTATGGCAAGTATCTGGCACGCCTGGCTAACATCCTTAGCGGCGGTGTTCTGATACAGCGCTTCGGAGACTTAATGGACGGTCACCGCTCAACACAAAGCCGCATCGAGCACTGCCTCACCAAGCCTAGCTTGAAAGCAGCAACAGCAGGAGATTTGAGCTTTGTTCTCCCCTATCGCCACCTTACAGGGATAGTGGAGATGCTTCAGGCAATGGACAAATTAACTCCTGGAGTTGCCTCACCTCATACCTTACTTTATGGGATAGAGGTCAAGTTTTATTCCAGCCAGTTAAAACTTACTCCTTGTTTAGAGACCGAAATTGGCAACATGTTCGCTGCTGGCGATGGCACTGGCATAAGTCGAGGCTTGGTCCAAGCTTCAGCATCAGGCGCAGTAGCTGCCAGAGAGATACTAAAACGACTGGGGGGAAATTAACAATTGGTCTTCGGCATTGATTTAACTTCTACCGCGGCTAAACCCACTGCCTGCTTGGCTCTGGATACGGAGGGACAACTTATCTATTTTGGCTTTCTATCCACTGATGCCGACATTATCTCTGTTCAAAATTTCTATTCCCCGCGAGTAATAGCTATCGATGCCCCACTAAGTTTACCTCTGGGGATGTGTTGTCTTGAAAAAAGTTGCCCCTGCCGACCAAACTCTGGTGAGAAAAACAGAAACTGCGACCGGGAATTGAGACGCTATGGGATTCCTTGCTATCCCACAACCAAAGAAACATTTATCAAAGAGCTGATTTACCGTGGCATCAGCCTTAAGAACAAACTTTGCCACCAGGGATTTAGAGTCATTGAGGTTTACCCCTATGCCACCAAAATCCGCCTATTTGGCAAAGCTATACCACCAAAAACCACACGCGAGGGCATGACTTTTCTTAAACGAGAGCTAGCGAATCTTCTGCCTTCCTTCAGTCCATACCTCCATTTATTCGACCACAACCTTTGCGATGCCGCCATGGCAGCCTACACCGGTCTCCTCTGCCATGAGAACCTGACAGAAGCTCTGGGAGATGGTGAAGAAGGGCTAATCTTCATTCCCAAAGCTAGCCAAGGTTAACGGTCTCCTTGATTTCCACCTCCCACCTTGCTAGACTAGCTAAATGTCACTGGGTGACACATCAGCAGCAAATCGTGAAGCAACTGGTAAAGGTCTGGTAGAAATCTTCACCGGTGACGGCAAAGGGAAGACATCAGCTGCTTTAGGTGTCGCTCTCAGAGCTTCAGGGCACGGATTAAAGGTATTTATTATTTGCTTTATGAAAGGTGGCTTCCCTTATGGTGAGCGGAAGGCTTTATCCCAACTACCAAATATCAAATTCGCTAATTTCGGTCTGGAGAGCTTTGTTGACCCGAATAATGTAACTGAAGTAGAAAAGGAAGAAGCAAGGAAAGCTTTGCAGATGGCTAAAGAAGTGATATCCAGCAATGAATATGATATAGTAATCCTCGATGAGATCAACGTAGCAACAGCCTGGAATCTAATCAGCACTAACGAAGTGATAAAGCTAATAAAGGAAAAACCCAAAAACGTAGACCTTATCCTCACCGGGCGATATGCTGATGATAAGCTCATCGAATTAGCCGACCTGGTTACCAATATGACCAAAGTGAAGCATCCCTACGACAAAGGGACATTAGCGCGTAAAGGCATAGATTATTAACTGAAGGAGGATGTAATGGAAATAACTTTAAGCGTCATCAAAGCAGATATTGGCGGCTATGTGGGACACTCCAGCTCTCATCCCGATGTGTTACAGAAGGCAGAAGAATGCATGAAGAGCGCCAAAAAGCAAGGACTGCTCATCGATTATCATGTTACTGCCTGCGGGGACGATGCTCAATTGATAATGACTCACCAGAAGGGCGAAGATAATGAGCAAATCCACAAATTAGCCTGGGACACCTTTGTAGAATGCACCGAGGTTGCCAAGAAGCTAAAGCTTCATGGTGCTGGACAGGACCTTCTCGCCGATGCTTTCTCAGGCAATGTCAGAGGGATGGGACCGGGTGTGGCTGAAATGCAATTTACCGAGCGTCAAGCAGAAACTGTGATTATCTTCATGGCAGATAAGACCGCTTCAGGTGCCTGGAACTTACCGCTATATAAAATGTTCGCTGACCCATTCAATACCATCGGCCTGGTAATTGCCTCTAACATGCATTCAGGCTTCGCCTTCGAAGTTGAGGATGTTCTGGAAGCTAAGAAAATAAAGTTCAATGCTCCTGAGGAAATTTATGATATGCTTGTTTTCTTAGGCTCGCCAAGTCGTTATTGCATTACCAACATATTCCACAAGGAAAGTGATGAAATCGCCGCTGCTTGCTCCACCCAGCATCTGGCTCTCATTGCTGGCAGGTATATAGGCAAGGATGACCCCGTCTGCATCGTCAGGTCTCAAGGTAAATTCCCCGCCGTAGGTGAGATACTCGAGCCCTTCGCTTCACCAAACATAGTTGAAGGATGGATGAGAGGCTCCCACCACGGTCCCCTGATGCCAGTTCCCTTTCACAATGCCAGAGCAACACGCTTTGATGGTCCACCGAGAGTGATAGCCGCTGGCTTTCAACTAAACGAGGGAAAACTCATCGGTGCCAATGACCTCTTCGCTGACCCCGCTTTTGATGAAGCCCGCCATCAGGCAAATCTCCTTGCTGACTTCCTGCGACGTATGGGTCCATTTGAGCCACACCGTCTGCCACTCGAGCAAATGGAATATACCACCATGCCTGAAGTGATGAAGAAACTGGCTCCAAGATTCCAGAGCATTTGATAGGCTAAATGCCCAGGCTCTTCCTTGCTAGTAGCAATCTTGGGAAAATCAGGGAGTATCGCCTCCTTCTGGGTGACCTTGGATATCAAATAGTTACATTATCCGAACAGGGGATAAGCAAAGTTACCACCGAGTCAGGAAATACCTATGAACAAAATGCTGAAATGAAAGCTACTACCTATGCTAAATTGAGCCAACTTATCACGCTCGCTGATGATTCAGGGCTGGAGGTAGACGCCCTCCACGGCAAGCCAGGCATCCACTCAGCCCGCTTTGCTGGAAAGAATGCCACTGATGCCGACAGAGTAACAAAGCTATTAGCAATGATGAGTAGCATCCCATGGGATAGGCGAACTGCTCATTTCAAATGCGTCATCGCCATTGCCACACCGGAAGGTAAATTAAGATTATGTCAAGGTAAATGCCGTGGCATCATCGCCTTTGAAGCCAAAGGGGAAAATGGCTTTGGTTATGACCCCATTTTCTACCTTCCCGAACTTGCCAAGACCATGGCTGAACTCCCCCTAGAGCTTAAAAATCAACTCAGCCACCGTGCTCAAGCGGCACAAAAGGCGAGGAACATATTAAATCAGCTCCACAACTGACTTATTGACCATTGCAACCGCTGATAGTATACTGTTCAATAGGTATTTCCGATGAAGTTGTCTTGTCTTCAACAAAACCTGAACAAAGGGCTAGGCATAGTGAGCAGAGCTGTGGCCACCAGGTCTACTCTACCTATCACTCAAAATATCCTCCTTACCGCTGAGCCATCTCGCCTTAAGCTAGCCGCCACCAATCTAGAAATGGCTACTACCTGCTGGATTGGCGCCAAAGTAGAACAAGAAGGAAGCATAACTGTTCCCGCCCGACTACTAATTGACTTTATCAATTCCTTACCCAGCGATTTAATTGAGATCACACTCCCTGCCAAGAGCCATACCGTTGAGCTCAAAAGTGGGCGCTTTGAAGCTCACATCAATGGCATTGACGCCGAAGATTTTCCACCAGTCCCTGAGGTAAGCGGCGACCTAACCACCACTATCGAAGCAAATGCACTTAGAGAGGGAATTGCACAGGTCTCCTTCGCCGCTGCTGTCGAAGAATCACGACCAATG
>Ga0209979_1000979_pt1 | contig 33870 bp, 32 predicted proteins | sample AnhtaG_FD_183114 | JGI IMG/M metagenome (GOLD analysis project Ga0209979, IMG submission 183114) | Deep subsurface microbial communities from Anholt, Denmark to uncover new lineages of life (NeLLi) - Anholt_01485 metaG (SPAdes) (version 2) | ecosystem: Environmental > Aquatic > Marine > Oceanic... | reverse complement strand
AGGTACAGGCGGGTGGAATTATCTCTTTCAAAGGAGGTGAGTATAAGATACCTAAAGCCTTTAGAGGAGAACGAGTGGCTCTCCGACCCAGACCACAGGAGGATGGAGTTATGGATGTCTTTTACTGCAAACAAAAGATTGCACATATTAGCTTGAAAAAGCATGATTATCGTGTATAATAGTGTTACCCATGTGTCCGAACACTTGTTACCCTTCTCTCCGGTCTATACAGGGGGAGAGGGTTAGGGTGGAGGGGGTGGCTCTTTGAAGACCTCGCCCCCTAACCCCTTCTCCCCCGCCTCCGGCGAGATTTTCAACATGAAATGGAGAGGGGGAACAAAAGGGGGTGAGGTAAGGCATGTAGACCAACCATGCCCAAAGGGCTGGTTGACAAATAGAAATTTGTCAAGCACCTCCGATGAATCGGGGGATGCAGGACCTACAGCCTCGCAGGCTGAAGCCTGCGGCTACCCAAATAGGGATTTTTATACGATCTGATGGTTCTTGAAAAAAGCTCGATGAATCGAGCAACTACAAACTCATCCTTACACCTTAAACCTTTTTTGAAAAGGAGTCGAAAATGAAAACAAAAGCTATCCTTTCGGTTTTTTGTTTGTTGTCTGCCTACTGCCTACTGAGTACTGCCTACTGCTTTTCCGCCGTCCCAAGTTTGATCAATTATCAGGGGGTGCTGAAAGATTCAACTGGAGTACCATATAACGGAAACGCCACCATGGTATTTTCCATCTGGGATGATTCAGCCGATGGAAGTAAACTATGGCAGGAAACGCAAGACATTGTCTCTGTGTCTCATGGTCTTTTTAACGTGCTTCTGGGAAGCTCTGAGGCGATTCCCGATTCCGTATTTGCTCAGCCAAATAGCTGGCTTCAGGTGATAGCCAATGGAAGTCAGTTATCTCCGAGAAGGCGAATTGTGAGCGTGGGTTATGCACTCCATTCAGAATTTACCGACACGGCTGAGTATGCTTTCTCTGCTCCTCCTGATGATGACTGGGACATAGACACAGCAGGTTTTAACGTCTACCGCCTAACTGGCAACGTCGGTATCGGGACGCCGAGTCCACAAGAGAAATTGGAGGTAAATGGAAACGCCCACATAACAGGAGACTTGACCGTTGACGGCAACATCAACCCTTCAGCCGGGTGCTGGAGACACTCTGGCGCACAAGTTTTTAGCGGGTCCAGTCCGAGTAGTTGGACGGATTTGGATTTAAGCAGTTATGTGGGTAGCAATCATGCTCTGGTAATACTAAAGATAAAGAAGAATTCAGGAGGAAGCTATACTGCTGTTTTTAGACCTAATGGAGACAGCGATGAGTATTGGCGATGTAACGACTTATCTGATATGGGCGCCCAAGGACATAAAGAAGAATGTGGTGAGGCGGGTATAATCGTAGTTGAGACTGATGCCAGCGGAATAATAGAGTGGAAATGCGGAGCCGATGTTACACTAACCTTATTGGGATATGTAAAATAAGGATTTCCTGAGGATTCCAGAAAATCGAAAAGTGAGCTTTTTGCACTCCGCTTGTTGGCGATGAAAATTTATCACCCTCCCTTTTATTCCCTCCCATCAAGGGAGAGGTAAAAAGCAAACAGCATGTAGGGACAGGGCTTGTCCCTGTCCGATCTTGAAGGCGGACAGCCACAAGGGCTGTCCCTACGGGAACCAAAAAAGAAGGAGAGGAAATTATGAGTCTCTCAAAAAGCAAAATTAAGATAATTTTACTATCTTTGGGATTTTTTGTGCTATTGGTGTCTCTTTTTCAACTTTCATGGGGAAGTGGTTACGTGATAGATTGGGATAATCTGAACAATGGCATCCAGCCGGAAAGCTCGGATGTGTATTTCATCATGTCTTCAGTCGGGCAGTCGGTCACAGGGAGTATGCAAGGAGGCGGTTATGTTTTGGTAGCTGGATTCTGGACAGGATACTATAAATCTGGCGATGTTAATGCAGATGGGGTCATAGACCTTGGGGATGTGCTTTATCTAATCAACTATCTTTACAAAGGTGGGCCTGCGCCTGATCCCTGGGAAGCTGGAGATGTTAATTGCGACGGGGTAATTGATCTCGGGGATCTGCTCCATCTGATCAACTATCTTTACAAAGGCGGTCTGCCGCCGCTTCACTGCGACCCATAGTCCGTAGGTCGGTCAGTTGACTCAAATGAGGTTGCGATCCCGCCTTTGACAGTTCGACTTCGCTCACTGTCCCTGAGCAAGGTCGAAGGGAGCAAAGCCGAACCAAAGGACTGCTTGACAGGTTATCTTGATATTTCGGCAAAAGAGGTCAAAAACGTCTTGCAGAGCACGTTGGAAAGTGTAAATTAAAATCGAGAATTCATTCTGACCAGACAGGAAAGGAGATGACCATGAGCAGAGAGAATCAGATGATCGCCGCTTGTGGTCTGGAGTGTCATAAATGTGATATCTATCAGGCAACAGACGATCCCAAAATAGCACAGAGGGTTGCAGATTGGTTTAAAAAGGAAAAAAATGAGGGTGTGAAGTTGGAGGATATCCGCTGTCTGGGGTGTAAAGAGGACCGAACAAAACACTGGTCTCCGGATTGCTGGATACTTAAATGCTGTGTGGATGATAAGGGTTTGGAGTTTTGCTATGAATGCAATGAGTTTCCATGCGAGAAACTTGTCCAATGGTCTAAAGGTTGTAAAGGATACGAGGAAGCGTTGAATAGACTGAAAACGATGAGGAAGGGTTGAAAAAACAATATTTGAGGAAGAAAAGATTGCCAAAATTGGTGACTTCAAGTATGTTAATAATGATCCTATGAAGACTTGGCACAAAATAATTATCGGTGACTCAAGATGTATGAAGGGAGTTGCCGATGAATCCGTTCATCTTATCATTACCTCTCCCCCCTATTGGCAATTAAAGGATTATGGAAACGGAAAACAGATAGGATTCAATGATAGTTATGAAGAGTATATTAACAATCTCAACTTAGTCTGGAAAGAATGCCACAGGATCTTACATAAGGGTTGCCGGCTGTGCATTAACATAGGAGATCAGTTTGCCCGTTCGGTCTATTATGGAAGGTATAAAATCATCCCCATAAGAACAGAGATAATCAAGTTCTGCGAAAGTGTTGGTTTTGACTATATGGGCGCTGTCATCTGGCAGAAAGTCACCACCTGTCATACCACCGGTGGGGCAACTGTGATGGGTTCTTTCCCTTATCCCAGAAGTGGGATTCTTAAGCTCGATTATGAATTCATTTTAATTTTCAAAAAGCTTGGAAACCCACCTAAGGTTTCAAAACAGATCAAAGAAAGATCTAAATTAACGCAGGATGAGTGGAATCTATACTTCACTGGGCATTGGAATTTCCCTGGGGAAAAGCAAGATAAGCATCTGGCGATGTTCCCGGAGGAACTCCCACAGAGGCTTATTAAGATGTTCAGTTTTGTTGGTGACACGGTGCTGGATCCCTTCCTGGGGAGCGGAACCACATCTTTGGCGGCTAAAAACTTAAAAAGAAATTCGATAGGTTATGAACTAAATGAAAAGTTTTTACCAATTATCAATCAAAAGCTTGGATTACAGCAAGGTACCATTCTTCAAGACACAGAGTTTCAGATAGTCAAGCAAGAGGAATCAAAACTGAACTTTAAAGAAGAAATTAAAAAATTGCCATACGTTTTTAGGGACCCAATCAGATTTGATAAAAAGGTTGATCCTAAGAAATTGAGATTCGGATCGAAAATAGATAATTTTCATTCCGAAAGAGAAACATATTATACAGTTAAAGAAATAATCGCTCCGGAGAAATTGATCTTAAATAATGGTTTGAAAATCAGGTTGTTGGGCGTAAAAGAAAGACCAGAAAAAAATGGAGAGGCTATTCAGTTCTTAAGAGAGAAAACCAATGGACAGAAAGTATTTATGAAGTTTGACAGTATAAAATACGATGAGGCAGATAACCTGCTTTGCTATCTTTATCTGAGGAACAAGACTTTTTTGAATGGTCATTTGATTAAAAATGGATTGGTGAATGTGGATACTACCTTTGATTACAAATACAAATCAAAATTTTTAGTTCTGTAGGTCAAGCATGTCCTTCTCCCGCCAAAGGCGAGATCAGGATGAATCCGAAGGGCTGCTTGACAAAAAAGGTGTCAACCACCGCTCGGCGTAAGTCTTGCGAGATAGTTGACCTGCGAACTGGGTATGGAAAATGCCCGGAGGCATTGCACGGTGGCCAAAGGTTATAGCCTAAAGTTTGATTTCTCCTCTTATAATCAGTTAGAGAGGTTCGCTCGCCAAGCCAACAGGAAATGTCATCTTGGCGACAAGGGCGACTGGCTTAATCATTTTCTATGGGGTTTGGAGGGACTACATGCTCGCCTGCTTGGCGTTCAACTTCATTATCGTGAAATCCATTCTTGGGAATTAGTTGACCAGCCCGGGATACCTTTCTACGAGTTAGAAGTGCGTCTCTACTTGATGACGGAATATCATCTTTCGACAATTCTTTTTCATATGGACTCTGCAATTGAATGTATGGTTTTTGCATTGAATGCCCTTGGATATGCTACAAATTCAGCGCAATTTAAAGACGTTACTAAGGTTGATGAGTTAAGAAGGATATCTCCATACAATATCTTAGGAAAACCACCAAATTATTCGGGGGGATTTGTGCCCGGACATGAAAGCTATTTTCCATCATTGAAAAGTTATTGGCATGAAAATCGAGACTTAATACTCAAAATTTCTGAACAACACGATGTATCCAAACACCGATCATCAATATTTGAGGGTGGGAGGGAAAGAATTGACCCCCCCGATAGCCTCTTTGAAAGACTAGGAATCGAAGACGACAACTCTAAACAAATAGTTCTTTCACCCTTCGCTGAGATACCACTTCGCCCATAGCCCAAAGTCCCATGGACACAGCGAAAAGACATAGATCACAAGAACATTGATAAATTAGAAGATGTAGCAGAGAGGTTCTGCCTGTTCATGAATGTAAGTGGTACAAAAACTCTGCAGGACGCAAGAAGCACGATAAAACTAAATCCCAAGGAATAAGATTCTGTAGATCAAGCATGTCCGAAGGACTGCTTGACAAAAAGGGTTGTCCACCATCTTTTTCAGAGCTGTCACAAAAAAACATTGATTCAAAAGGAGAATCTTTATAGATTGACTTGTTCAGGGGATGGATCGGGTATGGGAGTGGAAGCAACGATCAAAAGAACCCATTGAGGCTGTTTGGATAGCCAGTGAATCTGCCCAACAAGTTGACCATAGCCCGAATAATCTTAGCTCCCATTTTCATGATCTTTCTTTTGATCGATAACATGTATTTTCGCTATCTTTCCACCTTGATCTTCATAGTGGCGGCATTAACCGATGTATACGACGGATACTTAGCCAGAAAGACCGGGGTGATGACCGGCTTTGGGAAGTTCATGGACCCGTTGGCGGATAAGATCTTAGTCTCCACCGCCTTCATCTCCTTCGTGGCTTTGGGCTATGTCCAGACCTGGATGGTTCTGGTAATCATACTCCGGGAATTTCTTGTGACCGGCTTCAGGAGCTTAGCCGCATACAAAGGGGTGGTGATTCTACCCTCCTATTGGGCTAAATGGAAAACCGGCTGTCAGATGATGGTGATCATAATCATACTTGTCTACGTCAATCTCAAATCCACCCTGGTTCCTTTGGGTTACAATTGGAGCATCTTCACCACCGACTCTGCCTTCCGTGCCTTCGATATTATGATTTTTATCACCATGCTTTTGACCGTGGGCACGGGAATTGATTATCTGGTCAAAAATGCCTTTTTGCTCAAAGGGGTGCTAAAATAATCTTTAGTCTGCGGGGTTCAAATTGAAAAAAAATCAATTAGCCAAGCTGATCTCCACTTTTTTTTATGCCGGGTATTTCCCTTTTGCTCCGGGGACATTCGGTAGTTTGATTACTCTAATAATAATTTGGTTTCTTATTCCATCTTTTTTTTATATATTACTTCCGATCGGCGTAGGTTTATTTTTCCTAAGCGTATGGTCAGCCACCCGAGGAGAGGAATTTTTTGGCAAAGATGGAAGTCCCATTGTGATAGATGAGGTCACCGGCATGGTGGTATCTCTGCTATTTGTGTCTAAAGACATCAAATCTTTTGTGGGAGCATTTCTTCTGTTCAGATTATTTGACATAGTCAAGCCCCCTCCCGCACGGCGGATGGAGAGGTTAAAAGGAGGGTGGGGAGTAACTCTGGACGATGTGATAGCAGGCGTGTATGCTAATTTGAGTTTGCATCTGATCTTATATTTTATAAATTTAAGGTGAGTTAAGATTTTGATTTTCCGGATGGAGAAAAAGATATGAAAGCAGAAATCATCACCATAGGAGATGAGCTACTTTATGGACAGATACAGGATTTCAACTCCAGCTTCATAGGCGAAAGCTTAACCGCTGAGGGAATCGATGTGGTCTTTAAAACCAGCGTGGGAGATGATATAAACCGGATAGCAGAAGCTTTCAACATCGCCCGATTGAGGGCGGATGTGATTGTCTCCTCAGGTGGATTGGGTCCCACCTCGGACGATCTAACCAAGAGAGCGGTGGTGAAGGCTTTCAAAAGGAATTTAGTATTTCACCAGGAGATTTTAAAGCAGATTGAGGACTCTTTCCACAAGCGGGGGAGTTCCATGCCCAAAATAAATCAGAATCAGGCCTTGATTCCTCAGGGAGCCAAGGCTTTGTCCAATCTTTGGGGAGTGGCGCCGGGAATATTTCTTCAGGATAAAGAAACCGTCTTTTTTGCTCTGCCGGGCGTGCCAGTGGAGATGAAGTGGATGCTGGAAAACGAAGTCCTGCCCATCTTGAGGGCAAAAAAACCTAAGCATTTTATCCTTCACAGAAAGCTAAAGACTACCGGAATCTCAGAATCCGCCCTGTATGAAAAGATAGAGAAGTTAATCGATCCTAAAAGGGAGATTAAAGTGGCATTTCTGCCCGGTTATTTGGGCGTGAATATCAGACTGACCATGGAGTCGCGGGATAAAAATCAGGCTCAGGTAAAAATAGATGAGTTTGAGCAAAAGATTCGAGAGGTTCTGGGAACTTATATCTACGGTGTGGACGATCAGACTCTGGAGGAAGTGGTGGGGAAGCTTCTTCTGGAAAGGAAAAAGACCATAGCGGTGGCGGAGTCGTGCACCGGCGGTTTGATCGGAGCAAGATTCACTAACATATCCGGTAGCTCTAAATATTTTGAGAGGGGAGTTATCACTTACAGCAATGAAGCTAAAACCGAACTTTTAAGTGTTCCCAAAGAGATAATTGAAAAATATGGTGCGGTTTCAGAAGAAGTGGCTATCTTGATGGCGGAGGGAGTGAGAAAGCTGGCTAAGACCGATTATGGCTTATCTGTTACCGGAATTGCAGGTCCCACGGGTGGAACGCCACAAAAGCCTGTGGGGCTGGTATTTATAGGTTTTGCCCATGAGAATGTTTCCTTCGCCCAAAAGTTTCTGTTTGGAGAGGATAGAAAGAGCAATCGGGAAAGAGCCGCTCAGGCGGCTTTAAATCTGGTGAGATTGTTTTTGATAAAATAGGTCAACGGATTAAGCGGTAGGACGTCCCCCGACCGCCGTCGGCAGACCGCCGACAAAAAAGCGGTCAACGGATTGAACGGATGACGGATGAAATGGGATTTGTGGGGGTCGGATTTCCAACGGATCCGTAGGACATCCGACCCGAGAGAGGTTATGGATTAAGTGGCTGAAACGGATAATAAAGCGCGTAGGCAAGCCTTTAGGGCTTGCCAGCCAAGCCAAATGCGGGGCTACGTTTGAGTGATATTTTCAAAAATCAATTCCTAATCTGTCCTTCATCATGGACATGATAGGTTGTATGAAAGAAGAGATAAGAAACTAATTTAAAGCAGGAGTATCATGCGAACCTTTATTGCCATTGAATTGCCGGACAATATAAAGAAAGAAATCGAGCAATTGCAAGCTCCATTTAAGAAAACCGGGGCTTTCGTCTCCTGGGTCAAGCCGGCAAACATCCATGTCACCTTAAAATTCTTGGGAGAGGTTCCAGAAGACAAGATAAATGAGGTCTTCTCTGCAACAGAGAAAGCCCTGGAAGGAGCAAAGAAGTTTACCATGAGCTTGAAAGGGACTGGCGTCTTTCCCAATTTAAAAAGACCAAGGGTAATATGGATAGGAACTGGATCAGGTGAAGAAGAACTTTCCCACCTGGCAAAAAGAATTGAAGAGGAGATGGAAAAAATCGGTTTTTCCAGGGAGAAGAGGAAGTTTTCCGCTCATTTTACCATAGGGAGGGTGAAGTCTCCGAAAAACATTGAAAAGCTTATGGAATTGGTGGAATCAACGGATTTCCATACTGAAGATATTGAGGTAAATGAGGTGGTGGTGATGAAAAGCCAGCTTCATCCTGCCGGAGCGATTTACACGCCACTTAAAAAGGTGCCGCTTTCAGGATAGGTCAAAAGATTAGTCAACGGATTAAGCGGATCAAACGGATTATTCTGCAATTGCCAACGTTTCCGGAAAGGATTCATAAAAACGCAAATAGTTAAGAAAGTGAGGTGAGAGGAATGGCAGATATACAAGAGGAAAAGAAAAGGGCTTTGCAACAGGCGGTCACCCAGATAGAACGGCAGTTTGGTAAGGGGTCCATCATGAAGCTGGGGACCGATTCGCTGGGCGAAAGCATACCGGTGATATCCACAGGTTCTTTGGGTTTGGATGCGGCTGTGGGCGTGGGTGGTGTGCCCAGAGGAAGGATGGTAGAGATATTTGGACCAGAAGCCTCCGGAAAAACCACCTTGGCTTTGCATATTATGGCAGAGGCACAGAAAAAAGGAGGCATCGCCGCCTTCATCGATGCCGAGCACGCTTTTGACGCCGCCTACGCCAAGAACCTGGGAGTGGACATTGATGAGCTTTTGGTCTCCCAACCGGACACCGGAGAGCAGGCTTTAGAGATTGCCGAAACTCTGGTGCGCAGTGGAGCGGTGGATGTTATAGCGGTAGACTCTGTCGCCGCTCTGGTTCCCAAAGCGGAGATCGAAGGGGAGATGGGTGACTCACATATGGGGCTTCAAGCCAGGCTTATGTCTCAAGCCATGAGAAAGCTTGCCGGCGCCATCAGCAAATCCAAAACCTGCTTGGTCTTCATCAATCAGATCAGGATGAGGATCGGAGTGATGTTCGGCAATCCGGAGACCACCCCGGGCGGCACCGCCCTTAAGTTCTACTCCTCGGTGAGGCTGGATATAAGGCGGATAGCCTCCATCAAAGTGGGGGATAGAATCTTGGGATCACGCACCCGGGTGAGGGTGATGAAAAACAAGGTGGCTCCACCCTTCAAAAACGCAGAGTTTGACATAATCTATGGACAGGGGATCTACAGGCTCGGTGAGTTGATCGATTTAGGTGTGGCGCAGAATGTGGTGGATAAAAGCGGCACCTGGTTCTCCTACAAAAATGAAAGGCTGGGGCAGGGCAGAGACAATGCCGCAAAATTCCTGGAGGAAAACCCGGACATGGCTCAGGAGATCGAGCGGACACTCAAAGAGAAATTAGGGCTGATAAGGGAGAAGAAAGAAGAAAAGGAAAAAGAGCCTGTTAAAAAGTAGATCCGAAATGTCCCCATTTGGGGACTTTCGGACAAAAATAGAGACTGTCGGATAGTTCCCGTCTCTGGGGTGAACCGTATGATACTGTTGAAAAAGTGCCCTACACGCTTTAATCGGCGAGAAGAGATTATCGTAGAGAACCCGCCGTTTCCAGAACCTAACTTAAGTTAGGTTCTGGCAATTGGCGTGATGGCTGTCCTGCTTTCCCCCGCCAACGGCGGGACTTTCGGACATAAAGATCACATAAGATCATGGCAAAACAAAAAACCATCACCAGAATCGAACCCCAAAAGAAAAATCCCCGCAGGCGATCGGTTTTCATCGATGGTAAATTCGCCTTCGGAGTGGATGAAGAGGTGGTATCCAGGCTGGGGCTGGAAAAAGGTGAGGGTTTAACCGAACAGAAGATCAAAGAAATCTTAATCCAGAAAAGTGAAAACGAAGCCAAAGAGGTTGCCTTGAGATTTCTCTCTTTTCGCCGCCGCACAGAAAAAGAGGTGAAAGATAAGCTCAAAAAGAAAGATTTCGAAGAGAGGACCATCAAAAGCACAATTGACAAACTAAAAGAATACGATTTAGTTAACGATTTTGAATTTGCCACCGCCTGGGTAAAGGAGAGATTAGCTTATAAACCAAGAGGTAAAAAGCTGCTCCGGCAAGAGCTCTGGAAGAAAGGAATAAAAAAAGATATAATAGACCAGGTAACAGAAGAGTTGTGTCAGGATGAGGATAAATCAGCCTTAGAACTGATGGAAAAAATAAAGAAAAGATACAGAAACTTAGAACCACAGATGGCAAGACGACGGATGTTGAGTCTGCTACTAAGAAGAGGATTTTCTTATGAGACTGCAAGCCGAGCGATGGAAGATTATTTGACAAAGGAAGAAACGTAGAAAGCTGACATGCCAAACTTTGAGAGGTGAATGGTCCACAAAAATGTGGGATATTGCGTCGCAGACTAAAATCAAGCTGGCAATTCTGAGGAAGTATCTGGGAGCTTGGGCGACAATCTTAAAAGGCCAGAAAATCCTCTACTATGTCGACGGCTTCGCGGGCCCCGGCTGGTTATGGAATCCTCGGGCGGGAGAGAAAGTATTTGGTTCTCCTGTGCAGCCGATTCAGCTCTATCTGGATCATCGTTTCGACAAAGGCTGGGACTACGAGTTAAAGCTGGTAAACGTCGAAAAGAAGAAGACGTATTTCGAACAGTTGGAGAAAGAGACCTCTGAATATAAGAAGAAAGGCGTGGAAATCAGAAACATCCGTGGTGAATTCCTAGACAAACTTGAGGACATTCTCTCCGAGATAAGCCAATATCATACTTTTTTGTTCATCGACCCTTTCGGGATTTCGGGAATTGAGTTCTCGGAACTGGAGAGGGTCCTAGAAAGGGAAAAGACGGAAATCCTGCTCAACTTCAACTACAATGGACTTAGGAGATGTATTGGCGAATTGGCAAACCTTGACGACCCCAATGTGACGAAGAGAACGAAGGCAAGGAAAACCATAGAAAGAGTCTGTAGAATGCTAAATGTAACACAGCAGGATCTAGAGCAGGTTATAACATCAGGCGGGATCCCCAAACAAACCGAAATCTCTATCCTGACACAATATCGGGACAGTCTTCGTAACTATAAGGCGTTCGTGTACCCGTTGCCTATCAATTTCCCAGGTAAAGAGAGAACTTTCTATTATCTCATCTTCATGACCGACAACATAACTGGCTTGAAGATCATGAAGGACGTCATGTACGCTGAGAAAGACAAAGAATTACGACAACTGTTTCTCTTTCCTAAAAAGACCGATATTGAAGCTTTTGTTGAGAAGCTCTGCGCTTCGTACAAAGGACAAGCTGTCGCGTATACAAAAATACTGGAAGATTGGTTACCGAAGTCCCAATATTTGGATGGTGAAGATTATTTAGAAAAAGATATTAAGAGTACGCTGAAGCTGTTACAAGCTCAAAAACGTGTCCGTTCAGTCAAAAAGGAGTCTTACAGATACCCGTTATACATCTTCTAAAAGGGCCACAAATGCGGATAGAGAAGATACGTGATGGTTCGATCATCAAAAGGTTCGACAAAACTCCGCCGCCCGTCAAGGCAACGGATGTTGTTTGTCCACACTTCCTCGAGTTGAAGTGGGCTACAGGCTGTCCGTTTGATTGCGCTTGGTGCTATTTAAAAGGGACTTTGCGGTTTCTTCCTCAAAAAGCTAAACCAAGAGTTAAGGACTATAAAAAGATCGAGTCGCACCTTAGAGTCTTTTTCTCATTATCGAATCATCCGAAAGAAATTCTCAATACTGGCGAACTTGCGGATTCTTTGATGTGTGAGAACTCCGGGGAACCGTTTTCTAAGTTTGTTATCTCTCTTTTTGAGGCGCAGTCAAGACACAAGGTTTTGTTTCTAACCAAATCCACTAATATTAAAAATTTGTTGGAAATCAATCCTCATAAGCAAGTGGTCATGAGTTTCAGCCTGAATGCAGATGAAGTGGCAAAAAGATGGGAAAAAGGGGCACCTCAAGTTTTGAACAGAATTGAGGCGGCAAAAATGATACAAGAAGCAGGTTATGAAACAAGAATTAGAATCGATCCGATGATCCCGGTCCCCAATTGGGAGTTATACTATCGAAAGCTCATTGACCAAATTTTCGCAAACATCTCACCTGAAAGAATAACTTTGGGTTCTTTAAGAGGTTTACAGAGCACCATTAATGGGAGCACAGATAAGTCTTGGCTAAAATATCTTTCGGAGTCCTCCAACTGGGGTAAGAAAGTTGAGTTCACACTTCGATACGAAATGTATCGCACAGTGCTGAACTATCTTCTTAAAAAGTATAATTACAAAAGAGTAGCTCTGTGCAAAGAAACCAAAGCCATGTGGGAAAAACTTGGTTTGGACTATAAAAAGATCAAATGTAACTGTATTTGGTGAGAAAATAACTTGCTGTTATTACAGATCTCAAAGTCTTCATAAACAGGCATTATGACAGATAAGATAACATTAAAGCCAATTGGAATAATTCATTCTCCCTATCAGAAGAAGGAGGATTTCCCCATACAGGGAGCTTTCAAGCCTGAAGGGGTGGGAACCATTGAGGTTTTTGAGGAATACGCAGAAGGATTAACTGACATAGAGGGATTTTCGCATCTTTTGATCGTCTATTTCTTTCATAAATCAAAAGACTACAACCTTCTGGCTAAGCCTTTTCTGGAGGACAAATTGCACGGCATCTTTGCCATCCGGTCCCCCCGCCGGCCCAATCATCTGGGAGTATCGGTGGTAAAACTAATAGAGAGAAAGGGAAATATTCTGAAAATCGAAGAAATCGACGTTTTTGACAAAACACCTCTTTTGGATATTAAGCCCTATGTGCCTAAATTCGACGAGCGAAAGAACGTAAAGATAGGATGGCTGGAAGGACTCCTCCCGAAAGAGGAGCGAATAGTTTAAAACACAAACAAAATGAAAAGTAGCGAAATAAGAGAGAAGTTCCTAAAATTCTTCGAAGGAAGGGATCACAAGATCTATCCCAGCTCATCTCTGATCCCCAAAGATGATCCCACCCTTCTTTTTGCCAATGCCGGGATGAACCAATTCAAAGATATAATCCTGGGGAAAAAGAAGGCAGAACACAAGAGGGCGGCTTCCTGTCAAAAGTGCATCCGTGTTTCGGGAAAACATAATGATTTAGAGGAGGTGGGGAAAGATACCTCTCATCATACCTTCTTCGAGATGCTGGGGAACTGGTCTTTCGGCGACTATTTCAAAAAAGAGGCGATAATTTTTGCCTGGGAGTTTTTGACCGAAGTGTGCCGGCTCTCCAAGGAGAGATTGTGGGCTACGGTATTTCAGGATGATGATGAATCGGAAAAACTGTGGTATGAGTGCACGGATATTAAAAAGGGAAGAGTTTTAAGATTCGATGAGAAGGAGAATTTCTGGGAGATGGGAGAGGTGGGTCCTTGCGGCCCCTGCTCGGAGATTCATTTTGACAAAGGGGAAAAATACGGATGTGATCGTCCTGACTGCGGGGTTAACTGCCCCTGTGGAAGGTTCGTGGAGGTGTGGAATTTAGTATTCATGCAGTTCAACCGGGATGAAAAAGGAAATCTGTCTGATTTGCCTGCCACAGTGGTCGACACCGGCATGGGTTTCGAACGGCTGACCGCCATCATGCAGAATGTGGATTCCAACTACGACACCGATCTCTTTCGTCTACTGTTCAAAGAGATTGAGAAGACATCCTCGCTTTCGTATAAAGATTCAGATCACCAGGAGTCTTTTAGGGTGATTGCCGATCATATCCGGGCGCTGTCATTTGCCATAGCAAACGGAGCCATCCCTTCCAATGAGGGACAGGGCTATGTGGTACGAAGGATACTGCGAAGAGCCGCCCGTCATGGAAGGCTTTTGGGACTTCACAAACCTTTCATCTATCAGCTTTCCAGCGTGGTGGTGGATTTGATGGGAAAGGTATATCCGGAGCTTGTCGCCAAAAAGGAGCACGTGGCTTTGGTTATTAAATCCGAGGAGGAAAGATTTGAGGAGACCTTAGACTTGGGGCTGGAGCTGTTCGAGAAGGTGACAAAAAAAGTTCGCAGCGAAGGCAGAAATACCATCCCCGGAGAAGAGATGTTCAAACTTTATGATACTTTTGGATTCCCTCTTGATCTGACTCAAGTTATGGCAAGGGAAAAGGGGTTATCCATAGATCTTGGCGGTTTCGAAAGGCTACTGGAGGAACAAAGGGAAAGATCAAGAACTTTTGTTAAGACTATCTGCTCGGAGGCAGTGATTTTAGATAAAGTTGGAAAGAGCAATTTTGTCGGATATGAAAAAAATGAGGAAAAAGCTAAAGTTCTTCATTCGCCCAATAAAAACATGCTGATTCTTGATCATACCCCATTTTACGCTGAAGCAGGTGGACAGGTGGGTGACGCCGGAGTCATCTCATCAGAGGGCTTTGAATTCCGGGTTGAAGATACCAAGAAGGAAGGGGATGCCATAATTCATGTAGGGAAAGTTACCAAGGGGGAGATCGAAGAAGTAATAGACAAACAGGTGATTGCCAAAGTAGACATAGAAAGAAGAAACGCTATAAAGAGAAACCATACTGCCACTCATCTTTTGCATAAAGCTTTAAGAGAAACCTTGGGTGAGCATGTGAATCAGTCCGGTTCTCTGGTGGCTCCGGATAGATTGAGATTTGACTTCACCCATTTCAAAGCTTTGGATGAAGCCGAACTGGAGAAGGTGGAATATTTGGTGAACCGGAGAATCTGGGACAATTGTCCGGTGACTTGCGATGAGCTTCTCCTTAAGGAAGCAAAAAAATTAGGTGTCACGGCTTTGTTTGGAGAGAAGTATGAGGATATCGTGCGGATGGTGGAGGTGAAAGGATTTTCCAGAGAACTTTGTGGAGGAACGCACGTGAACGCCACCGGGGAGATCGGCTTGTTCAAAATCGTCTCGGAGACCGGAATCGCCGCGGGCATGCGAAGAATCGAGGCGGTCACCGGAGAAGCCGCCTATAATTTAATAAAAAAGCAAAAAGAGCTTCTGGATGATCTGGCATTCATCTTAAAGACGACAGAAGAGAATCTGAAAGATAGAGTAGAGACACTGATTAAGACAAATAAGCAGTTGGAGAAAAAGGTAAAAGAGGCTCAAAAGGAATCTGCCAAAAGCAGAATCGAAAATCTGGTGGAAAGTTGTGTGGACATAAACGGGATCAAGGTAATAGCTCACCAGGTTGAGGCGGAAACCCGGGATGATCTGTTGGAGTTGGCAGATACCATAAGGGAAAAGTTAAAGTCTACTGTGGGGGTAATAGCCGGAATCCTGGATGGGAAGATCGCCTTCGTGGCTGTGGTGACTGATGATTTGATAAAATCCAAAGGGATAAAAGCAGGAGAGGTAATCAAGGAGATAACCAAGCTTGTGGGCGGAACCGGAGGAGGAAAGCCTCATTTAGCCCAGGGGGGAGGAAAGGATTTAGGCAAGCTGAAGAAGGCACTGGACAGTTTGCCGGAGATTGTGAAGAAGATGATTAAATAACCTCTCCCCTTTAGTCCCCCTCTCCACAAAGTGGAGAGGGGTTCACCCTGAAGGGATTCACCCTGAAGGGGATATAGGGGGTGAGGTCGGAGGAAACCGTAGTTCTGCCTTTCGGTGCAATATAGGCTTATACATTGAGAACTCTTTTAAAGGAGGCCAGAAAATGTTTGGCATAGAAGAATTGAAGGAGAGGATTGAAATCACCGAAACAACAGTTGAATGTCCGGTTAAAGGTTGCAGCGAAAAAGTAGAAAGGCAACGAGTAGTTTTTAAGAAGGAGCATAGATTCAAGTGTCCAAAGCACAATATTTTCATCTCTCCAACGACCTTTGAATACCCAAGTGAATTAGATAACCTACTTTGGAAAGAAAAGTCCGATCGAGAGCTACTTGAGAGAATAAAAAGATGGAAAAGAGAAAGCCGGATGGCACAGGATAACAGCGAAGATGCTGTTAGCTGGAATGTTTTCAGATTCTTGGAAAAAAATAATCTAATTGAAGAATTTCTAAGTTCGATCACCGGCACCCCAATAAAATCATCTGAGGTGATTTATTGGTCATACAGCCAAAAAGAAGATAACAGCTGGTCTGAGTTAAATAAAGCGAGAAAAGAATTTGGTGAGGAAATAAAAAGGGGTTCGGAGCCCGATATCATAGTCAAAACTGACAAAACATTGTTCTTTATTGAGGCGAAATTAACTGCTTCAAATGAAACAAAGCCCAGCGATGAGAGCAATCCCAAAAAATATGAAACCGGTGGAGATAATTGGTTCTCAAAAGTCTTTAAGTCGGATTACAAAACGGTTGCAATAGATGAGAAGAAATATGAGTTATTACGTTTCTGGCTACTCGGGACTTGGATGGCAGAGCAGCAAGACTTGGATTTCTATCTCGTTAATCTAGTGCGCGCTGAAAAAGAGCTGGACATCGAGACCATCTTTAAAAGGCATATTAACGAAAACCAACGAAGAAAATTTATGCGGGTAACATGGAAAGATATTTACCAATATATTTCAAACATAAATTTATCGAAAGATAAAGATATTATGATAAGATTCTTTAAAGATAAAACCATTGGGTATGATGGAAAGGGAAAATTACAAAGAGCATTTTTAAATTAACAATTACAAGGTTCTGGACTTGATTGAAAACCTCTCCCCCTTTTATCCCCCTCTCCACAAGTGTGGAGAGGGGGACAGAGGGGGTGAGGTAACTGCAAACTGAAGACTGAAAACTGAAATTATGTCTGTTTACCAAAAGCTTTTAAAGATCAGAGACGAAAAAGGGGCGGGATTTTTGGTGCTTCTGGACCCGGATCGAATGAACATCACCGAGATAGTGGAGTTAGCCAAAAAGTCGGAGAAAGGAGGGGCAGACGGATTTCTGGTGGGTTCCAGCCTTCTCCTTTCCACCAGATTCGATGAAGCGGTGAAGGAGATAAAAGCCAATGTGAGCATTCCGGTGACCATCTTTCCAGGAAACGCCAATCAGGTATCCCGATATGCGGATGCCATTCTGTTTCTCTCGCTTATAAGCGGCAGAAATCCGCATCTTTTGATTGGAGAGCAGGTGAAGGCGGCACCCGCAATAAAGGAATTCGGCCTGGAGCCAATCCCCACCGGGTATTTAATAATTGAATCCGGCGGAGCCACTTCAGTTCAATTCATGAGCGATACCCAACCCATCCCTAAAAATAAGCCCGATATCGTCAAAGCCCATGCTCTGGCCGCAGAGTATTTAGGGATGAAATTCGTCTTTCTGGAAGCAGGCTCCGGTGCAGATAATGCGGTGCCGGATAACATTGTCCGTGAAACAAAAGATTTTATCTCCATTCCCATCATAGTGGGAGGTGGGGTAAAAGACCCGGAGGTAGCATACAAGAAGGTAAAAAGCGGCGCAAGCTTTGTGGTAATCGGGAATTTCTTAGAAGAAGATGACTCCATCATAGAGGAGTTCGCCGAGGCAATTCATATAAACAAAAAGACAAAAGCTATATAGGTTGACTAGAATGGATAGCAAGACAAACGACAAAGTCCGTTTAATCCAAAAAGAGATTCAGGAAAGCATTGATCTGAAGAACCAGGTCAAAGAAAAGCTTTCGGAGAAGATAATCGAGGTTGCCCACGCTTTAGCAGAATGTATTACAAACGGGGGGAAGCTTTTGCTTTGCGGTAATGGTGGGTCAGCCGCAGATGCTCAACACTTTGCTGGCGAGTTGGTGGTGAGGCTATCTTCAGATTATACCCGCAGCGCTCTTCCTGCCATCACGCTCTCCAGCAACGATTATGTTCTCACCGCCTGCGCCAACGATTTTGGTTTCGAACAGGTATTCTCCCGTCAAATTGAAGCGTTAGGGAAGCCCGAGGATGTGCTTTTGTGCATAAGCACCAGCGGCAACTCCCCCAATCTCATAACAGCGGCCCAAAAGGCAAAAGAGAAAAACATGAAGACCGTCGGGCTTCTGGGCAGAGACGGAGGAAAACTCAAAGGTCTTTCCGACCTTTCCATTATTGTTCCTTCAAACAACACGCCCCGGATTCAGGAAACACATATCTGCATCTGCCATATCCTATGTGAACTCATCGAGAAAGAACTGTTCGGATAGACCTGCCGCTTTCACGCACGCAAACACCCTAAAATCTCAACAAATCTCCTTCTCAAGGTGCATTTGCACAAGGGTGAAAACACTTGACTTTTGAGGGAAATGGAGTAGAATATTGATGTGTTTTTGAGGAAGAATCGAAAGAAGGATAAATGTGAGAATACCAAGCTGACTTATCTGTGTTAAAGCGTCTGCAACATTACCAGGTGGGAGTTAATTCGGTGGCATAACACAATCAAGAGGCCATTTTGAGTTAGGGGAGATCACAGCGGAGATTATAGATGTTTAACAATCTGATAAATATTCATGACTTATCAAGACTACGAGAAAAAATCAAGCAAGGTGAATTGATTCGAATTGTTTCAAAACTGAGAAGCAGAAAAGAAGAAAAAATAAAAAAATCGTGGGAACATATACAGCACCCACCGATAGATTGTTGGGATATTCCATCAGTGAGGGAGCGCTGGAACTATTTGATCTCTGGAAATGTCAAAGTTGATTACTATAAGTACATTTCTCGCAAGTATCTTTCTGAAAGAGAGTCTTTAAATGCACTATCTCTTGCATGTGGAACTGGTAGTAGAGAATTGAGATGGGCTGAACTTGGCAAATTCAAGAACATTGATGCCTATGATCTCTCAGAAACTAGGATAGAATATGCAAATAATCAAGCCAATGAAAAAGGCTATGGGGAGATTATTAATTACCGTGTTTCTGATGTTTATAGTATAGAAATGCGTGAACAATATTATGACATTGTACTGGGTGAACAGTCATTGCATCACTTCTCTCCATTAGAAAAAATCCTGCTTAGGATCAATAAGTTTCTTAAACCAAATGGATATTTTATAGTTAATGAATTCGTGGGTCCAACACGATTTCAATGGACTGCCAGACAGCTGGAAGTAGTTAACGGTCTTCTATCAATTCTTCCTGCCAAATATCGAACTCGATTAAACAGTGGTACTACTAAATGCAAAGCTTTTAGACCTGGTAGATTGAGTATGATTTTAACTGATCCTTCCGAAGCTATAGAGTCATCAAAGATCCTACCGTTGTTACACCGGATCTTCGACGTAATAGAAGTCAGAGAATATGGAGGAACCATTCTGTACCCATTATTCAGCGGGATTGCACATAATTTGTTTTCAGAAGACTATGAGACTCAACGTTTCATAAATCTTTGTTTTGAAATTGAAGGTCTGCTATTAGAGAGCGGAGATATCCAGAGTGACTTTGTTATTGCTATATGCAAGAAACGGATAAATGATAAAGATACTTCAAGATAATTTCAATAGAGCAGCTTCCGCTGACAGCGTGCTTGTTGTTTAGGGCACTTGTCACGAGTGAAAGCGCAGGACTCACCCAGATGCACTACACTCCACACTGACCACGATGGCGTAGCATCAAGCTAGCTCTCAACCTCGGATTGTGCCATAGGTCTCCTGCCACCATCTAGTCAAATTTTCGAAGACTTCTCGCAGAACTTCTCAATAAACATCCGTTCCAACAGGGCTAAAAAAGCTTGACTTTTGACGTGAAATCAGATAAACTGAGACACAGGCATTTCTTTTTAAGGATTGAGAGTGTGAGAAGGGCAGGGTGGACTTGGCCAATGTTAAGCATCCTCAGCATTGTGGATGATATGCCATTTATGGTGAACCATTCACGGAGAGCTAATTCGATAACATAAACGCAATAATGCAGTTATTTAGAGTTAACTGAAATTCGCCAGCCCTTATGCCCCGAGGGTTAGGGTAGGTAGAAGGAGGTGGTAATCGAACAAAGCAATACCAACGGGTCTAACTAACAGCCGCTGAGTCTACTTAGGTGGCATCGATAGATCAAACACCAAAAAGCTAAAGGAGGAACAAGCATGTCCGGAAGAATTCTGCAGATCAATTTCAAGTTTAATGTTACAAGGGCCGAATACGATCAGGCCGCATCTTCCCTTGCCGGCGATTTCGCGGCCCTTGCCGGTCTCCGCTGGAAGATCTGGATTATGAACGAAGCGGACCGGGAAGCAGGGGGAGTCTATATGTTCGAGGATGAGGCGTCAGTGAAGGCCTTCCTCGAAGGACCGCTGGCGGCTAAGGTGACCAGTCACCCAGCCCTCAGTGATTTTAGCGTAAAGCAGTTCGATGTGATGGAGGATGTGACCAAAATCACGCGCGGTCCTGTTTAGTAAAGACAGCGGGTGGCCAGACAGTCAAGATAGCTTTTTGCTATGATGACGCGCAGAGGCGGACGAACTTTGCGTGTCATCCGGTCGCTTGTCCTTCGGGTCCCTTAACACGGGGTTCCCGACATGGCTGGGCTTTGTCCAAATTGGCTCTTAATGCATCGGCATCAGGATTCATCCTGAGAGAAATGCCGATGTTTTTTTGGTTACTTTTGAAATTTCCCTAAACTTTCCGCCAATCTTCTTCTCAAGGTGCATTCAAGCAAGGCTAAAAAAGCTTGACTTTTCACGTGAAATCGGATAAACTGAAAAACATGTATTTTTCAGACAATCCGGTTACAATTAGTTCAAGGAGAAAAAATATGAAAAAAAGATTTCAACTCCTCTTTTTAATCATAATTGTCCTCCTTCTTTCTTGCTGTGGAAAGCAGTGCTATGAGACCTATGAAGGAAGGGTTGCCATTATGTATGCTTTTGATGCAGAGGGGCAGCTCTTAAGAAGCCACATGTCTTTGGAGGATAGCCTCTTTTCGGTGGGAAGAGTTTTCTGGATAGGAAAAATCGCAAACAAAGAGGTGATAGTGGTAAATTCGGATGTGGGAATGACCAATGCCGCCATGACTACCCAGCTTTTGATCGACAGATTCAAACCCAAAAAGATAATCTTCACCGGCATATGTGGGGGGATAGATCCGGAGAATAATATCGGGGATATCGTGATTCCAGAACTCTGGGTCACCCATGATTATGGACTCTACAACCAGGAGGGCTTTTCTCCTTACCCGATCCGCGTGCACCAGCCAGAAAAGGAAAAGTCGGATACTTTGATGCTTTTTGCAGTGGAAGAGAATCTTTTGAAAATAGCAGAGAATGTAAAACCGGAGTTGAAACCAATTCTTGGCAGAATCCCAAAAATAAAAGTTGGCGGGAACGGGGCAAGCGGAAACTCCTTTATAGATCAAGTTGAAAAAAGGGAGTGGCTAAAGGAGAGGCTCGATGCCCAGATAGTGGACATGGAATCAGCCGCAGTGGTTCAGGTGGCAAGAATAAATGGAGTCGGTGTTTTGGTGGTAAGGTCGTGTTCAGATTTAGCCGGTGGTTCCGGCTCCTCCACGGCCAAAGACGAGATACAGAAATTCTTTGAGGTGGCGGCGGACAACAGCGCCAGCTTTGTGTTGGAGTTTTTGAAACAACTGTGAGGACTGTAGGGGTGGAGCTTTAGCTCCACCCGAAACCTCTCGGGCGGACCTGCAGGTTCAGCGACTGGTCGGGACCGAGCTTTGCGTCCACTTAGACCTAGCTCAAATCCCTCCAGAAATCCTCTCCTCAATCTGCCCGACAGTAAAAACTCTTGACTTTTGGGTTGAAATCGGGTAAAGTACAATATGTGCATTTCCTTTTAAAAGATGCTAAGCTAATCTTAGTCGCGTTGTGGCGTTTGCGACAGCAAGGTACTTGGCATCGCAGGAGGGCGCCATATAGAACGGCAGCCAAACGGTAAAGGAGGTGGTGGGGATAATCAGTTGAAGCTTTAGAAAACACAATTCCAATCGGGTTTCTCTTGTTCCATAATGTTCTCCATTAAGGGTAAGGCTTGCTACGTTGCCACTGCCTCCAAAAGAGACATTATTGGACAGAGAGAAATCATCAAAAAAACGGAGGTCAGAATGCAAGGCAGCAAGCTCTATGTGGGAAACCTTGGTTATTCTGTCAGCAAACAGGAGTTGGAAGACCTGTTTGCCGAACACGGTCAGGTTAAGGAAGTCAGAATAATGGAAGGTAAAGGTTTTGGATTTGTTGAAATGTCTAACCCATCGGAAGCTGAAAAGGCAAAGGAAGCGTTGGATGGATCCGATTTCAAGGGATTTACCCTGAAAGTTGACGAAGCCCGCCCGCCCAGAAAGAGAGAGGGAGGTCGGCCACCCAGAAGGGGAGGGCCAAGAAGAGATTTCCGAAGATATTGAGTTACGCGCAAGCAATGGAAAATTTTTCTTTTCTCCTTTAATCCCCCTTTGTCCCCCTTTATAAAAGGGGGATTGAGGGGGATTATAAAAAAGAGGAGATTGTGATCGATGAAAATTTTTTCCATTACTTATACGAAGATCAATATTAGAATAACCTGCAAATATTCAGGGTTTGCTGGTCGATCTACCACAATAAGAACAGCCACGTTCCATACGGCTAAAAGGCCAGTTACCTATTATGACACGTGGTCCTAGGCCCACCTCGCTTCGTTGCTTAGACTCCAGTCGTGGACTCGCCCCACGTTTGTGCACCAGGGGATTTGGTTTCTCCTTGCCAAACGTACGCACTAAGGTTCGGACTGCGCAAGTGACGTTCGCGAACATCCCGAGGTCGTGAAACGTCTGAGATGTTGCTTGCCTAATGCTGGCCACAAAGCGGAAGGAGGAAACCATGGCACAAGCCAAAGATGGCGACACCGTCAGGGTTCACTACACGGCCAAACTGGAGGACGGGAAGGTAGTCGATACCACCGCTGACCAAGACCCCTGGCAATTCACTCTGGGTGAAAGTAGGGTAATTCCGGGCTTCAAGGAAGCCATAATCGGCATGAGTCCGGGAGAGTCGAGAACCGTGAAGGTCCCCTCCGACAGAGCTTACGGCCCCCACCGTAAAGAAAGGATACTGGTGATAGACCGGGGTAGGTTCCCGAAACACATAACACCAGAGGTCGGCCAGCATTTACGAATCCCTAAACAGGATGGCACAACAGCTACTGTCACGGTGACCGCGGTCTCTGAATCGAAGGTGACCATAGATGGCAACCATCCTCTGACTGGGAAAGACTTAACTTGTGATATCCAGCTTATAGAGATCGTTTAACCGTTTCGTTTATGGTGAAATGCTCTATTGCGGTTATTAACAGTTAGGCGACATTACTCCAAAAAGGAGATGTCAAGATGGTTAGATGGATTATGGTTTTTGTGCTGACAGCAGTGCTGGCCTGTGCTACTGCTGAAGCGCAGGAGAGTGGTTTTGGATTAGGAGTTATCCTGGGTGAACCTACAGGAATAAGTGGTAAGCTGTGGATAGAGGATAGCAAAGCAATTGATGGAGCAGTTGCCTGGTCATTTGAAAAGGAGAGTGCCGTACACGTACATGCAGATTTGCTTTTCCACAGCTCTAATATATCTAAAGTAGAGATGAGCAAACTCCTGTTTTATTATGGGATCGGCGGCAGAATTAAGTTTGAGGACGATAGTAAAGCTGGGGTTCGTGTTCCTTTAGGTATAAATTACCTCTCCTCTGGGGCACCTTTAGATATTTTTCTTGAGATTGTTCCTTTACTTGATTTGGCGCCCAGTACAGAATTTGATTTAAACGCGGCTATTGGGATTAGATATTTCTTTTAGTAAGATACTTATGAGGAACGGCGCATAACGGCTTTTTGGCGGTTCGTGGAGTTTATCCTGAGTGAAACCGAAGGGCTTGTCCTGAGGAAAACCGAAGGGTTTATCCTGAGCGGAGTCGAAGGGCTTGTCCTGAGGAAAACCGAAGGGTTTATCCTGAGCAGAGTTGAAGGGCTTGTCCTGAACTCGCCCAAATACTTCCCACTTCGTAAAGCCCAAGACAGCATACGCCACATTCGTTCTCAACCGCGGATTATGCCCATACGGCTCTTGCCGCCCTCTAATTAAATCCCCCAACATCTCATAGAAAAATCCTTCGTCACCGTCCATTCGTACAAGGCTAAAAAAGCTTGACTTTTGAAGGGGAATCGGGTAAAATAATTCAAATGCTTTTCTCTAAGATAGTCTGAAAGATTGAGAGGATGAGGGGTGAGCTGGTCTCGATTATGGAAAAAGAATATCGGTAAGAGTACAGATATGAAGCAAATTTGGAGGCATAAATGTAAAGATGCAGTTTTTTTAAGTTAGGCCACACTATTGAATAGGAGGCCGACCGTGAAAAAGTTCCTGAAAAAGATGGTAAAGAAGGCATTCAATGCTTGCGGATTAGAAATTCATAGGAGACAAACAATCAGAAGAACCTTATCTGAGGTTCTCGTCCACCTTTCAAGATTAGATTTCAAACCACGCACCGTCATTGACGTCGGTGTAGCCTTCGGCACTTTTGAATTATATGAAAGATTCCCAGATGCAATCCATCTTCTTGTAGAACCATTGAAAGAATGGGAGGGAGTTCTCAAGGATATCTCGCGTAAATACAGAGCAGAATATGTAATTGCAGCCGCCAGCGATAAGCCGGGAACAATTGTAATGAACGTCCACCCCGATCTCTCCAGCTCCTCAATTTTTAAGGAGAGGGAAGGTAGCCATGTGGATGGCATCCCCAGAGAAATTCCTGTGGTCACGATCGATGATCTGTGTAGCCAAAGGAATTTACCAGGACCTTATCTGATAAAGGTTGACGTTCAAGGCGCTGAGCTTCAAGTTTTAGATGGCGCAAGCAAAGTACTTGAACATACAGAAGTAATCATTCTTGAAGTCTCACTCTTTCAATTCTTTGAAAAGGGACCTCAATTCTATGATGTGGTAAGTTATATGAAAAACCGCGGATTCGTGGTCTATGATATTTATGGAAGTCATACCCGCCCGCTCGATGGCGCACTGGCCCAGGTAGATATGGTGTTTGTAAAAGAACATGGGCCATTCAGAAAAGAGCATTTCTATGCTACTCCAGATCAACGCAAACAGCTGACGAAGCGGTTCACTTCCATGAATCCTAAACATTAACGCCGACTAACGGTGTGTTTATGGAAAGCTAACCCTCATCCAAATGCTCCGCGCTTCATAAGCATGCCAAACGTTATGTTGCTAAATTTACTCCTAAGCACTATCTGATCTTTATAAGTCCAGGTGTTATCGACCACAGATCCAATGCAACCCCTTAGGTTCTTTGCCAACTCGGAGCTTAGAGAAATTGTCCATCCAGAAAAAGATAGCCAAAAACGCCATCTATAACTTTTTGGTAAAAGCCATATCCTTAGCCTTTGCCTTTGTTGCCTCGGTGGTGGTGGCTCGTTTTTTGGGTCCGGATAAGTATGGCGTCTACAGCTTTGTGCTCTGGTTTCTTAGCATGGTGGGGCTTCTGGTAAATCTGGGCATACCTACCACCATGACAAAATATGTCTCCGAATACTTGGGAAGAAAGGATTTCTCTGCTGTCGGTTCCATCTTAAGCCGGCTTTTAAGGTTTGAGCTTGTGGCAGGTGTGGTGGTGAGCTTAGCTTTGTTCTTTTTAGCTCCTTTTATTGCCCGATGGTATAACAATCCTGATCTTTCCCTTTATCTGAAAATCGCCTCTTTGGTCATATTACCCCTGGGTTTGATGTGGCTTTATAACGGCTTTTTTTGCGGACTGCAGCGATACGACCTGATCGCCAAGATCAACCTTGTAGTCTCCCCGGTGACTTTGATCATAATCCTTCTGGTTTTGTATTTTGGTGGAAAGATTGAGTGGCTGGTGGGGGTGAGTGCGGTTACCAATATTCTTCTTGTGGCAAGCTATCTTTATCTCAAAAGGACCAAATTTGCCTTTCTCCAGGACAGCCCATCTGCGCATGATTTTGGTGGTAAGGTACTTAATTATTCGGCCAGCGTGTTCGTGGTGCTGATCTTAGATGTCATAGTCTGGGAACGTTTTGGGATTTTGTTCTTAAGCATCTTCAGCACCTCTTCCGAAATTGCCTTTTACAATGTGGCATTCATCCTTTCCAGCCGAACCATGATCCTTCTGCCCGGCGCCCTAACCGGCATTCTTCTTCCCGTCATGTCGGAGGTATATGGGGGAGGGAGCAAAGAGGAGCTGGCCAAAGTACATGTCAACTCCACCCGATACCTTGCCATGCTCTCCTTGCCTCTTTGCCTGGGAGGGATCGCCATAGCCAGGCAGTTGTTCCCGGTATTATATGGTCCCTCATTTCAGCCCGCCTCTTTTCTTTTTGTCATTCTTATTTTGAGTGGAACCGTGGGCTCTATCTCCACTTCGAGCTCCGCGCTTCTATATGGGGCAGAGCTTCAAAGAATAGTGCTGAGGGTCGGAATCTTGTCTGCTCTGCTTACCCTTTTAGCCAGTTGGCTTCTGGTTCCCGCACTGGGGGCAAAAGGGGCGGCTTTTGCCGGCGCTTTCGCTCAAACAATTAGTGGGGTAGTCATAATTGTGTACGCATACAAAAAGTATATGAATCAGAAGTTTCCTGGATTATCCATTATTCGCATCTTCTTTGCCTCTGCCCTGATGGGAAGCGTAGCATTTTTCTTGGCAGAAAGCATAAAGGGCCCGGTAGGATTGGCTTTTGCCTTGATCATCTCCTTTCCCCTGTATATATTAGGCTTGTTTTTTACCAGAAGCTTAACCCCTGGGGATATAGAGCTTGTGGAGGCGGTGATTGGGCGAATGCCTGAAACGTGGGGCAGGGTGATTCAGCCAATATTCAGATGGTTGATCAAATTCTTTTATCCTAGTCCATAAACCTGTATGATCAGCAACCACCACATAAAGATAAGCATAATAATCCCTACCTACAATCGGGAGGAGATACTCCCCCGAACTGTAGAGTTGATCCTGAAAGAGAATTTCCCTGGCTGTGAATTGATCTTGATACATCAAAAACCGCACCTTTCAGCCAAATTTCAAGAATTTCTGAAGAGAATGGAAAACCGGATACGCTACTTTTCGGTGGACTGGGCTTCAGTGACCAAAGCTTGTAATTTTGGTGTAAAGAAAGCCCGCGGCGAGATCATATTGATGCTGGATGATGATATAATACCGCATCCAAACCTGATCTCCGCACACCTTAAGAACTATGAGGACCCCAAGACAGGAGCAGTGGCAGGAAAGATATTGGTCCCTCATCCGGTCAAATTTCCCGAACATGTGGGGCGGATCGGAGGACTGGGTCCTGGGCACGAGAGTTTCCTTGCCTCCCAAAGACAATACGTGGAGACGGGAAGGGGCGCCAATATGTCTTTCCGGCGCGCAGCATTCCACGAGGTGGGTGGGTTTGACAATAACTTCATTGGAAACGCCCATCGATTTGAAAGCGACTTCTGCTTTCGATTAAGGAGATCAGGCTATCTTATAGTCTATGATCCTGAAGCAGTGGTTCAGCACCTCGAATTCAAGAGCGGAGGAATCAGGACCTGGGGCGTGACCAACTCCCCGGCATTTTACCGAAATGAGATGCTGTTCTATTTCAAAAACAGACCCAATGGACCTCTGGGCAGATATCTTTGGCTTAACTACATCCAGCGGATCCCCTCCCGAAACATCAAGAATTTCATTATACGAAATTTCACATTTCCCTGTGGTGTCCTGTGGGGAACCTGGGTGTATCTGTTCAGATACAGGCTCCACCATATTTTTACAAAGCTAAAGAAAAAGAAGTGAAATCATGAGAATCGGGATAGACGCCACCCCCATCCTAAAGCAGAGGGTAGGAGTGGGGAGTTACGTTTTCAACCTCATAAAAAATTTAAGTCTCATAGATCATGAGAATCAATATGTCTTGTTTTATTGTCATCATTCAAATATCAAAGACAAGATTTTGAAGCTTAATAACCCCAGTTTTGAAAGCAGAACTATACGCTTCCCCACCAAGATCATGAAGCTGTTGTGGGCGAGTATAAGATTGCCCAAGGTGGATTGGATGGTAGGAAAGGTGGATATTTATCACTCTTCCGCTTTTTATCTAAACCCCTTGTCCGCGGGGAAATCTCTTCTTACCATACATGATCTGAATTTTCTTGCCCTGCGAAAGCTTACCCTCTGGTCCGGCAGATGGCACTATGCTTTTAAGATAAAAGACTATGCGCAAAAAGCTGATGCCATCATCGCGGTATCTCAAAGCACCAAAAATGAAATCATAAAGTATCTGAGAATTCCAGAGGAGAAAATCCATGTAATCTATGAGGGATGTTCTCAGGCATTTCGACCTTTTTTTGAAAGCGATAGGAAGCAGAAGATAAAGGAAAATTACAATATTAAGGGAGATTTCATTCTCTATGTGGGGACACTCGAGCCCCGCAAAAACTTAAAAGGGCTCATTCAGGCGTATGCTCAGAGTAGAGCCAAAGACGATTTCCTTTTGGTTCTGGCAGGAGGGAAGGGATGGAAATATAAACACATATTTCGTCTGGTGAAACAGTTAAAGCTGGAAGATCGGGTAATCTTCACCGGATACATGCCGGATTCCGATCTTCCCGCACTATACAACAGCGCTTCGGTTTTTGTCTATCCTTCATTTTACGAGGGCTTCGGACTTCCTCCTCTGGAGGCGATGGCTTGCGGCCTCCCGGTGATAGTCTCCCACACCACCTCATTGCCGGAGGTGGTGGACGATGCGGGTGTCTACGTGGATCCTTTTGATGTTGAGCAGATATCCGTCTCAATTGATACGGTCCTCTCAGATACCAAACTCTATCAAACCCTCCGGCAGAAAGGACTGAAAAGGGCAAAACTTTTCTCCTGGGAAAAGACTGCCAGAGAGACGATAAAACTTTACCAACGGCTGTGTAGATGAATGGTATAAAGGCTGAATTCACGAAACGCCTCCATTATTTTTCGGTTGATCTGCGAGGGCAGCTCGACTGGTTTTTTCTGTTAGAGGTCAAAGAGCTGGGGTAGACGGGTCACCCAGCCTGCGCAATAAAGACAAAGGATCGCTTGAGAACAAAGAGGTCTCTGAAAAAGAGCCAGAGTTCGGCGGGCTAAGAGCCCGTCCTACGCGGTTGGGTATTAAATAACTTAGTCCCGCGTAGGCGGGGTTCATCCTGAAGGGATTCACCCTGAAGGGCTCCCAGCCCCGTAAAAATGACTTTTTCAAAAGCTCTCACCAAAGAAATATTGACAAATAGGTTTTATTATGTAATATTGAAAATTGTATACAAAAGATAATCTTTATTTTTGGAGGTCGCTGTGAAGGATTTTAAGATCGATCAGATCAGAAACGTAGGAGTGGTTGGACATGGGGGTGTAGGTAAGACCTCCCTGGTAGAGGCTATGCTTTATGATGCCAAAGTTACCACTCGGCTGGGCCGGGTGGACGATGGAACCAGCATATCAGATTACACCGATGATGAGATCGAAAGAAAGGTATCAATTGGTGCTTCCTTGCTTCATCTGGAGTGGAAGAACCACAAGATAAACATGGTGGACATGCCCGGCTACCAGGACTTTATCGGGGAGGTGGTAGGAGGTTTGAGGGTTACAGAAACTGCTTTGATATTGCTCTCCGCCCAATCCGGCGTGGAGGTGGGAACCGAACAGGTGTGGAATATTGCGGAAAATTACAAGCTGGCTCGGATGTTCTTTGTTAACAGGATGGAAAAAGAACATGCCGACTTTGAGAATGTAGTGAAACAGACCAAGGAGAGCTTTGGCCAGAAGGTGGTTCCCCTCCAGATTCCCATCGGAGAAGGACTCAATTTTAAAGGGATCATTGATCTGGTCAAAATGAAGGCTTTATATTTCGATAAGGATGGAAAAGCAAAAGAGGAGAAAATTCCTCCGGAGCTGGAGGCAAAAGCCAAAGAGTATCAGGAGAAGCTCATAGAGGCGGTGGCAGAGATTGATGATGCGCTTTTGGAGAAGTTTTTTGATAAAGGAGAGCTTTCCGGTGATGAGATAAAGCAGGGTTTACGGAAAGGAATTGCAGAAAGGTCAATTTATCCGGTTGTTTGTGGATCAGCATCGGAGAACATGGGGGTAACTGCTCTTTTGGATTTGCTGGCGGCATATCTCCCCTCACCTTCAGATTTTGTCCAGATACAGGGGAAAGTTCCGGGGACGGAAAAAGAGAAGCCAGTCAAGATTAGCCCGAATGAGTCCTTATGTGCCTTTGCTTTTAAGACTGTGTCCGAGCCACACGTGGGAGAGTTAACATTTTTGAAGGTATATTCAGGAAAACTGCAGTCGGGGATGGATGTATATAATTCCACCCGAGAGGCTTCCGAAAGAATCGGGCAGATTTATGCTTTAAACGGGAGAGAGAGAAGGGAGATCGGGATAGTGAACGCAGGCGACATTGCCGCCGTGGTCAAGTTGAAGAATACCAAAACAGGTGATACCTTCTGTGATAAAAAGGATTCGGTGATATTGTCTCCTGTTGATTTCCCCACGCCGGTGATCAACATGGGGATCAGACCCCAAAAAAGAGGAGACGAAGAGAAGATCGCCAGCGGATTTGCAAAATTACACGAAGAGGATCCCACCTTCATCATGGAGGTAGATGCAGATATCAAGCAGACTATTATTTACGGACAGGGAGAGTTGCATCTGGAGGTGATGGTGGACCGATTAAGAGGAAGGTTCGGGGTGGAGGTTGAACTGGAGAAGCCAAGGATACCTTATCGAGAGACCATCACCGTCAAGGTGGAGGCACAGGGAAAATATAAAAGGCAGTCCGGAGGAAGAGGACAATATGGGGACGTCTGGCTTCGGCTTGAGCCCTTGCCCCGGGGAGAAGGATTCGAGTTTGTGAATAAAATCGTGGGAGGAGCCATCCCCTCCAAATACATCCCCTCGGTTGAAAAGGGAATAGTGGGCGCCATGGTGGAAGGGATTTTAGCTGGCTATCGGGTGGTGGATGCAAAGGTGACACTCTATGACGGCACATTCCATGAGGTGGACTCATCAGACTTGGCCTTCAAGATCGCCGGTTCCATGGGGCTCAAAAATGCCGCCGCCAAAGCGAAGCTGGTGATACTGGAGCCGATATATAACTTAGAGGTGATCGTGCCGGAGGATTTCATGGGTGACGTTATGGGTGATTTGTCCAGCCGGCGAGGCAAAATCTTAGGAATGGATCGTGAAGGCAACTTCCAGAAGATCAAAGCTCAAGCTCCTTTGGCTGAATTATATAAATACTCCACCTCTTTGCGATCCCTAACCCAGGGAAGAGGGCTTCATACGCGGGAGTTCTCTCATTATGAAGAGATGCCACGGGACATAGCGGACAAGCTCATCAAGGAAGCTCAGCAGGCAAAGGAAGATGAGAAATAAATTCAGGGGCTTGGGGCTTGGGACTATGGGCTGGAAAGCAGGGTCCAGTTGCCAGTGTCCAGTAGCCAGAAAAACAGGGTCAAGGATCAAGGGCAAGAAAAAGATTTTATTCGTCATTCGTCATCCGTCATAGGTTTAATCGCCGATGTAGCTCAACGGTAGAGCAACTGATTTGTAATCAGTAGGTTGGAGGTTCGATTCCTCTCATCGGCTAAATTGGCAAAAAGAAGGTGGACGACCTTTTAGTGTCCACCTTTTTCTATTATGATTTGTAGATCGAATATACCTGCCAGCCATGGGTCGCAAGACCTATCCGATCTCAAGATGATGTGGTATGCCCGTACGGGCACATCTGTGGACATTTTTGTGGATAATGAAAGCCGATTACCGGATGCCTAATTTGAGCCTTTTGTCCCACCAGTATTTCACATAAAGCAGACTCCAGATCAAGATCGGGAAGATTTGATTGACCACCAGCAGGATGAAATCACCCACGTATCTATAGGCATATTGCTGAAACGGTGACCAGTATGGTACGCCGCCAACTTTAATGTTGCGCGAATACTCGCCTTTGACGAAAACAAAAATCTTGAACAGGTGAAGAACAAAAAGGATGGCAAAGCCTAAAAGAAAAATCTTGAATCTCTTTTTCCAGTTTATGCCCGGAACGGCCCAGATCAATGCAAAGAGCAAGACCATATCAAAATGCACCACGCTAGTCCTAACTCTCACAGCACGCTCCGGGTTCTTCTCCGATGCTACGTGATGGACAAAAATGTACTTTTCCTGCACCTGCATTGAATTTGTTATATGTTCACCGCCGATTTCGCTGAGTTTAAGTATTTGCACAGACACTGGTGCCAAAATCTGGTTATAGACCGGGGAAAGGAAATACCACAACAAATAGAAGAACAAGAAGAAGAAAACCAGTCTAATCAGAAACAGGGCTTTTTGGGACTTTATCCTTCCTGACAAAATTCCTTGCCCAAAAATCCCAGACAAAGATGGCGAAGATGATGATGATCGGTTGCCAGACATACACGTGCACCTCCTCAAAAACTGTAGGATATTTTCTTCCTAAAAGGAAAAGCGAAATCACTCTAAGTTGATTGATAGCAAATATGGCAGGTATTCCGATAAATAGACCCATCAATTTCTCTTTTATTCGGGATGGATAGGCGATGATCCCGGAAAGCAGAATGGCGGTGGCAAAAGCCCCATTGCATCCATACACCACATTGATCCCGAAATCACTGGAGGAAAGATTAGTTCCTGAAACAGAAGTCCATGAGCCAAAGACGTTTAAGATCTTGGAGGAACAAAATGCCACAACCGAGGTGAAAGGCTCCATAACCTTCTTGGAGAAGGAATTATTGATTAGCAGAGCAAAAAAGAACACAAGCGACAGCCCAAAGTAGATATAGATCTTCACTAAAGCCCAGGGTATTTTCTTCAAGCTGAACTTTTTAGGCCGATGCTTCTTTTTTGAAGTTGGTTTCCTTTTTCTTGATCTGCTTTGGCCACCCATTTTAAACTTCCATCCGTTCACGGTGAATCCTTCGGGGCAAGCCCTCAGGACAAGTCCGTTCAGGATGAATCCGTTTAATCCGGTTCATCTGTTGGGAATTAGCCTATCTGTTGCCCCATCCGCTTTATCCGTTGGTATGAACCGTATGGTTCATACCGTTGACCAAATTATACCTCATTTCCCCACCCCCGTCAATTATAAAAATTCGTAGTCGGGCACCCCACGTATGGCGGAGCATGCCCGACCGAAAAATGATTAAAAGGAGTGCCCCTCTGGGCGGTTTTAAAAATCGCGAAAGGCCCCCGTTAGTGAAGCCTGCCAGCCATGCACGAACGCCCCCAGACGCCCAGACGGGGGCGTCTGCCGGGGCTCGTCCGAGCCCACCCGTATGGGTGCCTGCCCATCTGGGGAACACCAACGAAAAGCAAAGGCTCTGCAATTTTGGGCATAACACCCGCCAAAGGCGGGGCGCTATGCTGATTACTGCCAACTGTCTACTGATAACTGATCACTGCCTACTGATAACGGTTCGACTTCGCCCTTCGGTCTGCCCAGACGGGCCCGCCCGGGGACAAGCGTCTGCTTGAGCTCAGGGTCAAAGACAGAACGAAGGCAGGATGAATCCGCTTAATCCGATCAATCCGTTGACCGATTTTTGTCGGCGGACCGCCGACTTGTCCTGAGCGAAGTCGAAGGACTGCGGACGTCCTACCACCTAACTGATGAATATACAAACATCGTAGACTCATCTTAGAGTTTTAAAATATACGAAACATCGTAGACTTTATAGTTCGATCTTTGACAAATCAATGGATGTCTTTGGTAAAGGGTAATCAAATTTCTCTAT
>Ga0209979_1000978_pt1 | contig 33918 bp, 27 predicted proteins | sample AnhtaG_FD_183114 | JGI IMG/M metagenome (GOLD analysis project Ga0209979, IMG submission 183114) | Deep subsurface microbial communities from Anholt, Denmark to uncover new lineages of life (NeLLi) - Anholt_01485 metaG (SPAdes) (version 2) | ecosystem: Environmental > Aquatic > Marine > Oceanic... | reverse complement strand
TAATTGGTGATTGGTAATTGGTGATTGGTAATTGGTGATTGGTAATTGGTGATTGGTAATTGGTGATTGGTAATTGGTGATTGGTAATTGGTGATTGGTAATTGGTGATTGGTAATTGGTGATTGGTAATTGGTGATTGGTAATTGGTGATTGGTAATTGGTGATTGGTAATTGGTGATTGGTAATTGGTGATTGGTGATTGGTAATTGGTAATTGGTAATTGGTAATTGGTAATTGGTAATTGGTGATTGGTAATTGGTAATGACTTAACCATTTAACCAGTTACCATTTAACCAGATGGGGTAAAAGATGGGAATAATACAAAGAGGAACCCCGCTTCGCGGGAACCCAAGAAGAGGGGCCGGTTTTGCGATGGATGCCAAAATGGGAACCCGAAGGGATATGGAAGGGGCCGGGAGAGGAAAACCGGCCTTTGCAGGTGTTCGTGAACGGACGCAATGTCGTTTTTGCAGAAGGGGCATAAAATACGTTGACTACAAGGACATCGAGACTCTGCAGAAGCTCTTGACCAATCGCGGCAAGATATACTCCCGCAAGCGCAGCGGCAATTGTGCCGGCTGTCAAAGAAAGGCGAAAAAGGCGATTAAACGTGCCAGGTATATAGCACTATTGCCGTTTACTGCGTGAGTTTTGTTAATTGGCAGCCACTTAACCAATTAACCAGAAAGGATAAAGAGATGAAGATTCTCCTCTGTGAGGATGTCAGTGGGCTCGGCTGGCTCGGCGATGTCGTGGAAGTCAAGACGGGGTATGCGAGAAACTATTTACTGCCGCAGGGGCTGGCCAAGCCCGCAATTGAGGGGAATTTGCGGGCCATAGCTAAAGAAAAGGCCCGGCGTGCAGAGCAGAGGATAACGCATCGCAAGCGTCTTGAAGGGGCGGCGGCAGCGGTGGAGGCAGCGGAGGCCGTTGTCGCAGCCAAGGCGAACGAGCAGGGTGTTTTGTTCGGCTCGGTTGGAGCCGCTGAGATTGCAGCCAATCTGCGACAGCTCGGATTTGAGGTCGCCGATGAGGTAGTGCAATTACCCGAACATATAAAGAATGTGGGCACGCACAGCGTGACATTGAAATTCGCCGATGATTTGACTGCGCAGGTGAACGTTGTTGTCGTCGCCGAAGGCGAAGATGTTACGTCGTTAAAGCCCGGCGGCTTGCCGGAACAAACTGACGCGGCAGGCGAGGATGGCCAGTCCCTGAAGGGGCCGCAGAAGGCCAACGAAGAAAAAAAGCAGTCCGGAAGGACTCCATAGGAGAACACGTAAATTTGCCACCCCCCCCGCCGTTTTGCTTCGCAAAAACGAAGCAGCGGGGGCGGTGGGAGCTCGGACCACGAGATATGAGGTTGTAGTTTTAAGGGAATAATCTAAATGTCTCCACTGACCAGGGCAGGTAAAGATAAAGTTGGAACGGCCGAGCCGGTGAGGGGTGGCGGCGGTGCTGGATCGGGATTGGCTGATCGCAGTATGCCCGAATCGTTAGCGGCAGAGGCGGCGGTGCTCGGCTCAATGATAATCGACCCGGAGTGTATCAGTGAGGTTGTCGAGCTGGTAACAACGGACGCCTTTTACCGAATCGAGCATCGTTATTTATTTGAGGCGATACTTGAGCTGTACCAAAAGAACCCCTCTCAAAGGTTCGGCAATGGAGAGCGGGGCACCGGTCTCGACCTGGTTCTGCTTCGTGATGAGCTTGAAAAGCGCAAGCAGCTCGAAGAGGTCGGCGGAGTGGAATACCTTGCGAAGGTTGTGGAATCTGTGCCTTCGTCGGCGAATGTGAACTATTATGCCGGTATTATCAAAGAGAAGATGCTGCTGCGTGAGATTATTGTCGCCGCCGGCGAAATTTTATATGATGCATATAACGAGGCCGGCGAGCCGAATGAAAAACTTGACGAAGCGGAGCGCAGGATTTTTGCCGTTACAGATAAAAAGATAACCGGCTCCGCCTCTTTGTTGAAGGATTTGGTTACTCACACTCTTGAGCTTATAGAGAAGCGCGGTGGAAGTCATGTTACCGGCATTGCGACCGGTTATCATGAGCTTGACGGGCTCACCTGTGGTTTGCAGAACGGGGAAATGATAATCATTGCCGGCAGACCGAGTATGGGCAAGACCTCTCTGGCATTGAATATCGCCGAGTATATCGGCGCCGAAGAGAAAATTCCGGTTGCGATATTTTCATTAGAGACGGGCAGGCAGCAGCTGGCTGAAAGGTTCCTGTGCAGCGGCAGCGAGATTGATGCCCAAAAGGTCAGAAAGGGGATGCTCAATACCGAGGACTACGAGCAGCTCAAGATGGCAAGCGGCGAGTTATATGAAGCGCCGATTTATATCGATGATACCTCGACGCTGACCCCGCTGGAGCTCCGCGCCAAGGCGCGGAGACTTAAAAGCCGACACGATATCCGGTGCATTATAGTGGATTATTTGCAGTTGATGCATCTGGGCGCCGGCAGGGTTGAGTCGCGTCAGCAGGAAATCACTACAATTTCAAGATATGTCAAGTCCTTAGCGCGCGAGTTGAATATCCCCGTGGTGGTCCTGAGCCAGTTGAATCGGTCTCCGGAGGGCAGGTTAGATCACAAGCCGAGGATGAGCGACCTGCGTGAAAGCGGCAGTATCGAACAGGATGCCGACGTTGTGATGCTGCTTCACCGTGAAGATTACTACCGTCGCGGTGAAAAGGACTACCAGCAGGACAATAAGGCCGAGCTGATAATAGCCAAACAGCGTAACGGCCCGACCGGAGTTGTAGATATGATATTCAGGGAGAAATTTACGCGGTTTGAGAACGCCTCTCACGTAGAATCTGCCGCAGGTGGAGCCGGAGTGCCATTTTAAGACGGCAGAGGACAGTTACGATTTACAATTTTCGATTTACGATTTACGGAAATCTTGTTTTTGAATTGAAAGGAAACAATGAAAAGGTCTTGGTGTTTACTATTTGGGCTTTACTATTTGCTATTGTTTGCAAATTCCGCTTTCTCTGCCAGCAATCAATCATCAGTAATCAATAATCAATTATCAATAGGCAGTATCCGGACAGCGGGTAACGTTAGTGTTACAGAAGCGCAGATTTTGTCCAGAGTTCGCAGCAGGGTCGGCGAGCTGTTTGACCCGGCTACGGCGGCTGAAGACGCGAAACGCATAGCCAGGCTGCCCGGGGTCGAATATAGTTATTATAATACCGAGGTCGTTGATAACAGGATTCGGCTGACATTTGTCGTTGTCGAAAGAAATCTCGTCAGGTCGATTGTTTTTGTCGGCAACCGTGCGTATAGAGCCAATGCCCTGCGGAAAAAACTGGGCTTTGAGACAGGCGATTACCTTGCCCCACCCCAGGCCGAGGCCTACAGAAGGACCCTTGTTGAATTTTACCTGAAAAAAGGTTTTGCTTTTGTTCAAGTAGCACTGGACAGCGACCAGTTGTCGGTAGGCAAGGTGATTTATACAATCGATGAGGGGCCAAGGGTCAGGATCGCGCAGGTTTCGTTCAGCGGCAATAGTGCCATAAAGACCGGGGCGCTTAAGGGGGCCATAAAGACCAGGACAACGGAATGGTTTATTTGGCCGGCCTACTACGTTGAAGAGAAACCGGCTGAGGATGTGGCAAGGCTGCAAAATATCTATCAGGCAAAAGGTTTTCTCGATGCCGACATAACGGCAAGACGAGAATTCAGTGAAGATAGGCGCAAAGTCCGTATCACTTTCGTGATTGATGAGGGGCCGGCCTATGCTATTGAGAAAATTGTTCTTACAGGTAATGAGCACTTCGATGAAAAAGAGCTGCGGGCGGAATTGAAATTGGAGGAGGGGCAAATCTATAGTGAGCGAAAGGCCCGTTCGGATGTTAAGCGGCTCCTTAAGTTTTACCGCGAAAAGGGTTTTATTGATGCGAACGTTGTACAGAGGCGGAGGTTTGTGTCAAAAGGCGAGGTCAACGTTGAATTTGAAATAACTGAGGGGGAGCGTTTTCGAATCGGCAGGATTGATATAACCGGCAACGAACAAACGCAAGATAAGGTTATCCGGCAGGTGCTTGATGAATATGAATTTCAGCCAGGTCGGTGGTACAATGCAGACATGGCACGCGGAGACGGCAGCGGTTACCTGGAAAAGCTGATACGCAGGACGGCCTTGACCGAGTCGACAACTATTACACCCAGCGGCGAGGAGGCCGGCCAGAGGGATGCACAGGTAAGCATTGTTGAGGGCCAGACGGGTTGGTGGAATTTAGGTGCCGGCGTGTCGAGTGACATGGGCGTTATAGGTCAACTGATTTTTGAGCAAAGAAACTTCGATATCAGTGATTGGCCGGAGAGTTTTGGTGAGTTTCTTAGTATCTTTGGGACCGAGTACCCTGACCCCCCTAAAGCCTTCTTTGGCGCAGGCCAGAGTTTAAGAGTTGTGCTGCAGCCGGGTACGGAAGTTAGTGAATATTCGATTAATTTCACCGAGCCGTATTTTAAGGACAAGCCGATATCGCTTAACGTAGTTGGATTAGGCCGCGAGTGGGAAAGAGAATGCTACGATGAAGGAAGAACAAAGGGATATGTCGGGTTCGAGAGGCGCTATAAAAACCGCTGGCGCAGGAGTATTGGCTTTAGATTAGAAAATGTTGACGCTGAGGATGTCGATATCGATGCTCCCAGGGAAATTAAAGATATTGGAAGTGATAATTTTCTTACGGGGGCCAGGCTCGGCATCGGAAGAGACCTTACCGATGACCGTTTTAATCCGAGCAAGGGCTATAGTTTCAATGTCGGTTACGAACAGGTCGGCGGTGACCACACGTTTGGCATATTGAGTGGAGTTTACAGACGGTACGGGACGCTTTATGAGGATTTGGCTGAGCGAAAAACTATTCTGGCGACGAAGCTGCTTGCAGCGACTGTGTTAGGTGATGCGCCGCCTTTTGAGAAATTTTACGCCGGCGGTACGGGCACTTACGGCATCAGGGGTTTTGATTACCGGGGCGTAAGCACCAGAGGTCTGCCTGAGATAGGTGGTGTACCTGTAGCCGGCGCGGAGGAGGAAGACCCGATAGGCAGTGATTGGATATTTCTGGCCAATGCTGAAGTGACTGTACCTTTAGTAAGTGAAGAGGTTTCAGCGTTGTTTTTTGTTGACAGCGGAGCGATTGATTCTGGGAACTACCGTGGTTCGGTGGGAGCAGGCATACAGATACTGATACCACAGTGGTTTGGGCCTGTGCCGATGAGGTTTGGAGTGGCTGCGCCATTTTTGAAAGATGATCAAGACGATACCGAGGTTTTCTTTTTTACTGTGGGACGGCTGTTTTAATTCGCTGTTCTTGTCGGTAAGCGAAAAACTGTGTAATTCAAAAGTTTTTGACTTTTAGTCTTTAGCCTTAAGCATAAGTCAGGAAAGGGTAATTTATGGATGTTAGAAAAACGACTTGGCTTTATGTGTTGGTAGTGATTTTAGTGGTTGTCCTGTGCTCAGTGTTTCTTTCTCAAATCGGGAAAAAAAGCGATGGGCGCGAGATGGAAGCTATAGATGAGCAGAATAAGAAACTTGCTGAGCAGGACAGGAAACTTGCTGAGCAGGATAATAGGTTTGCCGGGCAGGACAAAAGACTTACTGAACTGGAAAGGATAGCGAGGAAGATTGACGAAATGCAGGCGGCCCTTAATACACGCAAGGTAGAGATTAATGATGATGACATGTTACTGATACAGGAGATAATCGAAAAGCAGGTAAAGCTCAATGTGAGAAGTGGGGCCGGGCCTAAGATTGGTGTTATCAGTGTTCAGAAAATCTTTCAGGATTGCAGGAGAAGTGTCAAGTACAGGGAAGAAGCTATGGCCGAATGGGACAGAGCTAATGCAGAATTGGGGAAGCTCAAAGCGGAGGTCGACGCTGGGAAGGAGGGGCTCAGAACATTGAAGGCCGGCAGCAGTGACCATATGGCGCTGATGAAAGAGGTTTTGACAAAACAGGCCAACCTGCAGGTTCAACAAACGTTCTATGAGCAGCAGAGGGGGTTGAAAGAACAGAAAATGGTCGAGGGGCTTTATAAAGATATTTTGCGGGAAACCAGCGAGGTTGCGAAACAGAAAGGTTTGGATTTTGTGTTTGAAAGGAGCGAACCCGAGCTTCCTGCGCCGAGTGCTAAGGAGCTTACGGAGACTATAAGTACTCATAAGCTGGTCTATGGCGGCGGGTTGTTAGATATTACCGAGGATGTGATGGCTCGGCTGGATTCGGAGGAATAGTTTTGAGTTGTAACTAAAAACTCAAAAACTAAAAGGATTTGCGATGAGATTGACAGTTGCACAACTGGCTGAGCGGATTGGCGCTGAGTTAGTCGGTGATCCGGCTGAATGCCGGAGGCAGATAAGCGCTGTGGGGACGGTAGAGTCGGCTGGCAAGAATGAGGTTACTTTTGTTACAGACCCCAAACGCAATTACGTGCGTTTGGAACCCGGCAGTTTGTCGGAGCAAACTGACGGGCCATCTTCCAAAGAATCGGAAAATGGGGCGCGAACTCTTACAGATGCCAGGCACATAGCGGGACTTGAGCAGTCGCGTGCCGGGGCGGTTATCGTTGCCAGGCGTATCGAGGGTCTGGCCAAGCCCCAATTGATTGTTAAAGATGTTAATGCGGCCCTGATAGAAGCTTTAAATGTTTTTAGGCCCGAGCTGAAAGCTTCTCCCGAAGGGATTGACCCGACTGCGAAGGTTGCCGCCAATGCCAAGATAGCCAAGGGCGTTGCTGTCGGTGCGGGCGTAGTAATTGACGATAGGGTTGAAATCGGCGAAAACAGCATAATTGGCAGCGGGTGCAAAATAGGCGAGAATTCGAAGGTTGGCAGAAATTGCCGTCTTGACAGTAACGTTGTCGTTTATCACAACTGCACAATCGGCAATAATGTCGTCGTTCAGGCGAACAGCACAATCGGCTCGACCGGTTTTGGTTATTCGTTTATCAATGGTGCACACAGGCTTATTCCGCACAACGGCGGGGTCTCAATCGAGGACTTTGTCGAGATAGGAGCTAACTGCTGCATTGACAGAGCGAAATTCGGCAATACCATAATCGGGGCCGGGACAAAGATAGATAACCTCGTGCAAATCGCTCATAACGTAGTAATCGGCAAGGGCTGTCTGATAGTAAGTCTGGTCGGTATTTCCGGCAGTTGCAAGCTTGGCGATGGCGTTGTGTTGGCAGGACAGGTCGGCCTGACGGATAATATAGAAATAGGAGACGGTGTGATAGTTGGCGCTCAGTCCGGTGTTAGCCACAGTATAGCGGCGGGGCAACGTGTATTTGGCTCACCGGCGCTTGACAGAAAAGAGGCATTTCAGATAATTGGTTTGACGAGACGTTTGCCGAAGCTGGTTAAGCAGTTAAAGCAGCTAAGTAAGAGGATAGAAAGACTTGAAAAGGCAAAAGATTAACCGCCGAGAACGCCGAGAGCGCAGAGAAGAAATTATTGGTTCTGCCACAGGTGAAAATAAGCTCGTCGGCCTCGGCGGTAAAAAAAATGCAAGCTCAGCGGTGAAGATGAAAAAATGAAGCTGCAAAAGACGATAAAGGGTGAAGGCAGGATAGCCGGCAAAGGTTTGTTTGGAGGCAAGGAGGCGAAGGTTGTTTTTCGCCCTGCTTCTGTAGATTCCGGTGTGGTTTTCGTGCGGATTGATGTGTCAGAGGCGGTGCGGATTAGTGCTGTTGCCCCTAATCTTGCTGAGCGAAGCCGTCGCACGACGATAAAGAAAGGCTCTGTTAGTATAGAAACGGTCGAGCATTGTTTAGCTGCAATCAGTGCATTAGGGATTGATAATTTGATTGTAGAGGTTGACGGGCCGGAGTTGCCGGCTCCGGACTACAGCAGTGCTGAGTATTTCAAGGTTCTAAAACGCGCCGGGCTGGTTGAGCAGGCAGAGAAGCGTAAGGAGTTTGTTATCAGTGAGCCTGTTAGTATTACCGCAGGTGATGCATCGATATACGCCCTGCCATATGCGGATGGCGGATTAAATATCACTTACGATCTGGATTACACCGGTTACCCTGGTATTGGCAGACAGATTTTTAGCTGTCGGCTTGCGCCGGAGAGTTTTGAGAAGAATCTGGCGCCGGCCCGAACCTTTTTGTTTGAAGCTGAGGCCAAGCAGTTTCAAGCCCGCGGAATGGGGACGCATGTTGGCCCTCGGGATGTTCTGGTTATCGGCTCAAACGGACCGATTAAGAACAGTTACAGATTTCCTAACGAGTGTGTCAGGCACAAGATCGTTGATTTGATTGGGGATCTTGCATTGGTCGGTCGAGGGGTTTCGGGCAGGATTGTGGCCTATAAGAGTGGGCATGCGTTGAATCAGCGGCTTGTAAGAAGATTGTATGAAGCGGCCGAGCAGCGGGAGCGAATGCAAAGGTTCGGGACCGACGCCCTTTTGGATATTCGGCAGATTGCCAAGATTCTGCCACATAGATATCCGTTTTTGCTGGTGGATAAGGTGGTCGAAGTCGAAGGTGATACGCGAATAAAAGGGATAAAAAATGTAAGCTTCAATGAGCAATTTTTCCAGGGTCATTTTCCCGGTACGCCTATTATGCCCGGCGTTCTTATCGTAGAAGCAATGGCGCAGGTGTCCGGCTTGTTGTTCGCGCAGAGACTGGAACATACCGGCAAGCTGGCGGTGCTGTTGAGTATGGATGGTGTGAAATTGCGTAAAGCTGTCATCCCCGGCGATCAGCTTGTCCTTACCGCTGAGACGGTGAGGCTTCGGAAAAGAACCGCCCAGTGTCAGTGTAAGGCGATGGTGGGCGACGTGGTAGTTGCTGAAGCGCAAATTAAATTTATGCTTGTCGACGATAAGAAGGTATAAACGATGGACGATTGACGAAGGACGAGGGACGAGATACGAAGATGATTCAGGTACATCCCAGCGCAGTTGTTCATAAGGGGACTCAATTGGATGAGGGCGTTACAATTGGGCCCAACTGTGTTATTGACAGGAGGGTCTCAATCGGTGCAGGTACAGTGCTTGATGCTAATGTAGTGGTTGAGAAAGATGTCAAAATCGGCAGGAACAATCACTTTTTTGCCAATTGTGTAATTGGCGGGAAGCCGCAGAAGCTGGGTTTGGGTCCGGATACCGAGATAGGCGGCCTTGTGATAGGTGATAACAATACCATTCGTGAGCAGGTGACAATCCATCAGAGTCTTTATCAGGGACAGTTTACGAAAATAGGAAGCGATAATCTGTTTATGGTTGGAGTTCACATCGGACACGACTGCACACTCGAAGATAAGATTGTTCTGAGTAACTATGTGCAGTTAAGCGGGCACTGCAAGATTGAGACCGGCGTTTGGTTTAGCGGTATAGTAGCTCTGCATCAGTTTGTTACTATTGGCAAGTGGAGCTACGCTGCGGGCCTTGCCGGGATTAATCACGATGTTGTGCCGTTTCTGATTATCAGCGGCCATTATCCGCCGATAGTCCGGGGCGTTAATAAAAAGGGGCTGGTACGAGCTGGTTTGAGTGAGCAGGAACAACAGCAAATAATCGAGGCGTACAAGAAGCTCTACCGCCAGGGGGGCACACTGCTGGAGAATGCAAAGGCCCTGGCCCAGGAGGACGGTCTCGATGAAAATGTTCAGGCGATGATTGATGCGATAACCAGAAGCAGCGAGCATCAGTTTGGCAGATATCTCGAGAAGTTTAGACGGGATTAGTTTTGCGTTATAACTAACAACTGAGAACTAAAATCTGAAATGGATAAGATACGTACTGCTGTTGTAGGTGCGGGCAAAATGGGGGCGATACACGCGAAGGTCTATGACCAGCTGCCGCAGAGCGATTTTGTTGCCGTCGTTGATATAGACGCCAATAAAGCAGAACGCCTGGCCAATCAATATGGATGTTGCGCCTTTACCGATTGTGCGGACATCCTGGACAAGGTTGACCCCGTTAGCTCTGCCACAGGTAAAAGTTCGTGGATAAAGGGGACTGGTGGGTCTTTGGTAGAGACTTTTAACGGGGTTGATGCGGTAACGATAGCGACTCCGACGGTGACTCACCTGAAGTTGGCGAGGATATTTATCAAGAACAAGATTGCGGTGCTGATTGAAAAGCCGCTGGCGGCCAATGTCAGAGAGGGCAGAAAGATTGTGGCCCTTTCGAAAAAAAATAACAGCGTTGTGGCAGTAGGTCACTCCGAGCGCTGCAATCCGGTTGTGCAGGCGATCAAAAGGCTCGATATCGAACCGAAGTTTATCGAGGCCAACCGCGTCAGTCCATATCCGTTCCGCTCGACCGATATAGGGGTTGTGCTGGATGTGATGATACATGATATAGATATTATTCTGTCTTTAGCGGCAAGCAAGGTTAAGAAAGTAGATGCCGTTGGCGTTAATGTCATTGATGAGAACGAAGATATTTGTAATGCGAGGATTGTTTTTGAGAACGGCTGTATTGCGAATATTACCGCTTCAAGACTGGCTCTGAAAACTCAAAGAAAGGTGAGGGTGTTCAGTCGGCAGGCGTATTTGAGTGTGGATTATCTTAAAAAGAGCGGGATTATCATTAAGGCTGACCCAAATATTAACGTCGTCAAGTGGATACAAGAGCACAAAGACGCCGGGGATTTTAACCTGACGACAGTGAACTGGCCGGATTTATTGCACGTCGAGCAGCTTGACATAGATGATAAGGAGCCGGTTCGTCTGCAGCAGGAGGCTTTTCTGCAGGCCGTTGCGGATAGAGCACTTACGCCTGAGGTCAGCGCTGAAGAGGGCCTGGCTGCGCTGCAATGTGCCCAGAAGATTCTGGCCTCGGTCAAAAAGCACAAGTGGAAGGAGAAAATAGAGGATAGCACGTAGCGTATAAAAAAGAACTAAACGCCGTATTTATAAGAAATTTGGTTTTGAGGGGAGTATCGTATGATTCGTAAGTTTTGGTTTTGCACATTATTGATGGCTGTGGCTTTGATGACCGGCTGCAGCAGGAAGGCAAGTAAGGAGCCGAAGGATATGGATATTGGGCAGAAGAAAGTGAAGCTGGAAACGAGTATGGGGGACATAGTTGTTGAGCTTAACGAAGAAGCTGCACCTATTACGGTAAAGAACTTTCTTCGGTATGTCCAGGAAGGTTTTTTCGACGGGACCATATTTCACAGGGTGATACCGAACTTTATGATACAGGGTGGTGGGTTCACGGCGGATATGGTGCAGAAAAAACCTCATCCGCCGATTGTCAATGAAGCCGGCAATGGATTGAAAAATGACCGAGGCACCATTGCGATGGCCCGGACCAGCGACCCTGACAGCGCAACAGCTCAGTTTTTTATCAATCATAAAAACAATGACCGTCTAAATTATGTTGAGAATCGCGACCCCGGGTACACAGTATTTGGCAAAGTTATCGAAGGTATGGAGACGGTGGATAAAATCGCGGCTGTGAAGACAGCGACTCGGATGGGTATGGACGATGTTCCCGTTGAGCCGGTCGTAATAAAATCGGCTAAGGTTGTTTCGGGTAAGTAGGGTCGAAAATGGGCGGTGGTTCAAATCCAGCCGCCTCCATTTGGAGTAATAATTTCCCTGCTGCGGTTATGATGGGAGGATATGCGGGTGGGTTCCCACTTTGCGATTTTTTGCAAAGTGGACCGGGTCATAAGGTTATGAACGAGAAGCGTATAACCGGCCGAGAACGCATTTTTACACTCCTCAAAGGTGGACAAGTAGACCATTTGCCTTTTATGCCTATCACGATGCAGTTTGCCTGTGACTGTATCGGCAAAGAGTACTATGACTATGTGATGGACCACAGGATTTTGGTCGAGGGACAATTAAAAGTAGCTGAAGAATTTGATATCGACCATGTATCGTGCATATCCGATCCTACCCGTGAGGCGGCAGATTGTGGGGCCTCAATCATCTATACAAAAGATTCTCCGCCGGCCATAGATAATCAAAACGCATTGCTGGCTGATAAAACCAAACTTGCTAACCTGAAAATACCTGCTGTTCTTGGCGGCGGGCGAATGCACGACAGGGTCAAAGCGGCTGCGCTTTTTAAGGATAAAATAGGTGACGATAAAATTATCGAAGGCTGGATTGAAGGCCCTTGTGCTGAAGGCGCCGACCTTCGCGGCATCAGCACCATAATGATGGATTTCTATGAAGACCCGGGGTTCGTCCGTGATTTGTTCGAATTTGTAATTGAAATGGAATTGAACTTCGCCAAGTATCAAATTGAAGCAGGTGTTGACCTGATGGGCATTGGGGATGCTGCCGCCTCTCTTATTGGGCCTCAACTATATGAAGAATTTGTCTGGCCCTATGAAAAGAGATTGATAGACGGCGTTGACAAGCTTGGTGCCGTTGTTCGGCTGCACATCTGCGGCGATACGCGGGGGATTCTGGCAGGTATGGGACGTCTTGGCTGTGAAATTGTCGACCTGGACTATCTTACCCCGGTTTCAGAAGCTCGGCAAAAGATGGGGCCGGCCCAGGTACTGCTGGGCAATATTGACCCTGTGTCGGTTCTGCGAAACGGCACGGAAAAGCAAATATATCAAGCGATAGAACAGTGTCATAATCAGGCAGGCAGCAATTTTATTGTTGGTGCCGGTTGTGAAGTTGTTCGCGACACCCCACCCGAAAATCTGCGCGTCCTTAGAGATTACGCCTTGTCGCACTAATCGGAGGAACAAAATGGTGAGTAGTTAAATGGTGAGTGGTTAAATGGTTGCCGCTCAAAAGTTACCAATCACCAATCACCAATTATGGCTAAGCTTTTAGCTTTAGTTTGCTGACCAGTTGATGGGCGAGGCGGGTAGGTTCGGGCAGTCGATATTTGGTTGTGCAGGCGAGGGTGATTTTTATCGCATCTTTTAGCAGGCACTTGTTGCCCACCGAAACGAAAACCGGCTTTACATTGGTGCGTGTTCTAACTACCGCACCGATAACCTCGTATTTCGTATCGCGTATTGCGTATTGCGTATTCTGCTTCGTGCGTTTTTTGTCCTTTAACAGCGTATATGTGCCTTTTTCCAGCGGAGGGTCTTGGAATGTTCCGGTCAGTCTGCTTTTCGCGCAGCCGATGGTTGGCTTATCGAAGAACAGGCCCAGATGTGCCGCCAGGCCGAATCGGCGAGGATGGGCAATACCCTGTCCGTCGATGATAAATATATCCGGCTCATTTTTAAGTTTCTCGACGGCGGCAATGCAGACGGGAGCTTCGCGAAAAGAGAGCAGGCCGGGTATGTAGGGAAAGGTAACTTTTCGTAAAGCAGTTGTTGTTTCTACGGGGACGAAATCCGGCGGCTTTAGCACTACGACGGCAGCAATGATTTTTTTGCCGTCTTTGCTGAAGGCGCAGTCGATACCGGCGATTAGTTTTGGCTGTTTTTTTAGTGAGATAAATTGCACCTTTGAGGCGAGATTCTTCTGGCAGTCTCGCGCCTGTGAGTAGGACAGATTCCAGCTATGTAAGTCCTTTGTTTGCATAACAGCCATTGTGGCGTGCCGCGGATAGCCGCCGTGCCATTAAAATTCCGGTAAAAACATTTTACCTTTTTGTGGTGTTTTGTTACAATTATTAGTTTGGGTTATTGCGGATTTTTTGCGGGAGCATTAGCTATACAGGCCAGAAAGTAATATGGCGCAGCGAATGGAAAAAGCCATTAAGATTACAGGTGCGGCGGAACACAATCTCAAGAACATCAGCTTGAGTATTCCGCGTGATAAACTGGTGGTCGTTACCGGCATAAGCGGCTCGGGCAAAAGCTCGCTGGCCTTCGATACCATTTATGCAGAAGGGCGGAGAAAATATGTCGAGTCGCTCAGTGCTTATGCCCGGCAGTTCCTTGAACAGATGCAAAAGCCGGCGGTGGCCGACATCACGGGTCTGCCGCCTACTATTGCGATTGAGCAGCGAGGCGCCTCGCGCAATCCACGCTCGACGGTGGCTACCACCACTGAAATTTATGATTATTTCAGACTGCTTTTTGCCCGTGTGGGTCAGCCGCACTGCTGGGTATGCGGCAAAGAGATTACGAGCCAGCACTCTTCGCAGATAGTAGAGTCAATACTTACCTGGCCGGAGGGCACGAAGATAGCCGTTTGTGCACCACTGGTTCGCGGCAAAAAAGGCGAGCACAAAGATATTTTTGCCGGTATACAACGCGAAGGCTTTGTTCGTGTGCGCGTTGATGGGGGCATCTATGATGTGTCCGCCAACGGGCGGGTCCCGCCTTTGAACAAGAACAAAAAGCACGATGTTGCAGCGGTTGTCGATAGGTTGATAATTAAGGATTCGGTTCGCATTCGGTTAGCTGATTCGGTGGAGACGGCACTGAAGTTGGCCGATGGAGTGCTTTTGGTATTGGTGCAGGAACCAGGTGATGATAAGAAAAGTGGCGGAGACGGCAGTTGGGTGGAGGTAATATACAGTGAAAAGTTTGCCTGTCCTGAGCATCCGCAGGCCAGCCTTGAGGAGTTATCGCCCCGGCTGTTTAGCTTTAACAGCCCTTACGGTGCCTGCAAAAGCTGCGATGGTCTGGGGACAATTCTGGAATTTGACCCTGACCTGATTGTCCAGGACAAGAGTATCTCGCTGGAAAACGGTGCCATCGATGCCTGGCGCAAGGGCGGCAAAAGAATGAATATTTTCTATAACCGGCTTATAAAGAGGTTCTGCAGGAATATGGGCATCAGTAAATCGGTACCGTTTGTGCGGATACCGGCAGAGGTAAAAAGGATTCTGATGTACGGCACCACTGCGGCAGACAAGCGGAAATACGGTTTGTGGTTTGAAGGGGTTATCCCGAACCTTGCCCGGCGATGGAAGACAACCACCAGTGAATATGTCAAGGCCAGATTACACGGCTTTCTTTCAGAACTGCCTTGCCGGAGCTGCAAAGGCACCCGGCTTCGGCCGGAAGCTATTGCAGTGACCGTAGGAGGAAAAAATATACATCAATTGACCTCATTGAGTGTTGAAAAGACTTTAGCGTTTTTCAATAGATTGAAATTGGACAAAGAAAAATCGTTGATTGCCGCTCAGGTATTAAAGGAAATAAAGGCACGACTGAAATTTATGATTGATGTTGGGCTGGAGTATTTGACGCTGGACCGTATGAGCAGCACTCTTTCCGCTGGAGAAGCCCAGCGAATTCGCCTGGCTACACAGGTTGGCAGTGGCCTGGTCGGAGTTTGTTACGTTCTTGACGAGCCGACTATAGGTCTGCACAAGCGCGACAACAAGCGATTATTGGGGATATTGCGACGGCTTAGCCGGCTGGGCAACACTGTTATAGTGGTTGAGCACGATGAGGATATTATCAAAAGTGCGGACCATATTATTGATATTGGGCCGGCGGCCGGTGCGCACGGTGGCGAAGTTGTTGTGCAGGGCAGCCTGGAGACGATAATCGGCTGCACCGAGTCACTGACCGGCGAGTATCTGAGCGGCAAAAAGAGGATAGCTCTGCCGATAAAGAGAAGAAGTTACAATCTGAAAAAATGTATCGAGGTCAAGAGTGCTGCCGAGAACAATCTTAAAAATATCGATGTAAAATTTCCGCTTGGCGTATTTAGCTGCGTAACGGGTGTTTCAGGTTCCGGCAAGAGTACTTTGGTGAGCCAGATTTTGTTGAGGGCGATGAGGCGCCGGCTGTATGAGTCTCGCGAAAAGCCGGGCAAGCACAGAACCATTCTTGGCACTTCGCAGATTGATAAGGTTATAGAGATAAACCAGTCGCCCATCGGAAAGACGCCGCGGAGCAATCCGGCGACCTATACCGGCGTCTTTGACGTGATAAGAAAGCTGTTTTCGATGACGCGAGAGTCGAAGATTCGCGGTTATAAGCCAGGGCGGTTTAGCTTCAACGTTAAAGGCGGGCGGTGCGAGGCTTGCCGCGGACAGGGAACGAAGAAGATTGAGATGCACTTTTTACCCGATGTTTATGTAACCTGTCAGGCGTGCCACGGCAAAAGATACAATCCGGAGACGTTACAGGTTACCTACAAAGGCAAAAATATCGCCGATGTGCTCGATATGAGGATTGCGGAGGCGCTTGATTTTTTTGCTAATTTTCCGAAGATTGTCAGAATCCTGCGGACGCTCAATGATGTTGGTCTCGGCTACATGCAGCTGGGCCAGGCCTCGACTACTCTTTCGGGCGGTGAGGCGCAGCGGGTAAAGCTCTCCGCCGAGCTGGGCAAGGCGGCAACAGGGCACACTTTGTATCTGCTCGATGAGCCGACTACAGGGCTGCACTTTGCCGATATTCATAACCTCTTAAATGTCCTGCAGCGACTGTGTGATATGGGTAATACCGTTGTGGTAATCGAGCATAATCTTGATGTTATCAAGATGGCTGACTATATAATAGACCTCGGCCCCGAGGGCGGTGACGCCGGCGGCAGGGTCGTTGCTGCAGGCGGGCCTGAGGAAATTATCAAAAATAGAAAAAGTTATACAGCTAAGTTCCTGAAAGGAAAACTACAACTTGATAAGAAAAAGAGATAACCGAATGTGGGAGTTTCAGTCTCGTAGGGTGTGCAGCTTGTTGCACACGCAGTTTTCTGCAATTTTCTCTTTTTCCTATATTGCTTTCGGCAGCAATGGCGGGGATAATGACATACGAGATAAGAGATATGAAAATTGAGCCGAAGCAGCAACCAAATTGGCAACAAAAAGTGTTGTATATTATTATGTTGGGTGTGAAGTATCTTATGAAGACATATCTGCCTGTATTAGTTGTTTTAAATGTTATCACTCTCCTTACAGGATGTCGCACTATTGACATTGCTTATCCTGTACTTGTTCAAGAAAACACATTTGGCTTTCAATCACAATGGTGGGATAAGAATGTTGTCTATGTGCAGATCTTTATTAAGGATGGTTCGTCTACTGAAAATGGTCCTGACCTTCCGGCATTAATTGGCCCTTGCAGTAATGCCACAAAAGGTCAAATGGTGGACTGGTCCCCATTTACTATTGTCTGGACAGTGCAGACAGACAATCCTGTTTCAGCCAAGGATTTCCGGCTATTTCCTGGCGTAATTCCTGAAGGCTTTGAACAAATCATCCCAGATCTTTCTGAAAGATTTCAACCAGTTCCAGGTCAAGAGTACTTCATAATGGTCTGCATGGAGCCTGTGGACGAGACATTTTATTCAATGGGCATTAAATGGATCCCATCAGTAAGATCCCTTTCGTTCAACGATCAAACCAATACTTACACACATGAAGCATCAAAATTTGCCTTTCCCGCTTCAATAGGCAGGTTCCAGCGAGATAACAACATCAGATTCTACGACGAGACAGGAAACAATTTTTCTGTCCCATATAATTTTGTCACTCCCGAAGAGAAAGTTGTGGGAACGGTCTATATTTACCCGTCTATCAGGGATTATTCAATTACGCTAATTCCCAAGTTCGGGCAGACGCCAGAGTGGTTTCTTAAGAAGCATTATGATGAAGCTAAAACCTCTATAGTAAATGCTTATCGGGCTCGGTTGCTTTCGGAAAGCAAGTACATCCTGAATCGATATCTGTTCAATGCAAAAGGAAAAAAGGCTGTCTTTGAATGGGACACGGTTGGTGGTGAAATGGTACTATCACACCTTTATCTCTTTGCTCATAAAGGGTGGCTTATAAAATATAGATTTACTTACCCAAGCAAGTATAACGATGTGACAAAATCCGAGATAGAGGAATTCATCAACTGGTTTCAGTGGCCATGAACTCCCAACTAGCGGCTGAAGAAGGACGAGCAATAGCCTGCGGCTATGCCCGCCGCTTAGCCGCGACGTCCGACTGAAGTGCAACGCAATATTCAGTGGTGCGAAATATCGCACCCTACATAGTTTTATTATCAATCCGCTTTATTTCTGCCTTTTTCACTGTTATAATTACGGTCTATGAAATTTCTTTCAAATCAGGACCGTACCGGAAAAAGAGACAGGAAGATGTGGGAATTTCAATTAGGCAGCACTGAGGACCTTAGGCAACTGAGCGAACGGCTGGGTGTGCAAATCGAAGCCACCGAGGACGTTTCGATTTTAGCTGAGCCCGTGCGGGCCGGTAAGCTTTTAATACCAAATTCGTTGGCGGTGCATCCTATGGAAGGCTGCGATGGCGATTCGGCGGGCCGGCCGGGCAAACTAACCTTGCGACGATATGAAAGATTTGCCGCCGGCGGGGCAGGGCTGATTTGGGCTGAGGCGACAGCGGTTGTTCCCGAAGGCAGAGCTAATCCGAGGCAATTGTGGCTTAATGAAAAAAGCAAAGAGAGCTTCCGCGCACTGACTGCGATGATGCGGAGAGTTGCGGCTGAGAGTATGGGGGCAGACCATAAACCTGTGATTGTAGCCCAGCTTACTCATTCGGGTCGATACAGCAAGCCGGAAGGTGTTGCACATCCGTTGATTCTCGGGCGCTGCCCTTATCGGGATGCTTTGGTCCCACAGGAAAAACCCAACCGGAACGCAAAAAGTAAGATACCAGATGATTGGCCTGTCCTGACGGATGAATACCTCGATGAGCTTCAGGATGCTTATGTTGCGGCGGCGAGGATGGCCTTTGAGGTTGGGTTTGATGCGGTGGATGTAAAATCGTGTCACGGATATCTGATAAATGAACTTTTTGCCTGCCGTAACAGAAAGGGCAGGTACGGAGGCCCGTTTGAGAACCGAATTAGATTTGTGCTGGATGTTGTTGATAAGATTCATAAGGAGCTTGGCGAAGAGACGCCGGTGGTTACGAGACTTGGTATTTATGACGCTATACCGTATCCTTATGGATGGGGTGTTGATAAAGATGATTACACCAAGCCGGATTTGGCGGAACCTAAGAGACTAATCGCTCGATTGGCCGAGCGAGGGGTTAAGATGATTAACATCACGGCAGCAAACCCCTATTACAACCCGCACGTGGGTAGGCCTTTCAATGAGCCGATAGTCGGCGGATACGAAGAGCCGGAACATCCGCTCGCGGGAGTAAGCAGACTTATCAATCTGGCGGGAGAAATTCAAAAGGAATTTCCTGATATCGCGGTTGTCGGCACGGGCTATAGCTGGCTGAGGACACTGCTAGCCAATGTGGCGGCGGCAACCAAGGCAAATGGCCTGGCTGCTATTGTCGGTGTTGGGCGGATGGCGTTTGCATATCCGAATTTTGCTAAAGATATTATTGGGTTCCCGCGAAGCGGGGTCCCTGCCAAGGGTAAGCTTGACCCAGCCAAAGTTTGTGTAAGTTGTAGTGCATGCACGCAGATAATGCGCGATGGTGGAATGACAGGATGCGTGGTGCGGGACAACGAAGTATATGGGCCAATATTTGCGCACGGGAGAATGAGTGACAGAGATAATCTTGTGCGGCTTGCATCGGCGTGTCGGCAGTGCCAGGCCGCCAAAGGCGGTCTCGAAAGCAGCTTCGCCGCTGCGTGCCAATTGGGCTGTCCCGCTGGTGTTAACATACCGAAGTTCATCGGTCTGTTCCTTGACGGCGATGAGCGTGCTGCTTACGAGATAATAAGAGAAGCGAATGTATTTCCTGAAGTGTGTGCCTGGCTGTGTCCGGTCGAGCAGCAATGTGAGGGTAGCTGTTTGCAAAAGTTTATCGGCGACGGCCCTGTGCCGATTGCTGATATACAAAGGTATCTGGCTGAACGGGCCAACAGGAACGGCTGGTCAAAACTGCGGATACCCCAAATCGCAACCGGCAAGAATGTAGCTATAATTGGCGCCGGGCCGGCTGGTTTATCCTGTGCCGTGAAGCTGCTTGAAGCGGGACATACCGTGACAGTCTTTGATAAAAGCACCGATTTTGGTGGAATAATAGAATCAGTAATCCCCCTGGAGAAGGCAAGCGGTTCACTCGACAATGAAATCACAGCTATATTTCAAGATGTGCCTGAGGACAGGTTATTAAAGTGTCTCGGCAAAGAATTAAACGCTGATTTCAATCTGGATACGATTATAGAAGAAGGATTTGACGCTGTCTTTATCGGTATGGGCCTGCCAAAATCAGTCGGTATCGGTAATGAGGATATTGATGGTTTATGGAATGCGATGGAGTTTCTTTCGGTGGCAAAAGAGCCAGGCGAATTGAATGTTGCAGATAAATGCGTGGCGGCGATAGGCGGCGGCAATACCGCTATGGATGTGGCGGTTACCGCCAGGCGCTTGGGTGCTAAAGACGTTTATGTTATATATCGGCGTTCCTTTGAAGAGATGCCCGCGTGGGATGTGGAGCGTGACGAAGCGATGAAGCAAGGTGTGCATTTTTTGATATTGACTCAGCCGATTGGATTTATTTCTCAGGATGGGAAACTGACGGGAATTACCGTTTGTCCGACTAAGCTGGGCGAGCCGGACGCCTCAGGCAGGCGCAAGCCGCAGCCGGTAGAGTCAAGCGCTTATGACCTTGATATGGATATTGTGGTGGAAGCAATAGGTCAGAAATCGGCGGAAGAGATTAATGAGATTCTTCCGGGTGTGGAATTAAGAAACGGCCTTATTCAAACAAAAGAAAATTCATTGGCGACATCGAGGCCGAGAGTTTTTGCCGGCGGCGACCTTGTAAGAGGACCATCGACGGTAGTTGCGGCCGTTGCAGATGGAATGGCGGCGGCCAAAGAGATAGATCAGTTTTTGCAAAAGTAAGGATTTGAAAAATGACCGATAGACCCGTAGCGATAGTTACCGGAGCAAGCCGTGGTATTGGAAAAGCGATTGCAATAAAGCTGGCATCGCTGGGTTATGATTTGGTAATTAACCGTGTTAAACAAGAACCGCCGCAAACACAAAAGGAAGTTGAGGACCTTGGCGCACGGTGCGAATTTGTGCAGGGCGATGTAAGCTGCGCCGAGGACCGGAGCCGGCTTGTTGCTCTGGCTAAGAGTAAGCTCTGCAGGTGCGATATGCTGGTGAATAATGCCAGCGTTGCCCCCGCAAAGCGGATGGACATTCTTGAGGCGACCGAGGAAAGTTTCGACAGGGTGATGGGAATAAATCTTAAAGGGCCGTATTTTTTGACTCAGCAGGTGGCCAACTGGATGATTGAACAGAAAAAGCAATACCCGGAGCGGACCTTTCGGATTGTGAACATCGGCTCAATTTCCGCATACACCAGTTCGCCGGCGCGCGGTGAATACTGTATAAGCAAGGCAGGTATCTCTATGTGCACCAAACTTTATGCGGACAGATTGGCTGAATATAATATTGGAGTATTTGAAATTAGCCCCGGCATCATAGCAACTGATATGACCAGCGCCGTCAAAGACAAGTATGACAAACTGATAGCAGAGGGCCTAACGCCAACTAAACGATGGGGCCGGCCTGAAGACGTCGCAAAGGCGGTCGGAGCCATTGCCGAAGGCAGGCTCGATTTTTCAACCGGCCAGGTCATAAATGTTGATGGTGGCTTCCATTTAAGAAGATTGTAACGTGACCCGGGGCACAGGCGACGAAAAACGGAGAAAAAATGGATATCAAAAGTGCAATCATGACATTGTTAAAAGACGCCCTTATCCTCGTTTTCAACCAGGACAAGCTTGATGTTGTTAAGACGGCCGAGGCCCTTATAAAGGCAGGTGTCAACAATATGGAAGTAACCTGTCGTATAAAGAGGCCTTTGGAAAAACTTGAGCGACTGCGTAAGGAGCTTCCGGATTTTCTGGCAGGCTCGGCAAGTTTAATTGACTCACCCGAAATGCTTGATGTTTACAATAAGGCCAATCCGCAGTACCGTAAGGCATCCTGCGGAGACCCGCTGCCTTCGGTCCAACAGGTTGCCGATGCAGGTGCGTGCTATCTTGTTTCGGCTTGTAATTTCAGTGACGAGACCTTCAAAAAGTTTGCCGGCAGGATACCCATAATACCGGGCTGCGGCAGTGTTACCGAAGTTGTCGGCCAGTTTTCCAAAGGGGCGAATCTCTGCAAAATATTTCCGGCCAAGCAGCTCGGCGGCCCGGCCTTTGTTAAGGCAATCGACCCGGCTATTCACAAAACCATCAGTCTGGTCCCCACAGGCGGAACAAACGCCGGCAACATTCCCGACTACATTGATGCAGGGGTTCTGGTATTGGGCGGCTCGTTCAGTATGATTGAAAAAGCTACGATGAAGAAAATCATCGACGGGCAGGACTATGGTCTTTTAGCGCAGGAGCTGACAAAGATTAAACAATTGATAGATAAGCTGCGGGCGGAAAAATACCCCGCTCTCGATTTTGCCATTGCTTCCATTGAACAGATAAGCCGGATTACCGGCAGAAATTTCAACATTCCGTAGAAACCTAAAGTGCAAGGCGAGATACGCGATGCAAGGGACAAGTCTTGTTGAGATAAGCGATAAGTTTCACGCAGCTTTCAAGGCGACCCTGGGGTTGCTAACGCTGCTTATGGTTCTGGCCCCTTTTCCATTAGCAGCCCACGGTGAATCAGCCAAGAGCGCAAACGAGTTTGCTTCGACAGTAACAATTAACGCTAAGGATGATGGTTATCGTGGCATCTGGTATATGAATCAGCCATCCTATGATGAATACGTTTATAAGTATAGCGGAGGACTTGGAACGTATTGCGCCAAGCACAAACCGTTTGCCGTCTATTGTGATAAGGTCGAGAAGACTTTTTTCTGTTACGGCGGAACAACCACCGATAGTAACAGCAGACTGCTCCACATGGTTTCGTACTACGACCATAATACAGGGATGGTGCCACGGCCGACCATACTTCTTGACAAAAAGACCGGCGATGCCCACGATAATCCGGTTATATCTCTGGATGACAAGGGTAATATCTGGGTCTTTTCAACTTCTCATGGCACTGCCAGGCCGTCGTATATTCACCGAAGCCGGAAACCATACGACGTAAGTAAATTTGAACTTGTGAATGCGACAAAGATGGAAGACTTAGAAGAAGTTCCAATGACTAATTTCTCATATATGCAGGCCTGGCATATCAAGGATAATGGGTTCATTTGTTTTTTTACTCGTTACAACTATCCCGTCGAGCGCACTATTTGCTTTATGACCAGCAGTGATGGGGTCAAATGGTCCAGGTGGAATCGGCTTGCGGCGATTGGGAAAGGACACTATCAAATCAGTGCCGTGGGTAAAAATAAAGCAGGGACAGCGTTTAACTTTCACCCCAAAGGGAAAGGCCTGAATTGGCGCACGAATTTGTACTACATCGAAACCACGGACTTCGGTAAGACGTGGCAGAGTGCCGACGGGCGGAAATTGCTCCTGCCGCTGAAAGACGTTAAGAACCCCGCCCTCGTTCACGATTACCAGGCTGAAGGATTAAATGTTTACCTTAAGGATATCCGGCTCGACAAAAAAGGAAGGCCGGTGATTCTATTTTTGACAAGCAAAGGATACGAAGCCGGCCCAAAGAATGACCCACGCACCTGGACCACCGCTCGCTGGACAGGCCGAAAGTGGCAAATTAGACCGATGACGACTTCGGACAATAATTATGATATGGGTCCACTCTATATCGAGGACGACGGGATATGGCGGATAATCGCTCCTACCGAGACCGGCCCACAACCATATAACCCGGGCGGCGAAATCGCTATGTGGATAAGCAAAGACCTCGGAAAAAGCTGGATGAAAGTCAAAGACCTTACGATGGCAAGTCGGTATAATCACACATACGCGCGACGTCCGGTGAACGCTCACCCTGATTTCTACGCTATTTGGGCGGACGGCCACGGCAGAAAACCGTCTGAATCGCATCTTTACTTTTGCGATAAGGAAGGAAATGTGAGGGTCCTGCCGCGCGAAATGACCGAAGATTTTGTAAAACCCAAAATATTGAAACACCAGACAGAATAGATAGATTACCGATTATTGAATTACCAATCATCAGGTACGAAATACGAGATATACCATTGTGGAAACAAGACAAATAGCCAATCAAAGAGTCGCCATCCATAGGTATAACACAATTATTGTCGGCTCAGGTGCAGCAGGGATGAATTGTGCGGTGCACCTGTATGAATTTATGGAACAAAAAGGAGTTGAGAATCCGCAGGAAGGGATTGCCGTAGTAACTGCGGGAATTGGGTTAGGTGCATCGCGAATGAGCGGTTCAGATAAGCAGACCTATTACAAAATGGGCACCAGTCCGGATGTAGCGGATAGCGCCGAAGAGTTTGCGAAAAGTTTAACTGCTGCCGGCTGCTGCCACGGCGAATTGGCACTTGCCGAAGCAATTGCCTCACTTCGTGAATTTTACCATTTGGTTCAGGCAGGCGTCCCCTTTCCCCACGACCCAATAGGAAGTTACTGCGGCTACAAAACCGACAACGACCCTTACGAACGGGCAACTTCAGCGGGGCCTAAAACGAGCAAATATATGAGCGAATGCCTCCAGAGACATCTCGAACGGTACAGAGTTAAGATATATGACCGTCAGGAAGTTGCACATTTACTTACAATCGATGCTGCTAAATCGAAACAAATTGTCGGCGTTGTTACAATAGACAAAAATAAAATTGCCGAAGACAATTATGCAATAAATATTTTTTACTGTGCTAATCTTGTTTTGGCTGTAGGTGGTCCGGGGGAAATGTATAAAACCAGCGTTTATCCAAAGGGCCAGGTTGGCATCCACGGCCTCGCGCTGGCGGCAGGTCTCACCGCCGAAAATCTGACCGAATCACAGTTTGGACTTGCAAGCATAAAGTTCCGCTGGAACGTATCAGGCTCTTATATGCAGGCAATCCCGCGAATTTTCAGTACCGACGCCAAAGGCAAAGATGAGCGAGAATTCCTGACAGACTTTTTCCCGTCAACCAGCTCGATGGCAACGGATATTTTCCTTAAAGGGTATCAGTGGCCTTTTGACCCGCAGCGCATTGAGAATCTGCAATCATCGTTGATTGATATTCTGGTCTTTAATGAAACTCAGAAAGGCCGGCGGGTCTTTATGGACTTTTTGCATAATCCGTGGCACGGCCTTCCAGGCCGTGAGCCAATCACGGGCAAGATGCCCGTGCCACAGGAGTTTGACATTAATGACCTTGAACCAGAAGCTGCTGAGTATCTGAAAAAGACAGGTGCGTTTCAGGATACGCCAATCGAACGGCTTTTCGCTATGAATCCCCTGGCTATCGAGATTTATAAGGAAAACGGCATCGATTTGCATTCGGAGCCGCTTGAAATTGCGGTTTGTGCCCAGCACAACAACGGCGGATTTGCTGTAAACAAATGGTGGCAGTCCAATATACCCCGAACCTTTGTAATCGGTGAGATGGCGGGGACGCACGGTGTCAAGCGGCCCGGCGGCTCAGCCCTTAATGCCGGCCAGGTCGGCGGATTGCGAGCGGCAGAATACATTGTGAATGTGTATGGCTGTCCGCCTGCTGAAGACGGACCCGATTATTCGGACCCGCTGCCCCGACTTGCGTCGGGAGACGCAGGGGCCAGCAAGCAGGCCGAGATTGACCGGCAGCTAAGTCGGTTTGTCGATAAGCTCGAAGGGTACAAAAGCTCGTCCGGCTTAGTGCCCGAAGAAGTGATAGAGGAGATTCAGGGCCGTATGACTGCATCAGCCGGGCATATAAGAGAGTTGGAAGATGGCCGAAAAGCTCTGGAGGAAGCGGTTAAACTTTATAAAAATATACAGCAGCAGGGCTTCAAATTAGGGGACGCCAAAGGTATCATAACAGCAATCCAGGCAGAGCATTTGGCGTTGACCAGCGCAGCTTTCCTTAAAGCGATTGTGGAATTACTCCAGCAAGGCAGCGGGTCACGGGGTTCGCATCTTGTCCTTGCCGATGACGGAATTCAAATCCATCCCGATATTATTCATAAAGCAACCGGTAAAGCGTTGAAGTTCAAACCTGAGAATGAGGCGTTAAGAAATTCTATACTGCGGATTGAATATGACGCAGGCAAGCCCGATTTGTTCCGGTGCGGGAACATAGCATTAAGGCCGGCACCGGCTGACAGGAAGGCATTTGAGCCGGCCTGGCAGGACTACAGGGAGGGAAAAATTTACTCTTGATAGCGGCATGGGCTTGGAGCCCATGGAAACACGGCCAGGATGGCCGTGCCACGACGAATTATGATTACTCAGGCACTTAAATGGGTTGGTGGTGTTGACGGCTTTTTGGAGCTTATCGACCAGCGGCAGTTGCCCGCCGAATTTGTCAAATTGCAATGCCGGGATATTGAGCAGCTTTGTGAAGCGATAAAGACGCTTGCCGTCCGTGGGGCCCCGGCAATAGGGGTTGCAGCGGCTTACGGGCTGGTCTTGGGTATGCAAGAACAAAAGGGCAACCACATAGGATTGCCCCTACAAGTTGGGGGTGGTGATTTGGAGCGGGCACTTACAGTTTTGGCCAGGTCTGCCGAGTATCTGGCGTCATCGCGTCCGACCGGGGCAAATCTGTTCTGGGCGCTCGATAGAGTTCGGCAAATGGCTGAGCAATTTGTTGTAAGCGAGCCGAAGGCAAAGTTACAAGCACTGCGCGAGATTATTTTAGCCGAGGCGAACGCTATTTATCAGGAAGATGTGGATATGTGCCGGAAAATCGGCCAAAACGGTGAGAAGTTTATCAAGCAAGGGACTGCTATTTTGACGCATTGCAACGCCGGGGCGCTTGCGACTGCAGGGCAGGGGACGGCTTTATCGGTGATGTTTGAGGCGCATAAAAGGGGCAGGAAGTTCAGAGTTTATGCAGACGAGACCCGGCCATTGCTGCAGGGCGCTCGGTTGACGGCCTGGGAGTTGAAACAGGCCGGTATCAATGTGGTGATTATTTGTGACAATATGGCCGGGTGGCTGATGAAACAGGGCAAAGTTGATGCTGTGATAACCGGGGCCGACCGAATCGCTGCAAATGGTGATGCGGCAAATAAGATTGGCACTTACAGCTTGAGCATTCTTGCCAGGGAACATAACATACCTTTTTATATCGCTGCACCGTCAAGCACATTCGATCTGAGTATAAAAAGCGGAGCCGAAATACCTATCGAAGAAAGAACGGCTGATGAGGTGATGTTCTTTGGCGATAAAAGAATCGCACCGGACGGCGTTGATATTTACAATCCGGCATTTGACGTTACAGAAGCGAGGGACATTACCGCTATCATTACCGAAAGAGGTGTAATAGAAAAGCCGAACGCTCGCAAAATCGCAAAGCATTTGCAATAGATGGCTCACGACCGGGAACCCTTTAATCTACAGCGATGACTTCTTTGACCTCAGGTATTTTTTCCTTTAGCAGGCGTTCAACGCCCATTTTCAGGGTCATTTGAGCGCCGGGGCAGCCTTGACAGGCGCCCTGCAGGCGAATTTTAACGGTATTATCGTTTTCTATTCCTACCAGCTCGATATCGCCGCCGTGGCTTTGTAGTTCTGGCCGAATGGTCTCGATTGTGTTTTTGACCTTTTCTTCGAAGCTGTTTTCTGCGTTAGTATCGCCGCAACCGCATTGTTCACACATAATAACTCTCCAAAAATTTAATTATCAGGATGATTATAGCAGCAATTTTGCTATAGGGCAACTATTTTCACTTTAGATTTGGCGTAGTATTGCCGCGGTGGTGACAAAAGCGCCGGTAGCTGATTTCGGCAATCTTCGATAGTAACCCCCGGATATGGCGGTTTTTCAAAGCCGATTTAGTACTATCGTAGTGAAGGATTAATTCACAGTTACGACTTTTTTGATTTCCGGAATTCTTTGCTTCAGCAGTTCTTCAACGCCTTTTTTCGGTACCATTTCTGCCTCGGGACAGTCCTTGCCGATGCCCTGAAAGCGTACCTTGACAGTGTTATTTTTGCCTACGCTTACAAGTTTGAGGTCGCTCCCACTGTTTTGAAGGTTTTCACCAATGATACCGACCATATTTTTGACCTTTTCGGCAAAGGCCCGTTGCATATCCCTATCGTTCTGACCGGACTTATCATCCATAACAACTCTCCTGTAGATTTATTTTTGGCACTAATATCATCGGCAATTTACTTGTCTTTTCTTTTATTTTTGCGTACTAACTATTTGAAAAGGGTGTTTGTTTTGCTCAAAAGCCCAAAATGACTATTGCTGGAAATACAAATTGCCGAAAAATAATTGACGGAGGATGGCTGGTTTTGTATAATTCTGTTGTATTTGTATGAAAACATGCAAATACGGCCCTGAGACCCCCGCCGGTTTGCTTCACAAACGCGAAGCAGCGGGGGATTACGGGATTATGGCAGGGTTTTAATCTTCGGGCAGTTCGGTCGTCTTTTTAGGTAAAGGCGATTGACTTCCCGGGGCGGCCCGGTGGAGCCATAGTTTGAGGATTCCTGAAAAGCAGGAGTTCTTCCGGAATAACGAGTTTGCACGGCCAAGATGGCCGTGCTACAATGTTTATCAGGAAAGGTGTAAAAAATGAGTTCCAAGTCTCGCACTTCGGCTAATTCAGCTGATAAATCCTCTCTTAAAACAGGCGCACAGATAATAGTCGATACACTTATCGAACAGGGTGTCGATACAATGTTCGGCTATACCGGCGGCGTGGTGCTGCCCTTGTTTGACAGATTATACGATGCGCCGATTAATTTTATAATTCCGCGTCATGAGCAGGGAGGCTGCCATATGGCTGATGCTTATGCACGCGCCAGTGGAAAAGTCGGCGTTGTTGTTGCGACCAGCGGGCCCGGTGCGTGCAATCTAGTTACCGGTCTTGCTACGGCGATGATGGATTCGGTGCCGGTAGTTGCCCTTACAGGCCAGGTTCGCACAGAGCTTATCGGAAATGACGCATTCCAGGAGGCCGACACTACCGGCATTACCCGTCCGATTACAAAATACAACTGTATTGTCAAGGACGCCGGCGACCTGGCAAGGACGATTCGGGAAGCATTTTATATTGCTTCGACCGGTCGGCCGGGCCCTGTACTGATTGATATACCGGTTGACGTTGCGGTCGCCAGGTGTAGTAACGATGGGCCCGCCGAGATGAAGCTGCCCGGTTATCGGGTCCGGACCAAAGGCCACGCCAGGCAGATATCAATGGCTGCTGAAGCGATAAACAAATCGCAGCAGCCGGTGCTTTATGTTGGCGGCGGGGTTATTAGCGCAAACGCAAGCGAAGAATTAAGAACGTTGGCCGAGAAAGCGCATCTACCCGTAACAACAACGCTTTTGGGGCTGGGCAGTTACGACCAGAGAAAGCCCGAATCGCTGGATATGCTCGGGATGCACGGGGCCGCCTATGCTAATTATTCCGTGCAGGAAAGTGATTTGTTGATTGCCGTAGGCGCTCGTTTTGACGATAGAGTTACCGGCAAGATTAAGGAATTCGCTCCGAATGCAAAGGTAATCCATATCGATATTGACCCGGCCAGTATATCGAAGAATGTTCGCGTCGATATTCCAGTTGTGGGCGATGCGAAAGTCATACTGGCTGAACTGGTTAAGGAAATAGAATTCCGCGAGAGAAAAAGATGGTTTAAGAAAATTGCCGATTGGAAAGCTAAGTTTCCATTTAATTATGACAGGAATTCATCGGCGATTAAGCCGCAGTATGTTGTCGAGGAAATTTGTCGTCAAACCGACGGCAAAGCGATTATAACTACGGGCGTTGGCCAGAATCAGATGTGGGCCGCCCAGTTTTATCGCTTCAGCAGGCCCAGACAGCTTATCAGCTCCGGCGGACTCGGCACAATGGGCTATGGTCTGCCGGCCGCCATAGGCGCTCAGGTAGCCAGACCGACAGAGACCGTTATTGATATTGACGGCGACCATAGTTTTAATATGACTATGACGGAGCTTCGCACGGCTGTTGAGAACAAGCTGCCGATAAAGGTTTGTATTTTGAACAACGGGTATATGGGAATGGTTCGGCAGTGGCAGGAGCTTTTCTATAATAAGCGTTATTCCAAGAGCTACCTGTCCAATCCCGATTATGCGAAGGTGGCAGAGGCTCTTGGCGCTGTCGGGATAACTGTCGATAAGAAAGCTGATGTCCCCAGGGCCGTCAAGGCGATGCTGGCTGAAAAGCAGCCCTGCGTTGTTGACTTTAGAATCGAGCGGGAAGAAAATGTTTGGCCGATGGTTGCGGCCGGCAAAAGTCTAAGTGAGATGGACGGGCTTGATATATTGGAAAGGTTGATCTGATTTAAGCTTAGAAAGTGGTATGAAAAATGAAGCATATAATAAGTGCACTGGTTGAAAATAAGCCCGGCGTTCTGGCCCATGTTGCCGGGATGTTTGCCGCCCGGGCGTTTAATATTGATTCGCTTGTTGTTGGCCGAACCGAGGACCCGCAGTTGAGCCGGATGACGATTGTTGTTATCGGCGATGACAGGGTTGTTGAGCAGGTTCGAAAACAGTTAGCCAAGGTTGTTCCTGTTGTTAAGGTTCAGGATTTTGTTGGTCAGCCGGTGGTAGCCCGTGATTTGATGCTTATAGCGATTTCGGCCCCGTCGGAAAAACGGCCTGAAATCTTATCGCTGATAGAAACGTTTAAGGGAAAAGTTGTGGACATCGGCCCAAAGTTTGTTATGGTCGAAGTCAGCGGGCCTGAAGCCAAGATTGAGGCTTTCATCAATGTATGCAAGCCTTATGGTATTAAGAGCGTGGCCAGAACCGGAACAATCGCAATGCCCCGGCAGGCAAAAACAGAGCCATAGACCGAATTCGTCGTGCGATACACGCAATACGAGATTCGCACGCCTATAAATTCCTTGCCTGACAGAAAGCTTTTAATATAATGTGAAAGTTTGCTTTTAGGGGAAAGAAGGGTATAAAATAATAATCTTCATTTAGAAAATAAGGAGAGTTAAAACTATGGCGTTAAAAATCTATTACGAAAAGGATGCCCCGACAGATGCGTTAAAGGGTAAGAAGGTTGCGGTTATCGGTTATGGCAGTCAGGGCCATGCGCACAGTTTGAATTTACGCGATAGCGGCATAGAAGTGGCAGTGGCCGAGCTGGAAGGGACGGACAACTTTAAACTCGCGCAGGAGCACGGCTTTACGCCGGTGGATATAAAAACAGCTATGAATGGTGCGACGCTGATTATCGTAACCGTGCCGGATGAAATGCAGGCAAAAGTGTACAACGAGCAAATCGCTCCTAATCTGGTAGCCGGTCAGACGCTTGGTTTTTGTCACGGCTTTAATATTCATTTTAAGTATATTGTGCCGCCGGACGATGTTAACGTTGTGATGATTGCTCCGAAGGGGCCGGGACATCTGGTCCGCAGTGAGTTTGAAAAAGGCGGCGGCGTGCCGAACCTGATAGCTGTCCAGCAGGATGCAACCGGCGACGCAAAGCAGATTGCCCTCGCCTGGGCGAACGGAATCGGCGGCGCCCGAGCAGGTGTTATTGAAACCACATACAAGGAAGAGACTGAAACGGACCTGTTTGGAGAGCAGTGCATTCTCTGCGGCGGTCTTACGTCGCTTATCAAGGCCGGTTTCCAGACGCTGGTCGAAGCGGGATATCAGCCTGAAATCGCCTATTTCGAATGTATGCACGAGGTGAAACTGATAGTTGACCTTATGTATCAGGGCGGGATGAGCTATATGAGATACAGCATATCCAACACCGCTGAGTACGGCGACCTGACCCGCGGGCCGAGGATTATCACCGAGCAAACCAGAGCGGAGATGAAAAAGATACTATCGGAGATTACATCAGGTGAGTTTCCTAAAGAATGGGTAAACGAATACAAAAGCGGCTTGAAAAAGTTTAAAGAACTATACGAAAAAGACCACGACTGCCAACTGGAAACAGTTGGAAGAGAATTGCGCAAGATGATGAAGTGGATTAATTCCAAAGAAGTGTAGAATGGAGAGCGAAGAATGCAAAACCAAAACCTAAAATGTAAAATTTCGAGTTTTGAATTATGGTTTTTAGTTTTTAGTTTTCAGCTTTTAGTCATCTTAGGTTTGTACGGCTGCTCTGTTTTGGAGTACTTTCAGCCTGAGAGGCCTCCCTATGATGAGCAGCTTTCCGAGCGCTACCACCGTACAAAGCTAAAGGAAAGCAGCTCCGCTGATGTGCTTGCTACGATTCATAGATCCGAAGATGAGCTGCTTAGCAAGAGCAGGAGCGTTGTCGCTTCGTCGGGGCAGAAGAAAAAAGGCCACAAGATTTGGTTCAATATGGTCGCCTTCGACGAGAACAAGCTCACAGCAAAGCGCAAGTACCTCTTTATCGTAGATGACAAACCCAATATTTTGGAGGAGCCGAGGAAGGAACTAAGCTTTGACTGCGAAATGGTATTGGAAAGCGAGGTACCTGGTAAGCCCTACGTAAACGAAAACGCAAGGCGAATCGCGATACTAAAACAGGTCTTGGCGAACGTCCGCAAGGACATAGATGAAGTCGGCTCGGACAATAAAATGCTTGACATTGGCGGTATGCTTATCAATCAGGCACTGGAGACGGTTTTGGTTAAATTGGACTCCTCGCCTGTGCTGGCGACAAAGCTGAGTGAGCCGGCTGGCGCCGATTTTAGCCACATTAATCTTGGCAGGGGCAAGATTCAAATGCTCGTCGAGAATGATATTGTCAAAGTCAAGATGAGGTTAGGCTCACTTGTGAAGAAGTTCGAAAAACAACAAGAACCGCAGTAAAGTTAAGAGGAAAATGTAGAACAGATACGAGCTGATTGCGGCAATGGCTGAGATTTTGTATCGGCTTAAAAAGAAAAAAGAGTGGGTCTGTAAGCCGAGTTTTGTGTCCCGCCACTTCTGACGGGCGGCGGCCATTTATCTTGACCAACTGTTGCCAGCTGGCTCTCCCGATATATCGGGAAGCGACCTACCCGCTGGCTGCCCCCGTTTCTGTCTTCGACAGAAGACACGGGGGCATACTCGGGCCGAGTAGTACCAGCTGCTTGGTCTTGCAGGCGGTGGGGTTTGCCCTGCCGGTACCGTCACCGGCACCGCGGTGCGCTCTTACCGCACCATTTCACCTTTGCCTGTGTCCCGACGAATCGGGGCCATCGGCTGTGTATTTTCTGCGGCACTTTCCCTAAGGTTGCCCGGCGCCCGTTTTGTAATAACTCGCAAAACCGGAACCGGCCCCCGGTGGCCGTTAGCCACCACCGTGCCCTGCCCTGCTCGGACTTTCCTCCCCCGCTGCTTCGCTTTTGCGAAGCCCCTCGGTTTGCTTCGCAAGAAGCAGAGGGGCAAGCAAAACGACGGGGGCGACCGCCCGACCCACTCTTTTAATTGACTATTTTATTATCAGCTACAAACCATTATAGCAAAAGTTCGCCTTGTTGTCCACTTTATGATATAATATTATCATCATGAAAGTTATCAGGAATCACACAGCCCTGAAAAGGATGGCCGAAGAGGACGACTGTTTTGTGAACATGTCGCCTCAGCAGCGCATTGCTTTTATATGGGAGCTCACCGCCGAATTATGGTCGTTAAAGGGCAGCCAATATGCTGAACGAAGATTACAAAGAAATGTTACGAATCTTATTAAACAACAAGGTTAAATTCCTTGTTGTCGGGGCTTATGCGATGGGCGCATACGGATACCCCCGCGCCACGGGTGATATTGATATATGGGTCGAAGCGTCTTTGGAAAACTCCGAAAAAATCTATCAATCCCTTTTAGAATTCGGTGCTCCTCTTTCAGAGATCACGAAAATGACCTTCTGCGAAGAAGGCGTTGTTTTTCAAATCGGCGTAGCTCCAAGAAGAATCGATATGATCACTAAAATTGAGGGGGTTGATTTTAAACAAGGCTATTCTGACAGACAAGAGATAGGAATTGAAGATATCAAGATTCCCTTCATCTCTAAAGAAAATCTTATCAAAAATCACTACTGTCCCATTATAAGTTGAACAATAACAATTGGTTATGAGATTGGAAATTTTCGTTTTGCAAAAGATTTTTCGTAAGTACTTGTGTAATAGGGACTTTCTCGAAAAGAACGATGCTGAGAAT